>OGXN01002747.1_pt1 | contig 11542 bp, 15 predicted proteins | sample 1576281 | NCBI WGS metagenome assembly OGXN01 (sample SAMEA3541494, study PRJEB24748) | human gut metagenome | biome: human gut; feature: human-associated habitat; material: faeces | place: China | collected 2012
CTTTTAAATCTTTTGCAATGGAATCAATACAAAGAAAACTTTTTCCGTTTTTATTCACATGATTTTTCAAATAACAGTATACTTTCAAAGATGTTCCGTTAATATCTTCCTTTATAATTTCTGTTGAAATAGCATATTTCTTTGAATTTTCTTTTGGCATAGAAAATGCCTGAGAAGCTGCGTTAACAGCAATCTCAGGCTTATCCAGAAGCGTATACAAATTAGCAGTTTGTTCTCCTTTTCTGGTATATTGATATTCTTTTTTCATAAGTCCCTTTTGTACCAGCTCTCTTAAAGCACGATTGACAGTACTTACACTTTTTCCTATTATTTTTGCAATTACTTCTTTCCGAATAAAACAATCTCTGGTTTTATTATTGGCATGTTTTGCCAGTACATGATAAACCTTAAATGTATTTGTAGACAAATTGGCTTCCATAGCTGCATGACTATAGCAATAAAATGCCATGTTTTTCACATCCCTTCTAATTTTTCTATTTACTGTGAATTCTATTAACTGTTGATTTTGCAAAATACCGAGACACTGTAAATATAGATTTTGTTAAACAAGTTTGTAGGGCTGTGGTATTACATAAAAAATAACTCATATGAAATCTCCTTTATATTTGACAAATTGAAAAATGATGTTATAATGAAATTGTATTTGACAAAGAAAATAACTCATAGGAAAACAGCCGATAGACATGTGCACAGTCTAATCGGTTGTTTTTGTTTTTATAATTAGATTTGCGAAGCCGTAATCATAGTTTCTGTATCAGCAATTACCTGATGAAAGATACCTGAAAAAGCGTCTCTTGTTTCAGGAAAGATTAATGTTGTAAGACCGATTGCGGCTAATATCAACAAACAAATTGTGGCGGTTAGTTTTACGAATCGAATCAGTAATTTAACTGTAAATTTTGTCATATTTGCTTTTTCTACCACAACAACGTTGTTATCTTTGATATTATGCTTGTCTTTTAGCTTCTGCTGCTCTTCCTGACGTTTTTTATCTTCTTTATACTTAGATACCAAACTTGTCTTAAATTTCGCCATAGGCGTTCTCCTTTGCCGAATTCATAAATAAAAAGGAAAGGTATATTACAACCTTTCCTTCTCGTAATTAATGATTTTTGATGTTGATAATGTTGTTATTTTGCTAATTCCTTAAATGCTTCCAGATTTTCATTAATTAATAAATCAGCAGCATTATTAATTGCTTTTTGTCTTAATAATTTTGCTTCACTTATCATGTCATATTTTCAAAAATATCTGTACCTATATTCATAATAATCCTCATTATTCATACTGCATATTCGACTAATCTAATAGCGCATTATAATTTCTATGCGCATAAATAACTCTTGCAACAGTTATAAGTTTTCTGGATTCGTCCACATAATAAAACATAATATATTTTTTTACTATTAACCTACGGTACTCTTTTTTTAAAGGTCGAATTGAATGATAGACAGGATTTATATAGGGGAACTCAGTTAACTTATTAGCACTTTCTATCATTTCATTTGTTAATCTTTCAGCTGCTATGGGATTTGATAGTTTTTGAGATATATATTTTGCTATATCCACCATATCCCGCATTGCGATTGGTAAATATTCCAACGTATACATTCATTATCCTCCAATAGCTTCTTTCATTGCTTTTAAAACATCTTTAGAGGAAAAGCGTTTATCTGTTAGTTCAGCTTCCTGTTCGGCTTCATGGAGTTTAAAATATACTTCACTGTTAAACTGTAAATTTTCATATGCTTCCATACTTAATACGACCATATCTCCAAATCCGTTTTTGGTTAGAAACACAGGCTCCGCAGTTTCATGAACTATTTTGGAAATTTCAGAAAAATTGTTCCTTAAATCGGATACAGGTCTAATTTTTTTCATAATAAACACCTCCTGTACATATTTTAGCATAATTATGCTAAAATCTCAACTATATTATTCACCACCTACCATGAGATGATTCTTCCATAGGTTCTGTATTGTTTGATTCTTTTTTAGGGATTGTTTTTTCTTTTTTGGTTTCTTTTTGTTCATCATCTTTCTTTTTTGAATCAGCAAAATGTGCGGTATCAGCAAGAACTTCAAATGTTTTTCTGGTATTACCTTCTTTGTCCTTATAGGTTCCGGTTTGTATAGAACCGTGGAGTGCAATCATTTGACCTTTACGAAAGTATTTGCATATAAATTCTGCGGTGGAACGCCATGCTACAATGTCTATAAAATCTGTTTGACGTTCATCACCTGATTTATAAGAACGTTCGACAGCAATTGAAAAACTTGTTACTGCAACATCATTTGGAGTATGGCGAATTTCGGGGTCGCTTGTTAAACGTCCCATTAATACTACTACATTTAACATTAGTATAACCTCTTTTCTATCATTTTCTTTTTCTTCCCCAAAAATAGTTTTTTCTTTTTTCGGGAACTTCCTTTATGGGCTGCTGTGTCTCATGCTCAAAGACACGGTTCCAAACTGGATTTCCATTGCTGGAATAAAAAAATAAATCCGGTGTAAATGTTGCGAAATAAGTGCATTCTGACTTTTCTTCCATTAAGGCCAGTACATCTTCATGTTCAGATTCGGGAGAGAAGGAAAATATATAGTTTACATCATTATCATAAAATACTTGCAGGGCTTGCTGCATGTACATAAGTTCGTTTGGTTTTGTTCCGCAAACTACAAATTTTATGTTTTTCTCTAAAAAAGAAATCAGGGCAAAATCGTCTGGGCGATACGTACCAAAATCATAAATATAGTAATCATACCCCAGCTTTAAAATATCGCTGATTTTATCTTTTTTATAAAACATATCTACATTTTGATAAGTAATCTTACCCAGTTGTTCATCAATAGTAACGCCTTCGTCGTAAAATTCTTTTAACAACGCTAGATAACCATTAGAATTCATTTCAATATAACAAGCCTTTTTATTTTGTATGTTCAGATATTTTACCATTTGAATACATTGTGTGGTTGTACCGATTCGTCCTACACTTCCCACAACTGCAATTGTTTTGTAGTTATTATTGGGATTGAGTGGTTTAGGGGAAAGGGGAATTTGATTTGGAGAATGTTCTTTTGTAAATGAAATATCATCTATTCCGTTCAGTGCAGTTTCTAACTGCTCCTTTATTTTTGATAGATTGTTAGAAGTTAAAAAGTTGGTAATGCCTACACTGCACAGTTCCTGAACAATTTCAGAGTTTGTACCGTAGCCTTGTGCAAGGATGATAATTCTGCTTGTTGTAGAAATATGTATATTGTTAATCGTTTCTGCAATTTCCTTGCTGGAATCAGTTAGCATATCAATATTAATAACGATAAAGTCGTATTTTTCTTGTAATGCAAGATTCTGAATATTTTCCAAAGAGGTTACAAGACCGGTAATCCTGATTGGGATTTGTTTTGCTTTTGCAACTTCTGATATAAAGAATCCGGCTTGTTCTGTACCGATAAACAGTATCACATTTGTTTACTCCTTTCTGTAATATCTTCACATCTTAGCTGGGACGAACCGTCCCAGCTTTTTTATTTTTATATATCAAAATCATCTTCCACAACTCGACTAACTGGAATATTTTGTTCTGTCAATTCTATATCTTCCAAAATATTTTTTTCAGGGATTGTTAAAGTGTTGTTTTGGCGTTGTTCGTATTCCTCAAGAGAAATTATATGAGCATACGCTTCCATGTAATCAGCAGCTTTATCCGCGTCTTTAATTGCGTTTATCAGAGTTTCGGGCTTTTTTGAGATTTCCTGTATCCAACTTTGTATATAGGCTTTATGATTATCAATATGTTCCTGTGTCTGCGGTGTATTAAATCCCAAAAAGCAAGAAGATATTTCTGCTACCAATTCTTCGTAAGCATATGCTTCACTGCCGAACGGGTTATTTTGTATGTTCCTGTTTAATCGTTTTGGGTGTCCTGTGCTATGAGCCAACTCATGAAATGCAGTTGCGTTAACTTCATAGTCAGAGTGAAACATTTTAACTGGCGGTAAATGAATTTCATCTAATTTAGGGCTGTAATATGCTCTGTCACCCTCATAAATAATAGGTACATTCATGTTTTGTGAAAGCATATTTACAATATTGGATAATTCCACATCATTTTTTTGCACTTCAAAAGGTGGGATTCCGTTAATTTGGCTTGCATTGAATACGGGAGTGAAATTTGCTCTAAAGGTATAATCCAAAACACTTGCGCCTTCTTTGATTTCTTTTTTATATTGTGCCCATGTGATAGCTTTTGAACGTTTTATATTTGCGTCATCTTGCAACTTGATAGGATACCAATACTCAACATAAGTTGCTTTACTGCCTTTTTGCAGCTTCCATTCCTGACTGGGGTGATATTTCTTTTCTTTGTCCATGATTTGTACCATAGTTGCCCAACGTGGGTCATCATACCCCAGTTCTCTTGCTGTCAATCCCAAACGCAGAGTGTTGATTCCTTTGTATTGTTTGCCCGATATTGCGTTGATTGGTCTTGTAGATACCCAACCTTGTTTCCATTCCAAACCTTCTTCCTCCAAAACTCCGACAAATTGTTTTGCTAGTTCTTCACGAAATTCTTTAGAGTTTTTTGGCCTGCTCATTTTTGTTTTCCTCCTGAATCATTTCTTCCTGTTCTTCCATTGTTAATGTATCAGTATCAATAAAAATAATTTTTTCATCTTCGTACATAATATTTTCCTTTCTGCTGGGACGAACCGTCCCAGCTAAAGTGATAAGTAAAGGTTGGGACGGTTCGTCCCAAGTAAGTATTTTAAATATCAAAATCGTCCACGTCGTCACAAATATGTTCTATTTCCTTTTGGACTTCTTCTTGTGACATGCAATGAGGAACACGAGCATAAATACCTTTTTGTAAATCCTCATTCCAATCTTTTAAAACAGATGTATAATCCGTAATACTTCCAGTCCATTCCATTTCCTGTAATTGTTCTTTTACTTTTTGACTTGCTAATTCTCCTGCCTTGTCATTATCTAAACTTAGGATTAAGGCATCTATTTCAGGTTGTTGTTCTAGGTGGTGGAAAATAGATTGTCTTTTTGTCGTACCACTCAAAGCAAGATAGTTATAATTTTGATATTCCCCTTGTGTGGCGGCAATAATAGTAGCGATAGATAAAACATCTATTACACTTTCAGCAACGATTAATTTATTTGAGTTATGATTCAAATAAAAACACTCGTTATAATTGCTGTTCACAACATCAGCCACAAATTTTTTTTCAGTATTTGTACCTCTTTGATTAGCAAAGACAGGTTTTTGATTCTCGTTATAACCTACAAATACACAATTTTTATGTACATCTTGAAAAAGGTGATTAGAATTTATTAAATCATTTACAATATCCGCATTGATTTTTCTTGTTTGCGTTAAATATGCAAATACATTTTTGTTATTATTATCTTTTTCAGGAAGAATGAATTCTTTTGTATTTAATGTTGTTGGGACGGTTCGTCCCAGAGAAGATTGTACAGAGGGTTGTATATATGCAATATCATTTGAGATATTCGCAATTGATTTTAGTTGCTCCACTGCGCCACCAAAGTCAACATTCCCAAAATATCGGACAAAATCAATTACATCACCGCCTGTCAGTTGAGAATTATGCCAGAATTTTTGTTTTTCAGGGTGAATCATTAAACTATCATGTTCTTTACTGGTAAGATAGTTTCCTTTTTTTATTAATGTAAGTCCATATAAAGGGGCTAAATCTTCAATACGTACTCTTTGTTTGATTTCCTGAATGATTCTGTCTATTTCTTCTTTTTGATTTTTTTGGTTTGATATGGAATTCATCTTCTGTTCAGTGACATAATCTTGTATATTGTCAACGGCTTTGGAAATCGTATTATGTTGATATTCGCCATAATAAATCTGATTTTGTTCCAGATATTTTTTCAGTTGATTATCTATTTTGATACTTTCGTCTAAATTATGAATTCTACCATTTGTTTCAAACGTTTTTCCACGGTTAATAAAAATATTAAAATTGCGGTTTTTGTTAAATTCTTTTAATACTTGTTGTTCAAAATCGGGAGTTAATTCTTTATTATAGATAGCACTTAAAATAACAGGTGAATCGGTGACAATGAAATTTACTTTGCCAAGAAGCATATTCACTCGCCTTTTTTGTTCTTCAAATAAAAGTTGTTGGTGCTCCCTTGAACCGTCCAATAAATCCATACGATTTTCATATACCAATTCTTTTGCATATTCTTGTACATATTCAGCTGATAATCCGTGCTTTTTGAGTTCTGAACAAATTTCCATTGCACAGGTGCTTTTACCTGCACCCGGGCCACCAAATAAATTAATAACAACAGTTTGATTTTCCATAACATACCTCTTTTCTGAATCAAATAAAAAAACGCTGCTTTTATGCAGCGTTTTTGTTGGGACGGTTCGTCCCAGACTTTTTTATTTGTAAGGTTTTTCAGCAATGATCAGCTTCAATGTTTTTTGTCTCCTTTTTCTGTTTAACATAGGTTTTGATACGCTGAAAGAGCTGCATAAGCATACGTAAGAAAGACTTTTTATAATAAAAATTCTTTCTTACCCAGAGAAATCCATCGGGATGAAGCAGAATAATTTTATTGCCAAGGTGAGCTAAATCTTCAGCCTGAACAATTCTTTCTTTTGATTGACTTTCAGAAGTAGTAACGTTGTTTGCACTTTTTGATTTGCTGTATTTGGTTACTACTTCATGGCCTATGAGCAGTGAAAAATACTCTTGGGTGTCGTGATCAACAATTCCGAGTATAACGTTAAACCGGAAGTTGTTCATCATGGACATTCTTTCGTCTCTGCCGTAAATCATATCAATGTCCGCCATGCTTTGTGTCAGTACCATAATTCGGATTCCTTTTTTTCGCAGTTTTCTTAACGCTTCTGTTATTTCCATACGTCCAAAACTGGCAAATTCATCTATGCAAAATAAAATGGTAGGCTTTTTATAGTTTTGTCGATTTGAGAAAAATTCCATACATTGACTGGTAATAATACGGAGCAGGGGAGAATACAATTTTAATTTAGAATCTTCTACAATAACAAAAACATTATGGTATTCTAATTCTTTTGGCGTAAAAGCTGGCTCATCTTGATTTGGTCTGCGAAGTGATCTTTTCACTTTTGCATTGGTAGCAAATAATTTTAAAACTTTATCAACTGCTTGCTTACAACCAGCTGTGTTTTTTTCATTTCCTCCGGCAAAAGAATTAATGTATTGAATCGCATTAAAATTGTTAGTATCATCAATCAAATTAAATAAATCTTTCCAGCTGCTTCTAATAATGAGTTCGCATATTTCAACAAAATCTTTTTCTTGATGATAAAAAGCAATGAATGCAGAAGTTAAAATTTTTCTTCCCTCTTGTGTGAAAAATTCTGTTGCGTCTGAATTGGATTTTTCTTTATCAGGCATAAGTTGTAAGGCCAATTGTTCCAAAGCCTCATTTTGTTCATCTACATCGTCCAAGTCATCTATTGCACCAAAAATATTGTAAGGAATGGAATCAGGATTTGCAGGTTCATAAATCATTTTGTGAGGTTTTTCAATATTTCTGCAAATATCTCCGGATATATCAATTGTAAAACTGGTTCCCTGCCATGCTTGCAAAGTCGGAATTAATAGGGCAGAGGTCTTACCAAGACCAGAACCACCGAAAACAGCAATATGTCCTTCGGCATTTGTGGGGGAACAAATCAGTTTGTTAAAAGCATATTTTCCAAAAACAATGCCGTTTGCTTTTTTTCGTGACATTTTTTTCAGTTGTGTCATTTTAGTTTTCTTTTTTGTTTTACCTTTAAAATGTTTAAAAGCAATTACTGCATAAAGTAAAATCAAAATAACAATAAGGCATGGAATAATGATAAATAAATTTTCGTTAAATTTGTTTATCAGTTCGGGGATAGAAATCATTTACCACCGTCCCCTTTCTACAGAATGCTGAATGTTTCTGGAACGTTCTGCTTTCAGTTCATCAACGGTTTTATTTCCACCTTGTGCTTTGGTAATACCAGTCATCACTTTTGCGTCTATACCGTCATTTTTTAAGTGTCTTTGCAAATCAGGGTGAAAATTTCTTAATTCCTTTTTGTTAAGAACATCATTGGCACAAATTTTTTCTCCGCCATGTTTCTTATCCGGAGCAACAGGAATAAAAAGAAAGTGTAGGTGAGGTTGACCGCTTTCATCATTATGTACGGTTGCTTGAATTACATTTTCAATTCCATACCTGTTAGATAAAAATTGAAAAGATGATTGAAAAAACATGTCATAATCAGCTTCGGATAAATCTTTTGGAGCAGTAATCACCCAGCCGGCAAGAACTTTTACATCAGGACGGTTATAGCAATATAATTCAGATTTTCTTTGTTTAAAGTAGTCATACTCACTGATGTGTCTGTCAGGAGTGAGGGAATAGTTTAGATTTATTTTGTTTCGGTCAATGTCTGGATTTGAGGAATTTTTAATGGTTCGGTTATTATGTCTGATTTCATTGACTACGGCTGCCAGCGTAAATTTTTCGACGCTTGCCATATAGCACTCCTTTCTGCTGGGACGAGCCGTCCCAGCTTTTTTCTGTTCTTTAAGGAAAACTTATAAATATACCAATTCGTTCAGAATTGGTATTGGGGTAGTCTGGGACGGTTCGTCCCAGTCTTTTTATTGTTCTTTTAGGTAATTCATATAAGTCAATTCGTTCAGAATTGAGTATATGTCGTTTACAGACGAAAAGTCTGTGAACGAAAAAACCAGTCTAATTGCTTTACCAATTAGACTGGTTAGGTGGGGTAGTGTACAGTAGTACACGGAGGGAGCACAGCTTCCTTGATAGCTTTTCGTTGGGACGAACCGTCCCAGCGAAAAGAGAAGGGATTTCAAAGGGATATTTCCCTTTGACGGAAGTCCAGAAGGCAGAGCCTTTTGGCAAGATAAGTGAAATTGCTGGGACGATTCGTCCCAGCAATTGAACGGTGGGAGTTCTTTTTGTTTGTCCAGAGGACAAATAAAAAAACTGCCATATCTTGTATGGCAGAACAGAATGGAGCTTTGCAAAATCAGGGTATGAATACCCTGAGCAGATATGCTATCCATGAGAATAGGAGAGAGGTATCTGCAAACCCACAAAAAGTTGTGGGTTTCTGCAAAGCGTAATTCTGTGATGTCGTTTGCAGACATTGGTCTGTAAACGAAAACCCGTCGCAACGGTTAGCAGGGGATGTACATTTATGTACATGGGGAGAATTCCTCTTTTACTGTTGTTGGGACGAACCGTCCCAGCAAGTCAAGATAGTGACGCAATGCGTTCATTTGCTTTCTCGATTTTTTCTTCGTTTTCCTTTATTAGACTTTCATTCGTTTTTATAGTTTCCTCTAATTTTTTAATTTCAGATGTATTACGTGTAATTTTTTTATTGGTTTCTGTAATTTCCTTTTCAGTTTGATATTTTTTATCCTCTTCCAGTTGCAAATTTACGTTTTCAATATTAGTAATTTGAATCTTAATATCTTCGTTTTGTTTCTGTAATTCTTCAATAGCAGCTTGATATTGTTCGATACTGTCCTGTACTTGTTCTTGCAAGTATTCTGCTTTTGTCTTTGCAGATATATTGTCTACCAATTTAATTTCATCTCTATTGGTATATAGTCTTACAGAATTGGCGGTATTATCGTCTTTAATTTGAATTTGCAATGTAGCTTGACCAAAGTTATTAGGAACATTTTTGATATGCATGACATAATAATTGGTTTCGCTGATAATCGGTGTAAGTGTTGCCTTATAATCTTTTCCACCTACATTGACAACACAGTTCGATTGGTATGTGTCTTTTCCGTTATAATCATTGTTTTCCATTGATACAATGATTTCCATTAATTTCTGTTCAGGAGAATAATTCCAACGAATTAAAGTAACCGTGCGAGTAGGAGAGAAATTTGCAACTTGTCCCGGTGGGGTGAACAAATATTTTGTAGAAGTTGGAATTATCATATTAGAGGTAAAGAAAAACAAATAACCTCCTAAAATAAATAAACCTAAAAAAGCAAAAAAAGTATTTCTTACGGCTTTGCCTTTTAGACCTTGAAAAAATTTGTTTTCCTTTAAAATCGTCTTTCTTTTTTTATCTTCTGTGCGTATTGGTAATCTATCTTTGATTAAATTTTGTTCTTGTTCTTTTATCATGCACTCCCTCCTTTATAGCGATTCAAAAGAAACTTGGTCAGCACTGTTTAAGGAATCAGCCAACCATTTACTTTGTGTACTATCGTACAGAGCATGAATAGCTATCATCATGTTATTTGAGGTTTCGCCCCAGGTAGTGTTAATTGTAACAGTACAATACAATAGCACTGTTACATCTGTATGACCGTCAAGAGGTGTTATATAGCTGTCGGATATTTGTACGGAAGATTGATATTTAGATTCTTCGGTTATCGTATCATCTTGAAATTTTAACGATAAACTTTGAAATAAACTTTCTGTCAGATATGGCTTCATATTATCCAACCTTTCGTTGGCAGGACTATTTTCATTTACTGAAAAATAATAAGTCACCAGTTTTTGCATATCTTCAAGTAATTGGTCTTGGCTTTCAGAATTACTTGCCTGTAACTGATTTTTTAAACTTACAATTTCGTTTGACAAAGAATCGATTGTTTGTTGTTGTGTTTCATTTACAATCCCTTGCTCGGAAATAGTATATTTTTGTTCATATTCTTGCAGTTTTGTAAAGTTAAAAGCATTTAGAACAATTAAACCAATAGAAAGCGCAGCGAGACAGATACAAATAATATTCCAAACTGTAAATTTTATCCGTTTCATAATTCGCTCCTAACTTTTGATTAGTTCTTCAAAAGATAATCCAAAAGCTACAGCTATTTTTCCTAAAGTTTCTACGGTTACATTTGTATTTTTATTATTCTCCAGTAATGCGATTGTTGTTTGAGAAACACCACTTTTGTTACTTAAATCTTGCAATCGCCAATTTCTTTCTTTTCTTAATCGGTAAATCCGTTTTCCTAATAGTTCATAATCAAGCATTCTTAAAAAACTCCTTTTCTTATTGTGGTGAAGGTAGATATTTTAGTGCGTCTACTGCAACATCATTAATTCGTACCTCAAAATGTAAATGTGCGCCATAGGAATCACCGGTATTTCCAATATAGCCTATGACTTGTCCCTGTTTTACAGTATCGCCAACATTTATAAGACATTGTGACATATGGGCGTAACGGGTAGAGATACCGTCGCCATGAGAAATATAGGCTCCAAGTCCATAACCGCCACCCCAGCCGCTATGATTTGCCCATGTAACTGTACCGTCCTGTACAGCAACAATTGGTTTTCCATAACAGTCAGCACCTGACACATCTAAGCCTTTATGATTCCGTCCGTCTCCCCAATATGAAGTGATTACTGTAGTGCCGGGACACGGCCATATAAAACCAAATTCTGAAGGCTGTGAAATATCAGGATAAACCGGTGCACCGGGATTGGTAGAT
>OGXN01002763.1_pt1 | contig 11483 bp, 10 predicted proteins | sample 1576281 | NCBI WGS metagenome assembly OGXN01 (sample SAMEA3541494, study PRJEB24748) | human gut metagenome | biome: human gut; feature: human-associated habitat; material: faeces | place: China | collected 2012
TGAGGATACGTTAGCCGGTATCGAAGCCACCGACGTCGTTCAGCGCAACAATGTCCTGGTGTTTAGCGGTGAGTTTTACCTTGATGAGCAGGGACTACCGACGCCGAAGAGTACAGCGGTATTTAACATGTTTAAGTATCTTGCTCACGAGCTGTCGGACAAGTACCACCTGGTCGATTAAGACCAGTGAAAACAATAACGCGAGGCCCAGACCTCGCGTTATGTTATTTACATCAGCGGTTTCTGACCGCGCTGCCACCAGCGCAGCAGAAGCCGATCGGCGCTCTCCGCCGCGCTACCGGTAAAGCGGTCGAGCATCTTCTTACGCTGTTGATAACGCACCCCGATCACCTCGTGGCTCTCCATCAGCCCCAGCAGCAGCTCATCGCTGGTTTCAACCGCATCCACCAGACCTTTTTCCAGCGCCTGCACCCCGTACCAGTGTTCGCCGGTGGCCACCTGCTCAATATCAAGTCCCGGACGCATCCGGTGGACGAAATCCTTGAACAAATGATGTGTTTCATTGAGATCCTCGCGGAACTTGCGCCGCCCTTCCTCGGTATTTTCGCCCAGCATGGTGAGCGTTCGTTTGTACTGCCCGGCGGTGTGCAGTTCGATATCAATATCTTTGCTTTTCAGGAAGCGGTTAAAGTTGGGCATTTGCGCCACCACCCCAATGGAACCCACAATAGCAAACGGTGCGGAAACAATTTTGTCCGCCACACAGGCCATCATGTAACCGCCGCTGGCAGCGACTTTGTCTACCGTAACAGTTAAAGGAATGTTTTTATCACGCAGACGCTGCAACTGCGAAGCCGCCAACCCGTAACCATGCACCATGCCACCAGGGCTTTCCAGACGGAGTACAACCTGATCCTGCGGTTTGAATGCTGCGAGTACCGCCGTTATCTCTTCACGTAGAGAGTTCACTTCATGGGCGTCCATGCTGCCTTTAAAATCCAGCACCCAGACGCGGGGTTTACTGTCAGTTACCACCTCGCCCAGTTTAGCTTTCGCTTTTGCGGCTTTCGCTTCTTGCTTGTGCTTTTTCTTCTGCGCTTTGTGCCACTGTTTTTGCTGATGAGTGTCCATCAGCGCCGCGGCCAGTTCTTCTTTCATCTCCTTATACTGTTCGCTGAGATTGTTGACTCGTAACTCGCCACGCTGGCGTTTATTACGTTGAGCAACATTGACAATAATGGCGGCAATCGCCGCAATCGCTAGCACAACGGTAACGATTTTCGCCAAAAACAAACCATATTCAGACAACAATTCCACGAGTCCCCACCTTGGTTAAACAACGCTTTGGCTCACAGTTTACAACAGGCATGTTTAGCCGTCTCGCAGAGATGTTATTGCAGCGAAAGTATGACAAAGTATCCATTTTGCGGTGTTATCGCCCCAGGCTGATTGAAATGCCCTTCTGTTTCAGGCATAAAGCCCCAAAGTCATAAAGTACACTGGCAGCGCGACAGACAACGTCGTTGAGGAGTAGCCATGCATTACCAGCCAAAACAAGATTTACTCAATGATCGCATTATTCTGGTGACGGGAGCCAGCGATGGAATTGGTCGTGAAGCAGCGATGACGTATGCACGCTATGGTGCGACAGTGATTCTTTTGGGCCGTAATGAAGAAAAATTACGTCAGGTAGCCAGCCACATAAACGAAGAAACTGGACGTCAGCCACAGTGGTTTATTCTCGATTTGCTAACCTGCACGTCCGAAGATTGCCAACAACTGGCACAGCGCATTGCCGTTAATTATCCGCGTCTGGATGGTGTTTTGCATAATGCCGGATTGCTCGGCGATGTTTGCCCAATGAGCGAACAAGATCCGCAAGTCTGGCAGGACGTCATGCAGGTCAACGTTAATGCCACCTTTATGCTCACCCAGGCACTGCTTCCTTTATTACTCAAATCCGACGCCGGTTCACTGGTCTTTACCTCATCAAGCGTTGGACGTCAGGGGCGTGCAAACTGGGGCGCATATGCAGCGTCGAAATTTGCCACCGAAGGGATGATGCAGGTACTGGCCGATGAATATCAGCAGCGCCTGCGTGTCAACTGCATTAACCCAGGCGGTACGCGCACCGCAATGCGGGCCAGTGCCTTCCCGACCGAAGATCCACAGAAACTTAAAACCCCCGCTGATATCATGCCGCTCTACCTCTGGCTGATGGGCGATGACAGCCGCCGTAAAACCGGCATGACCTTTGACGCCCAACCGGGCCGTAAACCAGGAATTTCCCAATGAGTGATGAACGCTACCAACAGCGTCAGCAGCGAGTGAAAGAAAAAGTAGATGCTCGTGTGGCCCAGGCCCAGGATGAACGCGGTATTATCATCGTCTTTACCGGCAATGGAAAAGGCAAAACCACCGCGGCATTTGGTACGGCAACACGCGCAGTTGGTCACGGAAAAAAAGTGGGCGTCGTGCAGTTTATTAAAGGCACCTGGCCTAATGGTGAACGAAATCTGCTGGAGCCACACGGCGTTGAGTTTCAGGTAATGGCAACGGGCTTTACCTGGGATACACAAAACCGAGAGTCCGATACCGCCGCCTGCCGCGAAGTCTGGCAACATGCAAAGCGGATGCTGGCTGATTCCTCACTGGATATGGTTTTGCTCGATGAACTGACATATATGGTAGCGTATGACTATTTGCCACTGGAAGACGTGATTCAGGCGTTAAATGAACGTCCACATCAACAGACGGTGATTATCACGGGTCGAGGCTGTCATCGGGATATTCTTGAACTGGCGGATACGGTAAGTGAGCTGCGCCCCATCAAACATGCGTTTGATGCCGGTGTAAAAGCGCAGATAGGGATTGATTACTAAGTGAAAGCACCTCAAAAGTTCGCCTCTTGAGGTGCTAATTTTAGATACTGAATGGCTTAATTAGCCACGGCAAAATTAAGAAGAGCTTGAATTTTATTCAAGTGTGCGGGATATTCCATATCATTATCCGCATTGACGTCTTCAATAAACAGTATTAATTCAGTGATCAAATCATTAGCATCTTCATAACTAATACCCGTCAGTTCTGGTGACGTTTGCGAGCCATAATTAATTGTCAGATTATTCATTACTGACAAAACCAGAATAAAATATTTGTGACATATATCGCAGGTTGTTCGGTTTCCTAAGGCATAGTACAGCATATTGAGCAATGCCAGTATTCGTCGATTTTGCACATCGTTCATAATGACCTCCTATAACATAACTCCGCTGGCAATAAGAAGTTTTGCCAGCTCCTCTGACGCCTGTAGACCACTAATAACTTGAGAACGAAGGATCTCATTTCTACGCTCTAAATCCGCTTTTGAAAGAGATTTATTAGAGTATAAATCTTGTAGATGATTTCCTTTATCCATGAAGGCATTAATAGCTTGTATTGCTGGAGCCGCCGGATCAGATGAACGCAATCTGCTTTCATTAAGATTAATTACTGCACTCAAAAATTCCTGCCTGCTCTTTAATGTCTTAAACTCTATATTTTTAGTATTTGCCTGGGCCTTATTGTAGTAATAAAAATTATTACTGATGTTCGCATAATTATTCCGATCCATTTGCTGCTGTTTCGTTGCTATATCATCGAGTAAATCTTGTAAATTTCTTTGAAGTCGAGGCCAGTCACTACCTACCGTTTTACCAACATTTTCTGATTTAATCTTCTCTTTGTATAATCCATTGAAATATTGAACTAAATCTTTAACAGCCACAACTGACTTAGTCAATTCTTCACCTTCTGAAAGGCCAAGTAGTTTTTGGGCGTTGTTTGCGTGATCGAGCGCCTGATTAAGTAATATAATTTGTTTACTATCCTCAACATCCATACCCACCGTCAACAACTCCACATAGGAACTCATACTGTTAACGACCTCAAGTGAAGCCAGTAGTTTTTGTTTTTCTGTTGTTGCCAATTGAATTTTAGTAATGTCTTTATACGATGTTTTGCCCCCTTTCTCTGATTGCAAACATAAGGACTCTTTATTAGTATTATTTTCCATAATCGTTTCGTAATCAGGTCGCAATGCACAATCCGGATTAGTCGCATAAAAATTAACAAGAAAGTTTTCACGAGAAGCATAGTATTGTTTAAAGAAACTTGCATTCGCCGCAACCGCCTTGTTACCCGCAGTAATAACAGTTTCAGCTTGTTCATTCTTCAATGCTTCGGTTGCACAACCTGAAAGCATTAACAGCGATAGAAATATTCCACTATATCTAATCATAACCCACCTCTTGACGTTGAGTTTATCTCAGATAATTAAATAGTAATGTGGCTATTCCCTGGCATTATTCATAAGCAAGTATGAAATTAAATTAAAATACTGCGACTATTTATCATACTTCAAATGAAGAAAAGGCCCCGCAGGGCCTTTATTTAATACTTAACTTAAATTAACCGTTATTATTACGTCCGCCAGAACGACGACCGCCGCTCACCTGACTGTGACGTTTCACCGCACGACGAATCTGATTCGCCTTCATACGACGACGGTCTTTTTCTACAGCAACTTTAGAGCTGGTTTCTGGCGGTAGTTCCACCAGTTCGCGCAGATAGTTAGTCTGGGCGAGGTCCAGCTCCGTCCAGCCACCGCGTGGCAGACCTTTTGGCAGTGGGATATCACCGTAACGCACGCGGATCAGACGGCTCACCTGCACACCAACCGCTTCCCACAGACGACGAACTTCACGGTTACGGCCTTCGGTCAGAGTAACGTTGTACCACTGGTTGATCCCTTCGCCGCCGCTGAACTTGATGGTTTTAAAGGCTGCCGGACCATCTTCCAGCTGCACGCCACGACTCAAATCACGCAGTTTCGCGTCGTCAACCTGACCAAATACACGCACGGCATATTCACGTTCAACTTCACGGCTTGGATGCATTAAACGGTTTGCCAGTTCACCGTCGGTGGTGAACAACAACAGACCACAGGTGTTAACGTCCAGACGACCTACGGCAATCCAGCGTGCGCCACGCAGCTTTGGCAGACGGTCAAACACCGTTGGACGCCCTTCCGGATCGTTACGGGTACACAACTCACCTTCCGGTTTGTAATAGGCCAGAACGCGACAAATTTGTTCAGCGGACTCACGTACCGAAATCAGGTGACCATCGATACGGATTTTCAGTCCAGGGGTAATTTCAACGCGATCGCCGAGTTTAGCAATTTTGCCATCAACACTCACACGACCGGCTTCAATAATAGATTCGATTTCACGGCGAGAACCGTGGCCGGCACGCGCCAGCACTTTCTGTAGCTTTTCGCTCATAGAGCTTCCTTTTGGTGTCGCCTTCCCAGGCGTCTGATATGCTTTTGTGCAACAATGAGTCAGAACTTACATCTGACTCACTGATAGTAAAGTCTGTTTGAACTCTTCAGGCCTTAAGTAAACGACTCGACGTTTTAACTGGCCTGGCTTTGAGGCGCAACATACTACACTATCTTTATGGTTAAAGCTTGTTTCGATTAACATCAGCTTAATTACCAGCCACCACCGCCTCCGCCACCCGCACCGCCGCCAGCACCACCACCGGAATAACTTCGCCCCAACAAACTGGTATTGGCCCCCAGACTCAGATGCATCTGTAATGAGAACAAAACGCCACTACGGGCAATTTCCGGGGCGCGGACAGCCGCTGTGAGTGATGGGGTGATACGTGCAGCCCATTCTCTGCCAAGGTTTGCCGAGACCGCCCAACCTAACAAAGCGTAATCCAGTTTCCGTGCTTCCCCTTTCCTCCGCCGCCCACTGTGTGTTGCTGCCTCTTTACGCGCAAGATAGTTAACGATAGCTTCACCGTGGGCATAACGTTGCTGCCCAGTTTGGGTAAACTTTGGCAGAAAAATATACCCCATGCCAGTGAGATAACCGGTCAGGAAAACAGCGCTAAAATAACCCGCTGGCATATACCAGTAAAAGAATACATCTCCGACATTGATGTAGAGAGAGTAAAAAGCCACACCTGAACAAATCAGTGGTAAAAACAAAGTGATGATTACACGATTAACGCAAGGCTTGTCATCATCGCGGGCAAACAAAAGCTCAAGGGAACAAAATAAAAAAGGAAGAAGCCAGCAGATCATAATAAACATATCGCCTACCAGACTCATTCCTGCCCAACCTACGGGACTCAGGTTACCGTAGAGAATGACCGCCAATATCGCCATCCCGCCCCATTGCAAAAACGCATCAGGTCGGTAAAACGAAGACTTTTTACGCGGCAGATAAAATTTCTGCATCCGTAAAAATGCCTTGCGTAAGACTCTGTTGCGTCTCCCCGTAAGAACGACCTTATCGCCTTTACGAAATAACGCTTCCAGTAATAACTGCTCTGCGGGCAGTAATACCGCATTATTTCTGGTCGCGCCTTCATTAACACGAATCAGGATTTGCTGGTTCTTGTCATAATGAGCTTCCAGATGAATTTTTCCTTTCACAATCAGATTTACGATATCGGCGCAAAAACCTTTATCGTCATAAACCAGCTTCGCATCGAGACGTAACATGCCGGGCGTGTAATCTGGCGGAATGACATCGGTTTCAATCACATCTACCGGCGTAAATTGCGGCCTGCGCTTCCAGAGATATAACCATCCACACGCCAGGAACAGGCACGGAAACCAAATTAACAACGATGACGTAGAGGGTAAAAGAAGATGGCTGAAAATATTCGTCGTTTGTGGTGCCGGGGCATTACCAAGTAAAGCGTGAGGCCAGCGGTAGAGGACCGTGAAATCTTCACGATAAAACGGATCGCGAGATTCAATTCTTCCGTCCTCAAGGATGCGGCCATTTCGATATGTGTCGCCCTCATCTCCGGTAAAGAGATCGATTTCGCTAAATGGATTACCCGCAATATCAGGCAACTTGAGTGAAAATAGGGTCTTATATATTTCAAACGGCCAGTGGTTACCGGTCACGTTCCAGATTAGCAGATCAGAATCCCCCTCACGCAGGAAAGCATTTTTAACCTGATAATGAATTTGATAATGATAGTCGCCTTGAGGCAAGAAACGTTGTTTATCGCCCACGACAATACTCATTAACCCGATATGCCAGTCAAGATGCCAGGGTTCAGAAATACCATCACGGGTGACGCCAACAATATGATAGTTCAGCAGTGCAGCGTCCCCATCAGGCTGCATCCAGAGTCGCGGTAAATCACGATAAAATCCGTGCTTAATCTGCTGATTTCGCGCCTGAAAATGAATGTTCTCTTTGATGTCGAGCACCCCATTCGGTTGCAGAGTGGCTTCAACATCAAAGAGCGAGATCCCTTCTTCATAAGAAGGGATCTCCGTGTTTTTCGCATAACTCAACGAAGAGAAAAAAAGCCCAACTATCAATAGCAAAATGCAGCGATATATCCCTGCCATAATCTTCCATCCGTGGAACGCAATTTGTTATAAGAAAGGCTTCACATCACCTACGCCTTCACGCACCACGACCGGCGTATCATCGGTGAGATCAATAACCGTTGTTGGTTTCTGCCCGAGATAGCCGCCGTGAATAATCAAATCCACCTGTTTTTCCAGACGGTCTTTAATTTCTTCCGGATCGGATTCGGTAAATTCACTGCCTGGCAGCATTAGCGAAGTGGAAAGCATCGGTTCGCCCAATGCTTCAAGCAGCGCCTGCGCAATCGGGTTAGACGGCACGCGCATACCGATGGTTTTGCGTTTTTCCTGCAACAGACGGCGTGGCACCTCCTTAGTCCCCTTCAGGATGAAGGTATAGTTGCCTGGCGTGTTGTTTTTCATCAAACGAAACGCAACGTTATCGACAAATGAATAGGTCGAGAGTTCAGAAAGATCGCGACACATCAGGGTAAAGTTGTGACCGTCCGGCAGCTGGCGAATACGACAAATACGCTCCATCGCGTTTTTATCTTCAATTTTACAGCCGAGCGCATAGCCGGAATCAGTTGGATAAACAATCACCCCGCCTTTACGCACGATCTCCACCGCCTGGTTGATCAGGCGTTGCTGCGGGTTATCAGGATGAATATAAAAAAACTGGCTCATAATTCCCTCTCTGTGGTGTTCTGCGGCTGTTCCCATAGCTGCCAGACGCCTTCAACGCCTGCGGGCAGCCAGAGTTTACGACCCAGTTCGATCCACGGGCATGGTTGATGAAAATCAGATCCTTGTGATGCCCATAAATGATGCTGACGCGCAAGTGTCGCCAGCTGGGTGCGTTCATTGGGCGATTGCTGGCACTGCGCGACTTCCATCGCGTCGCCGTGGTGTTCGGCAAAATGCGCAACCAATCTTTTCAGCCATTTAGCACTAAGATTGTACCGCCCTGGATGAGCTAGCACCGCCTTACCGCCAGAATGATGAATGACATCAATAGCTTGTTCTATTGTACACCACTGTGGCGGAACGTATCCGGTTTTCCCGCGCGCCAGATACTTTTTAAAGACATCCGCCATTGAACTGGCTTTTCCGCACTCCACAAGGAAACGCGCAAAATGACCGCGCGTCACCGCACCGCCCTGCGCCAGTTGTTGCGCGCCTTCCAGTGCCCCAGGTATTTGTGCTTTTTCAAGTCTTTCGGCAATCAGCTGCGCCCGCTGATTGCGCCGTTCTGTCTGCTGCGCGAGGAACTCACACATTAGCGGATGAGTAATATCAATATTCAGCCCGACAATATGAATTTCATGATTTTCCCAGACCGTGGAAATTTCCACACCAGGAATAAGATTCAGCGCCAGTCCCGAACGTGAAATTTCCTCTCTTGCTGGTGCAATTGCAGCTGTGGTGTCATGGTCGGTGATCGCCAGGGTGCCGACGCGCATCTCGACTGCACGGTGCACCAATGCTTCTGGCGTCAGGCAGCCATCGGAAGCTGTGGTATGGCTGTGCAGGTCGTAAATCACTGAGTAATTCGTGTCGCTCAAGGCGCACTCCCGTTCTGGATAATGTTTTTTGCGCCGACATCATAACGGTTCTGGCAAATATTCTGAAATGAGCTGTTGACAATTAATCATCGAACTAGTTAACTAGTACGCAAGTTCACGTAAAAAGGGTATCGACAATGAAAGCAATTTTCGTACTGAAAGGTTGGTGGCGCACTTCCTGAAACGGGCAGTGTATTCACCATGCGTAAAGCAATCAGATACCCAGCCCGCCTAATGAGCGGGCTTTTTTTTGAACAAAATTAGAGAATAACAATGCAAACACAAAAACCGACTCTCGAACTGCTAACCTGCGTAGGCGCTTATCGCGACAACCCAACCGCGCTTTTTCACCAGTTGTGTGGGGATCGTCCGGCAACGCTGCTGCTGGAATCCGCAGATATCGACAGCAAAGATGATTTAAAAAGCCTGCTACTGGTAGACAGTGCGCTGCGCATTACAGCATTAGGTGACACTGTCACTATTCAGGCACTTTCCGGCAATGGCGAAGCCCTGTTGGCATTACTGGATAACGCCCTGCCTGCGGGTGTGGAAAATGAACAATCACCAAACTGCCGCGTACTGCGCTTCCCGCCTGTCAGTCCACTGCTGGATGAAGACGCCCGCTTATGCTCCCTTTCGGTTTTTGACGCATTCCGCTTATTACAGAATCTGTTGAATGTACCGAAGGAAGAACGAGAAGCAATGTTCTTCGGCGGCCTGTTCTCTTATGCCCTTGTGGCGGGATTTGAAGATTTACCGCAACTGTCAGCGGAAAATAACTGCCCTGATTTCTGTTTTTATCTCGCTGAAACGCTGATGGTGATTGACCATCAGAAAAAAAGCACCCGTATTCAGGCCAGCCTGTTTGCTCCGAATGAAGAAGAAAAACAACGTCTCACTGCTCGCCTTAACGAACTACGTCAGCAACTGACCGAAGCCGCGCCGCCGCTGCCGGTGGTTTCCGTGCCGCATATGCGTTGTGAATGTAACCAGAGCGATGAAGAGTTCGGTGGCGTAGTGCGTTTGTTGCAAAAAGCGATTCGCGCCGGAGAAATTTTCCAGGTGGTGCCATCTCGCCGTTTCTCTCTGCCCTGCCCGTCACCGCTGGCGGCCTATTACGTGCTGAAAAAGAGTAATCCCAGCCCGTACATGTTTTTTATGCAGGATAATGCTTTCACCCTGTTTGGCGCGTCGCCGGAAAGTTCGCTCAAGTATGACGCCACCAGCCGCCAGATTGAGATCTACCCGATTGCCGGAACACGCCCACGCGGTCGTCGTGCCGATGGTTCACTGGATAGAGACCTCGACAGCCGCATCGAACTGGAGATGCGTACCGATCATAAAGAGCTTTCTGAACATCTGATGCTGGTGGATCTCGCCCGTAATGACCTGGCGCGTATTTGCACCCCCGGCAGCCGCTACGTCGCCGATCTCACCAAAGTTGACCGTTACTCTTACGTGATGCACCTGGTCTCCCGCGTTGTTGGTGAGCTGCGCCACGATCTCGACGCCCTGCACGCTTACCGCGCCTGTATGAATATGGGGACGTTAAGCGGTGCGCCGAAAGTACGCGCTATGCAGTTAATTGCCGAAGCAGAAGGTCGTCGACGCGGCAGCTACGGCGGCGCGGTAGGTTATTTTACCGCGCATGGCGATCTCGACACCTGCATTGTGATCCGCTCGGCGCTGGTAGAGAACGGAGTCGCCACCGTGCAAGCCGGTGCTGGCGTGGTACTTGATTCTGTTCCGCAGTCGGAAGCCGACGAAACCCGTAATAAAGCCCGCGCTGTACTGCGCGCTATTGCCACCGCGCATCATGCACAGGAGACGTTCTAATGGCTGACATTCTGCTGCTCGATAATATCGACTCTTTTACTTACAACCTGGCAGATCAGTTGCGCAGCAATGGTCATAACGTGGTGATTTACCGCAACCATATTCCGGCGCAGACCTTAATTGAACGCCTGGCGACGATGAGCAATCCGGTGCTGATGCTTTCTCCTGGCCCCGGTGTGCCGAGCGAAGCCGGTTGTATGCCGGAACTCCTCACCCGCTTGCGTGGCAAGCTGCCAATTATTGGCATTTGCCTCGGACATCAGGCGATTGTCGAAGCTTACGGGGGCTATGTCGGTCAGGCGGGCGAAATTCTTCACGGTAAAGCGTCGAGCATTGAACATGACGGTCAGGCGATGTTTGCCGGATTAACAAACCCGCTGCCAGTGGCGCGTTATCACTCGCTGGTTGGCAGTAATATTCCGGCAGGTTTAACCATCAACGCCCATTTTAATGGCATGGTGATGGCGGTGCGCCATGATGCGGATCGCGTTTGTGGATTCCAGTTCCATCCGGAATCCATTCTTACTACCCAGGGCGCTCGCCTGCTGGAACAAACGCTGGCCTGGGCGCAGCAGAAACTAGAGCAAACCAACACGCTGCAACCGATTCTGGAAAAACTGTATCAGGCACAGACGCTTAGCCAACAAGAAAGCCACCAGCTGTTTTCAGCGGTGGTACGTGGCGAGCTGAAGCCGGAACAACTGGCGGCGGCGCTGGTGAGCATGAAA
>OGXN01002777.1_pt1 | contig 11436 bp, 9 predicted proteins | sample 1576281 | NCBI WGS metagenome assembly OGXN01 (sample SAMEA3541494, study PRJEB24748) | human gut metagenome | biome: human gut; feature: human-associated habitat; material: faeces | place: China | collected 2012
CCGATTGCTAGGAGTTAGGAGATTTCATCATCTAAGCGAACTTAGATAGATGATATGAGGTCGCTTCAACCTCATATGAAAAAAGAAAAGTTTTAGGATGGTTTAATTATATGTTTTGCTAGAAATAAAGTCAAAGAATTTGACTCGCAAAATCCGAGTTAAGGTTAAGAGTTATGAGAACCCTCTCTAGCCCCTAGATAACAAGCTTAGTTGATAGCTTTATTCATCATCCTGCGAAACCAAATGATGTCTAAAGGCATAAACGACTGCCTGAGTACGGTCATCAACATTGAGTTTTCCAAGGATATTAGACACGTTTTAACGGTTTTCAATGAAATAAATAGCTCATTAGCAATAGTTTGATTGTCATACCCCTTAGCCAAAAGGGCCAAGATATCACGTTCACGTGCCGTCAAGTCATCGTGTAGGTCCGGATGGCTATCATGGTATTTAATCTTATTGTCCACCTCAGTTTCGATAGCTTCTTCACCACGGTAAACCTTACGGATACTATTAAGAATCTCTGCCGCACTGCTGGTTTTAAGCATATAGCCTTTAGCACCAGCTTCAATGACTGGATAAATTTTTTCATTGTCCAAATAGCTAGTCAAAACCAAAATCTTGGCTTCAGGCCATTCTTTGAGCAATTCCAAAGTCGCTTGAACACCATCCAATTCAGGCATAACAAGGTCCATAACGACGACATCCGGACGCAGTTCCAAGGCAAGATCGACACCCTCTCGACCATTCCCTGCCTCCCCAACTACTTCTACATCTCCTTGGAGATTCAAGAAACTCTTAAGGCCCAAACGGACCATCTCATGGTCATCGACCAAAATCACATTAATCTTATTCGACATTGTCTTCTCCTCTTAATATCGGCACACGGACATCAATAGACGTCCCCTTACCTTTAGCAGATAGGAACTGCACAGTTCCTGCCATTTCATCGACTCGCTCTTGGATATTTTTCAGGCCATAACTCATCTCGTCAGTCGACGCATTTAAATCATAACCAACACCATTATCCAACATTTTCAATTGAATTTCCTGACTATTTTGATAGAGATAAACCTCTATCTGGCTAGCCTTGGCGTGTTTAAGGGTATTAGAGATAAACTCTTGGGCAATCCTAAAGAGATTATTTTCAATACGCTTGGGCACTTTCTTAACCATATCCTTGTAGACGACATGGATATTGGATTTATCGGTTAATTCCTTAAGGATCATCTGCAAGCCTTCGTGCAAGGTCTTGTTCTCAAGCTCTGTCGGGCGAAGATGCAAAAGCAAGACACGCATATCATTTTGAGCGTCCGTCAGCATAGCCTCAACCGCCTGGATTTGATTATGCAAATCTTCCTTACTTAGCTGATCCGCCATCTGAGATACACCAGATAAGATCATACTAGCCGCAAAAAGTTCCTGACTAACGGTATCGTGAAGGTCCCGAGCAATACGACCTCTCTCCTTCTTGATAATATCACGACTTTGTAGAGCTTGGGCATTCTCAGTTTTCTGCAAATCCTTAGTCAATTTACGCATCTTATGAGACAAGCGCATCATATTCTTGTCTAACTCAATATCTCCCTGACGTTTGACTGGTTGATTATTGATAATGCGGCGCAAATCCTGATTGACTGAACGCATACTGTTATCATTGGCAATGGCCCAAAGAATATAAAGCAAAATGAGCAAACTCAGAACCACAAAAACCATGTTAAAAAGGAAGTGGAAGGCCTGAGACAGATTGCCGAAAACCAGTGAAAAGTTGAGGTTAAAGCTATCCATCACTACAAGAGTAACTCCAACCAAAACAACAACCGAGTAAATCAGGATTAAAAATAGGTACTGTTTCTTCATTTGCGACGTACCTCCACTGGTCCAGCTCCCACATTGAGAATCAATTTAACCGTCCGATGAGCATGCTCATACTCCGCCCCTTGCAAGGTCAAGCTTTCATAACGGAGGTCGTATTCATCTTCATTAAAGAAGGTGACAGAGCTATAGATTGCCGATATGTTGAGTTTAACGGAAACATCAATTGGTACCAAGATAGTCGTCGGTCCATAGAGTTTCTGCAAAATCACGACATTATCTCGCCCCGAAACAATAACCTGAGTCAAATCAATCACATCTGTCCCAAAGAAACGGATGATATTGATATCATCAAAGTCATAACGATCACTGACAGGTTCCATACGAGTCCCAATCCACTGATTTCGGACAGCCCGAGGATTCAAATTATCTTCTTTGAATTGAATGAGGGCATAGCGATTCTTTTTCTTAACCTGTGAGAAATGGTTTATCATGACATAGGCCACACCCACTAGGATAGCAAGTACCACATAGATATTCCACATGGAAACCAGAAAAAGTGAGATCAAACTGATGGTCAAGACAAAGTCACTCTTGGACTCCTTGTTAAAAAAGCGAACGGCCAACAAGGTCAAGACCAGAATGAAAATAAAACTGGTAATATCATTATTAAAGATGGTGATCAGACCCAGAGTCAAAAGCAGGGCTTCCACCACTAAGAAAAAATTAAATTTGGTCATAAGGACCTCTCAAATAAAAGTATACAGGCTTCATTCTATCAAATTTTAAGGCAATTGACAAAAGGACCCAGTTTGAGCACCGACTAAGCAAGATAGAAAAGGAGCCGCAGAAAGCAAAAAAAGTGCCTCCATTAAAGGAAACACCGTCTTTCATTCAAAAATCTTAATCGTCAGTTTCGTCCATTTTGCTATTTATGAGTTGCACCGTACTTCTGATTTCCTCCAGTATGACACGCTGCTCTGCCAACTCCTTCTCAATCTCAGCCAATTTTCTTTCAGTCTGACGACCTGACCGCACAAAAATATTATTGAGAGAGCTTGTTAACAACCCCAGAGTGGCAATCCCACTAAACATAAGGACGACCGCAACGGCCTTACCTACCAATGTTCGAGGAACGATATCGCCATAACCTACCGTAGTAACCGTTGCTACAGACCACCAAATAGCATCAATAAAATTATGGTGCTCTACTCGGGCAATAACGGCACTACTGATAAGGATGATAATACTATTAACCGAAAGTAGAAAATAAAAGCCATTTCTGCGATTAATGCGATTGGAAATGTGCTTGAGCTTGCTACTCAAACCAATTAAGCGTGAGAGTTTGGCCAATCTGGCAAAGCGTCCCACCCTTGAAAAACGGAGGAAAGTAAAGACTTCATTGTAGGGAATAATAGCCAACAAGTCTAATACATGCGTTTTAACAAAAATTCGCTTACGAGGTGCCAGGGAGAAACGAATCGCATAATCAATGGCAAAGATGAGCGTTATAGACTGATCTATCACTCTGAAAGGTCGCCTTCCAATTGAAATTAAGCCAACTAAATCAAAGATAACCAAACCTATGGAAATCAGGGCCAGGACCGTCATGACGATATCGTAGGTAATGATATACCTTCTCAGTTTTCTACGGTTTCTCATAGCGTCTCTCCTATATGTGATGTCTTCATTATAAAAGAATCTCTGACCCCTGGCAAGCAGGCCTTTTAAGCTATTGACAAGAACTCTAGATAAGAAAAAAGAGAGATTGAAGAACCTCTCTTTATTATGTCTCAATTATTAAAAACTATTGTTGGTCTGTGTGAGTAGCCTCTGTCGGTGTTTCAGTACTAGAGCTTGTGCTTTCAGTACTTGAGCTCGTCGATGACGAATGTGTCGTACTGCTTGAGCTTGACTGTAGGCTTGAACTTGCTGTTGCAACCGAAACATAGAGAATCACTGTACCATCAACACTTGTACCAGCTTGTGGATCTTGATAAAGGACCTCTGTACTGCTAGGAACCTTATCCTTGTCTAACTTAGCACCAGTATTATAGTCATGATACTCGATGCTACTACTTGAGATACTCTTACGATTCAAGGTTTGAACCGCTGTTGAAACCGTCAAACCAGTCACATCAGGCATGGTAACTGTCTTAGGAGTTGCCACACGGAACTTAATCTTGGCCTGACTATCCTTAGGATTGAAAGACTTGTTTTTACCTGGACTTTGAGATAGGATTTCTCCCTCTTCAGCACTGTCGTCTTCGACATGCTGAATATCAATTTGATCCTCAGAAACGCCATAATTCGAAGTTAAATCCTCAATGGCATCCTTATAATTTTTACCTTTGTAGTCTTTCAAAGCGAAACCTTTACTACCAGAAGAAACATAGATATCAATGCTTGATCCTTCTTTTCGTGTGGTTCCAGCTGTAGGATCAGTCTTTACGACCTTGCCTGTATCGACAGAGTCATCTTCCACTTCCTTAACTTCACCTACCTTAAATCCAGCACCCTCAATTTTAGTCTGAGCTGTGGACAACTCTTGACCGACCACGTTAGGCACCTGAGTACTATCAGGGTTGGTAAATACCAAATAGGCAAAAATGATAATCCCGATAAAGACCAACCCCAGGAATACCTTGAGTGATGTCGAGAAAAAGCTTTTCTTTTTTTTCTTCTTTTTATTCTTAGCTAGTGTTGAATTTTTCCTTGGTTGCTTACTTACAGCTTGTTTTGACTCTGATGACTTGGCAGTTGCCTTTTTCTCAGAGCTTACTGACGGAACTGGAGTAACCTTAGGCAAAGTCTTAGTATCCGTCATGTCATCAAAGACTACCTTCGCATCACGGCTATGGCTAGGATATAAGCTAGTTACTAAATCTCGGCTCATTTCCAAAGTACTGTTATAACGATTTTCAAGCTTTTTAGCTGTCGCTCGAATAACCACATTTTCCAATGCCTGAGGAACATTATGATTCTCAGCCAAGATTGATGGTAATGGTTTTTGGAAATGCTGAAGAGCGATGGTAACTGCACTATCACCATCATATGGAATACGCCCTGTCAACATTTCAAAGAGCATGATACCCATAGCATAGATATCACTTTGGATAGTTGCTTTAGATCCACGCGCCTGCTCTGGTGAGAGGTAGTGGACAGAACCCAACATAGAATTGGTTTGAGTCAAACTAGTCTCTGCAAAGGCAACCGCAATCCCGAAGTCTGTAACTTTGGCCCTACCGTCCTTAGTTAAAAGAACGTTTTGTGGCTTAAGGTCACGGTGGATAATACCCTTTTGATGGGCAAGAGTCATGGCAGAAAGAATCTCTCCCATAATACGCACAACATCTTGGTTAGAAAGTGGTGCATGGTCTTGAATATATTTCTTCAAGTCCGAACCATCCACGTACTCCATCACCAAGAACTGCTGGCCGTCTTCTTCGCCAATGTCTCGGATTGCAACGATATTGGGATGACTGAGTTCTGCCATGGCACGTGCTTCACGCTGGAAACGTGCCACAGCTACCTGATCGGTTTGATAATTAGTACGAAGCACCTTAATGGCCACTTTCTCATTATCCAAGATCAGGTCATTAGCCAGATAAACATCCGCCATACCACCACGTCCGATAGCTTTAAGGATTCGATAACGTCCAGCAAACAATTTGCCAACTTGGATCATTATCCTTCCTCACTTTCTATTTTGATGAGAGCAACGGTAATATTATCATGACCACCAGCCTCATTGGCTGCAGCTACCAAACGACTCGTTTTTTCTTCGACGAAACCAGGGCTGTTGACAATATGAACAATCTGTTCGGTTGAAATCATGTTAGTTAGGCCGTCTGAATTAGCCAGAATATAGTCTCCTGGTTCCAATTGTTGGACACCAAGATCAGCTTCAATTGGAGCGGCCTGCCCTACAGATTGTGTAATAATATTACGTTGTGGATGAACAGCTGCTTCCTCTTTTGTCAATTGACCAGCCTTAATCAGAGCATTGACCAAAGAGTGGTCATTCGTCAATTGCTTATACTCACCATTACGGATAAGGGCAATACGTGAATCCCCAACATGAGCAAAAATCACAGCGTTATCAACAAAGGCAAGAACCTCAATAGTTGTTCCCATTCCCTTATATTCTTCGTTTTGGCCAAGTTCATAGATTTTACGATTTTCTGCATCAATGGCAGCAATCATCCAATAACGAATCTGACTCAACTCACGAAAATCAGTGTTAATCCAGTCACGACCAAGGTCAGTCACTGACATCTCACTGGCAATATTTCCAGCACGGTGTCCACCCATTCCATCTGCAACAACGACAAGGGTAACACCAGCTTGGTTGACAAATTTATTAACAAAATCTTGGTTGTTTGACCGTTTTTGGCCAATGTCCGTTAATAATGATATTTCCATAGTTTTCTTTCTGACTTGCGTCAGCATTTCCTCCTCTGTAACCCTAAGCTTTTTTACGCAACTGTGCGATGAAAAAACCATCAGTTAGATACTGTTCGGGGGTAATTGCCAAACAGCCATTGACCACGATGTCTTTACATGGATGGTCTAAGGCAACTTGCTCAAAATCAGGATGGCTCTCAAGAAAGGCTTGAATCACCTCTTGATTTTCTTCTGCTATGATGGTGCAAGTACTATATGTTATTATACCACCTTTTCGTAGGGTTTGACAAACGCTGGATAGGATATCCAACTGCACAGCCTTAAGGGACTCAAAGTCTTGGAGGTCCTTGTTATATTTGATGTCGGGTTTCCGACGAATGAGTCCAATCCCTGAACAAGGAGCATCCACTAAAATCTTGTCAAAACTATCAGCCGGAAAGACTTGATGTACCTGACTAGCATCCAGTTTCTGTGTCTTAACCTTATCAGCTAGGCCAAGACGTTGGGCATTTTCTTCGATAAGGGCAAGCTTATGATCATAGAGGTCAAGCGCCGTCACATGTCCACTCGTCAAATAAGAGGCCATATGTACCGTCTTACCACCAGGTGCCGCACAGGCATCCAGGATTTCTTCCTCACCTAGAATCCCTAAAGTTGGTGCAACCAGTCTCATCCTGAATGGTCAATAATCCCTCTTTAAAATAATCTGTCCCAGCAAAGTAACCTGAAGACTTAACAAGCCCGACTGGTGATAGGACTGAACGCTCAGCCCCAGTAGCCTCCTCTATCTCTTTCAAACGTGACGCATCCGTTACACGCACACTAGCCTTATTTCTCACAAAGAGGCTTTGGAAAATAGCAAGGGCACGGTCTTCCCCGTACTGGTCGATAAGTTTTTTAACCAACCATACAGGTAGAGAATACTGAACAGAATAGCGTTTATTGACACGTTTAATCTGGCTTGGATCTGGCAAAGGGTGGCTAGATAGTTTACGAAGAACCGCATTTACCAGCTTCTCAGCACCCTTTTTATTGCCACGATTTTTGGCAATAGCAACAGCATCGTTAACTACTGCATGGGCTGGAATCTTATCTAAATAGACCAACTGATAAAGGCTCAAAAGTAATAAGTCATAAACCCAAGGTTCAAGCTTATCACGGTCCTCAATAACATGGGCTAGAATCCACTCCAAAGTAATCTTACGAGCCACGGTCCCATAGACAATTTCCGTCACCAAGGCCTTGTCCTTATCTGTCAGCTGTGACTTGCTCAGATGTGCATTGAGAGCAATATTTGAGTAAGCCCCTTCCTGAAAGACTTCTTCTAAGACTTCAAGTGCCTGTCCACGAGCTGTTTTTTTCCAATCATTGGCCAAATGCATCACCTACTTCAAGATTGCGTCCGACCCCATTAAGGAAATCAGCAATAGCCATACGAGGTTTTCCTGCAGGTTGAACTGTCTTAAGCGAAATGGCTCCTTGACCAGTCGCAACTACCAAACTCTTCTTGGTTTTTTCAATAATATGACCAGCCTGTCCTTGACCTTCTGCCAAGTCCGCCTCATAAATTTTGAAACGTTTGCCATCAAGCAAGGTATGGGCCACAGGCCATGGGTACATACCACGGATTTGATTGAAGATGTCACGAGCCGGCTTATTCCAATCAAGACGCTCCTCTTCTGGGCTAATATTTGGCGAAAACGTTACTTGACTGGCATCTTGAGGAACAGGTTTGATTTTTCCAGCGATATAGGCAGGCAAGGTTTCAAGCAAGAGGTCACGACCCAAGACTGCCAATTTTTCAAACATAGTACCAACATTATCCTCGTCAAGAATTGGCAAGGCCTTTTGGCTAACCATGTCACCAGCATCCATTTCCTTGACCATTTCCATAATGGTCACACCTGCTTCTGCATCACCATTGATAATGGCATAATGAATAGGTGCTCCACCACGGTATTTGGGCAGGAGTGAAGCGTGGACATTCACTGCAAAATCCATGCTATCAAGCAACTTACTTGGCAAGAATTGTCCATAAGCCGCAGTAACAATACCATCAGCACCAAGTGACATAAGTTGCGCCATTTCTTCAGAACCTGACAATTTTTCAGGTTGATAAATTGGCAAGTCATGCGCCAAGGCTACTTCCTTGACCGGTGTCATGCGGATTTCTTTTTTACGGCCGACAGCACGGTCTGGTTGCGTCACCACAGCGACAATATCATAACGCTCATCGGTCAAAAGTCCTTCCAGCACTGTCGCTGAAAAGGCAGGCGTTCCCATAAATACTAATTTTGTCATATTCTTCCTTTTCTAGATTAGGTAAAATTCTGAGGTTCGTGATCGATAATCAAACGCAGGTCCTTGTTTTCAGGTTCCTGAGTCATGTCAAGGACCCTATTAAGCGTTTCTTCCAAGTTATCCTCAAAACGGTATTTGATAATAATCTGATAATGATAAAGGTTATGTGTTCGGGCAATCGGCTTAGGCGTAGGCCCTAGGAAGGTCACCTTGTCTGACAGGTGCTCTCTTAAATAAGCCATAACCTCATAGCTCTTGCGAACCACAAACTCTTCATCCTTGTGAGAAAGCGTAATTCCTACCGTATAGAAATAGGGCGGATAGGCCAACTGACGGCGAATCCCCATCTCATAGGCATAGAAACCTTCATAATCCTGTTGCTGCGCAAATCGAATGGCATAATGACTAGGATTATAGGTTTGAATAATAACTTCCCCTTCCTTGTCAGCACGACCAGCACGACCAGCCACCTGAGTCAACAGTTGGAAGGTACGTTCAGCTGAACGAAAATCTGGTAAATTTAGCGACGTATCTGCATTCAAGACCCCTACCAAGGTAACATTTGGAAAATCCAAGCCCTTGGCAATCATCTGGGTTCCGAGCAAAATGTCGGCCTTACCACTTCCAAAGGCCTCCAAGAGTTTCTCGTGAGCCCCTTTCTTACGTGTCGTATCAACATCCATACGAATCACTTTGGCTTCTGGCAAAAGTTCCGTCAATTGGTCATAAGCCTTCTGTGTCCCAGTCCCATAATAGCGAATCTGACGGCTCTGACAGTTAGGACAGACATGTGGTATTGCTTTTTGAAAATCACAATAGTGGCAATTCATGGTCTTAGTATCCATGTGCAAGGTCAATGAAATATCACAGTTGGGACAATCATCCACATAGCCACAGTCACGACACATGACAAAAGAGGAATAGCCACGACGGTTCAACATTAGCACGACTTGTTCCTTACGTGCCAAGCGTTCTCGGATTTTCTCTAAGAGAGGTGGCGTAAAATCACTAGCCTCTTGACGGCCCACAAAATCCTTAAAGTCCACCACTTCCACCTGAGGAATTTTGGCATTAGGATTAGCCCTCTGAGTCAACTCAAGAAAATGGTAAACCCCTTTCTGAGCTCTCGCCCGAGTCTCAATAGAAGGTGTTGCTGAACCAAGAACAAGCACGGCTCCATGACTCTTAGCCCTAAGCAAGGCCACATCTCTAGCATGGTAGCGAGGATTGGATTCTTGTTTATAAGTAGCCTCATGTTCCTCATCGATAATGATAGCTCCGATATTGTCCAAGGGAGCGAAGATCGCCGAACGTGCTCCTACCACAACCTTGGCCTGGCCAGATCTAACCTTACGGCACTCGTCAAATTTCTCACCGTCTGACAAGCCTGAATGCATGATGGCCACCAAGTCACCAAACCGTGAAATGAAACGATTGGTCATTTGGGGCGTCAGGGAAATCTCTGGTACCAAGACAATAGCCGTTTTCCCCATAGCCAAGGTCCTCTCGATAAGATGCAGATAGACCTCTGTCTTACCTGATCCCGTTACCCCTTCCAATAAGAAAGGTTTGCCACCTTGTCCGATTTGGCACGTCATTTCTTCAACAGCATGTGCCTGTTGAGCATTAAGCTCAAGAAAATCCGTCTTTTCTACCTTTTCAAAGTAGCTGTCGGCACGATTGACCTCAACTTCAGTGATGACCAAGGCACCAGCTTCAATGAAAAACTTAACCACATCTCGTGAAAAAAGCTTGTGGAGGTCTGCCACCTTCCCTGGCTCGCTCTTCTCGAGCAAGAAGTCTTGCATCTCCAAACGCCTCTTAGCCCGTTGCGAAATAGCCAAAGTCTCAAGAATGCCCTTTTGAACACTATAGTGCTTCTCAGTCTTAATGTTCTGCTTATCCTTAGCAAGGTAATCAACCGTTACACGCCCAGACTGGACCAGACGAGGAATGGCTTGACGCTGCTCCTCTGACAACTGCGAGAAAAGAACATGATCCTGCCCCTGAAGAAAAGTCTGTTTATCCTCTTCATCCAGTTTATCAGTCGCCATGATAACCTTATCGTACTGGGAATTAAGGAGACCAGGTAGCATTGACTTCAAGATGGAAATCTTATAGGAAAAGACCGTATGTCGCATCTGATCAGCCAAATCCAGTTGATCCTGATTAAGGACTGGCTCATAATCTAAAAGCTCAGCGATAGGTTTTAATTCAGGAAAGTCTCTCAAGTTCTCCTGCTCTTCTAAACCAATAACAAAGCCTTGCAATAGACGATTTCCTTTACCGAAAGGTACATGCACTCGCATACCAATGGCAATTTGACCTTGCATAGCTTCAGGGATAAGGTAACTATAAGGTCTGTCCGTCTGCATCAGAGGAACGTCTACAATAATTTGTGCTACTAAAACCATAAATTTCCTCCTGTCACTTCCTTAAGACCAGTATCTTTCAAGTTCAAGAAAAGCTGAGCTCTTGATTATCATCATAAAGAAGGAAGCTGAGACACTATGCCTCAGCTCCCCCTCTCCTCATAAACCAAAGCATGACTTTGATTTTAGATTTTATCGCCTTCTTCTTTTTCTTTAGCGATTTGTTCTTTGATTTTACGTTCTTCTTCCTCAGCAGCAAGACGTGCTTGGATAACTTTCAAACGTGCCAATTCACGTTTAGATTCTGGATCTGGGTGAATAGTCACATTACCAGTTTCAATTTCTTCAAGGGCTTGAAGGGTTGGTTTTACTGACGTAAACTCTTGAGTTGGTTCAGCACCAGCAGCCAATTCATGGGCACGTTTTGCTTGCAAAATAACCAATGAATATTTTGAAGGCACTTTATCCAAAAGTTTGTCAATAGAGGGTTTCAACATCATAATTCTATACCTATTTCTAATTTATTTATCTGATAATTTCT
>OGXN01002779.1_pt1 | contig 11431 bp, 7 predicted proteins | sample 1576281 | NCBI WGS metagenome assembly OGXN01 (sample SAMEA3541494, study PRJEB24748) | human gut metagenome | biome: human gut; feature: human-associated habitat; material: faeces | place: China | collected 2012
CCGGTGTGAAGGATATCCACTGTACGGGCATGGATGCCGTTGACCCGGATGCCGTTCTCCGTCCGGGTCAGCCGGGATATGGCGTGGGAGGAGACATGGAGCGCAGCCTTCAGGATATGCCGGACCGTGGCGCCGTCCTGTTCCGGCGGCAGGGTATATGAAATCGTCTCCATCAGACACCTCTCCTTCGGCGCAGCAGAAAAATCCCAAGTGGCAGACAGGCGGCGTCCAAGGCGGCGAACACACCCCACAGACCGCTCCAGTACCAGGCCGCCGTGTCGAACATGGCCACCAGCTGCCGATACCAGAAAAGCAGCTCCGCCGCGATGGCGAGGAGGTCGAACAGCACATATCCACCGCCCAGCAGGTAGGCCCCCCGCCCCCGGTGCAGGCAGAACAGAAGGAACGACAGGGCTCAAAAGGCCGGAACTCCTGCATGGCAAAACCTCATTTCTCTGTTATTGTACTCTGACGCCACTCTGTTTGCAAGGGTTTTGGCTCTGGTAAAACGCCATCCTTCATGGTACAATAGGAGCAGTTTTTTTCAGGAGGAACTCCCATGCTCTTATCCGCAGAACATCTCTCCATCAACTTCGGCAGCCGCCAGCTGCTGGATGATGTGAATTTCTATCTCAACGAGGGGGACAAGGTGGGCGTTATCGGCATCAACGGCACCGGCAAGTCCACCTTTTTGAAGGTTCTCTCCGGCGTCACGGAGCCGGACGGCGGCACCATCTCCCGGAACCCCAACGTCCAGGTCAGTCTGCTGCCTCAGAACCCGGCAATGGAGGAATCCGCCACGGTGCTGGAGCAGGTCTTCCTCCACTTCCCCGCCGAGTTCCGGGAGCTGAATGAGTATGAGGCCAAGGCCATGCTGAACCGGCTGGGGATCACAGACTTTGCCCAGAAGGTGGGGACGCTCTCCGGCGGCCAGCGGAAGCGGGTGGCCCTGGCGGCGGCCCTGATCCACCCGGCGGACGTGCTGATTCTGGACGAGCCCACCAACCACTTGGACAGCGAGATGGTAGCCTGGCTGGAGGACTGGCTCCGCCGGTTCAAGGGCGGCCTGGTCATGGTGACCCATGACCGGTACTTCCTGGAGCGGGTGGTGAACCACATCACGGAGCTCTCCCGGGGGAAGCTGTACCACTATGAGGCCAACTACTCCAAGTACCTGGAGCTGCGGGAGCAGCGGGCAGAGATGGCGGAGGCCAGTGAGCGCAAGCGCCAGTCTATCCTCCGGGTGGAGCGGGAGTGGATCATGCGGGGCTGCAAGGCCCGGACCACCAAGTCCAAGGAGCGGATCCAGCGGTACGAGGCCCTGCTGAACCAGGAGGCACCGGAAACGGACGAGGCCGTGCAGATGGCGGCGGCCTCCAGCCGCCTGGGGAAGAAGATCATCGAGCTGCGGGATGTGTCCAAGGCCTTTGACGGCCGTCCCATCGTCAGCCGCTTCTCCTACAACCTGCTGCGCGGTGACCGCATCGGCATCGTGGGCCGCAACGGCGCCGGGAAGTCCACCCTGCTCCACCTGATGGCAGGCGAACTGGCACCGGACAGCGGCACGGTGGAGGTGGGCGCCACCGTGAAGATCGGCCACTTCTCCCAGGAGGGACGAGAGCTGGACCTGAACCAGCGGGTCTACGACTTTATCCACGACATCGCCGATGAGGTCAGGACCGATGAGGGCACCTTCTCCGCTAACCAGATGATGGAGCGGTTCCTCTTCCCCGGTGATCTTCAGTCTGTGCCCATCGGGCGGCTCTCCGGTGGGGAGCGGCGGCGGCTGTATCTGCTGTCCGTGCTGATGGAAGCCCCCAACGTGCTGCTGTTGGACGAGCCCACCAACGACCTGGACGTGACCACCCTCTCCATTTTGGAGGATTATCTCCTGGGCTTCCCCGGCCCCATTCTGGCGGTATCCCATGACCGGTTCTTCCTGGACAAGCTGGCGGAGTCCATTTTCGAGGTCCGGGGAGACGGGGAGATCCACCGGTTCACCGGCAACTGGACGGACTGGCAGGCCAAGCGCCGGGCGGAAGAGGCCCCCTCTCCCAAGGCGGAAAAGCCCAAGCCCGCGGCAGAGCGTCCCCGGGAACGGAAACTGAAATTCACCTTCAAGGAGCAGCGGGAATTTGAGACCATCGACGCGGACCTGGCGGAGCTGGAGGCTCAGATCACCGCCTGCCAGACGGAGCAGGAGAGCTGCGGCAGCGACTATGTGAAGCTCCAGGAGCTCCAGGCCCGTCAGGCGGAGCTGGAGGCCGCTCTGGAAGAAAAGACGGAGCGGTGGGTATATCTGAATGAGCTGAAAGAACAGATCGACGCGCAGAATGGGTGAGGGGCCTTTCATCAGGAATCGGCGTTCTGCACCGTACGTACAAGTATTCTGTCAAGGGGCGGTATCTCGGCGGAATAGCACTTTACGCCTTGTGTTATGAATATCAAAATCGCGGAGGCCCTTCCAGGTGTTGGACCCGGAAAAAGAGGGGCATTGCCTGTGGGCAAGATGATGTCCATACTCTCTGCGAAGCATTGGAGATACCACGCGGCACACTCTGCAATCACATTCTTCGCAACAAACGAGCGAATGCCCAGTTTGAGAAACGCAGGGAGGAATACCGCCTTCTGATCTGTGAGGTCTTTGCTGAATATCGGCAGGTACTTGGCGCTGAAAAGATTTGGATGATTCTCGCACGGCGCGGGCATCAGGTCGGCGCCAAATTGGGCGCTGACCTGATGCGGGAGATGGGGGTATCCAGAGTTTGAAACTGCGAGAACCGGAGAAGAAGAAAATACCCTCCGTCAGCAATTTTCAGCAGACAAGCAATCAAATCCGGGCCAGTGATGTGGCCTGTTTTAAGTATAGAGAATCGATATCTTTATATCTGCGTGATCTTGGAGCTATTTTCCCGTAAAGTGATCGCCCACAAAGTTTCCCGAAAAACAGCACGCAGCTCATTATGGCTACATTCAAAATGGCGTATGAGTTGCGTAAGCCAGAGACAGGATTCATTTTTCACAGTGACCGCGGATTTTGTTTGACTTTGCAAAAGGCCGATGGATTTCCGTAAGGAGCTGATGGCCGTGAGACACAGAGGTTCAGACTTAGAAAATCAGACTGCTTGCAGCCAGAATTTGAACTGTTCCCATTTTTATGTCACATTTTACTTTCGAATACCTTTCCTCAAAAAAGCTTGTGCTGCAAGGATTTCGCACATAAAACAGCCCTACCTAATCTGATAAGTCCTACAAACTTGTTCAGATTGGGTAGGGTCGTTTCTCTTATTCTATCAATCGAACTTAGGTGCGGAGACCTCGTTTCCAGCAAAGGTATTGGGGCCGGGATTGGAGAGGGAGAAATACATTTTCGCCGCCTTGGTCGTACCAAAATCCCGGTTGGAGCCACTGTCCTGCACCTCGTTGAAGGCATCCCGGAACATCTGGTTGTGAGCCTCCTCCCGGTTGAGCAGGAAGTCGATGGTTTCACGGACCTTCTTGTCGTCGATCTGGCGGTACAGGTATTCATAGACCACCTTGGCCCGCTGCTCAGAAGCGATGTTGCTGAGCAGGTCCGCACACAGATCGCCGGTCACGGTCACATAATCGCCGGTCCAGGAATAGCCGGAGGCATTGATTAAGCCGGGGTTCAGGCCCAAGATCACATGGCTCTGGATCTCGCCCGCCTTGACCTGATCTGCATCTACATCGTGGCCGTTGAGCAGATTAATGGTCTGGGCCACCATTTCCATGTGTCCCAGTTCCTCTGCTGCGATATCCAGAAACAGGTCCTTGATCTTCTGGTCCTTGATGCGGAAGCTCTGGGACAGATACTGCATAGCCGCTTTCAGCTCACCGTTGCCGCCTCCCAGCTGCTCCTGCAGCAATGCTGCATACTGGGGATTCGGCCGCTCCACGGCCACCGGATGGAATAACTGCTTTTCATGCTTAAACATATCTACCGCTCCTTTTTCGTGGTAATTCTTAGTTTGCTTGATATGCTCCGAAATATACCGGCAGAAAGCGGCTCAAGAGATGCTAGGCCGAATCAAGGAATAGGGCCATCAGTCGCGGAACTGCAGCTAGAGCAAACAATTTTACCGCGTACATTTACAAAGCAATCGATAAAACCGAGCGGTGAATCATTTTATCGCTGTTCAAAATGGGAAGCAATGATTAATAATCGGCAGCAGAAATCGGTGATAAACACAAAGATGAAAAAATGGGAATCTCTACCTCAGTGACCATGCTAGAACCGGAGCTTCCGCCATTGTTGAGATATCGGTCAAAAACCTTTCCTGAGCGACGGAAAAGGTAAGATCTGTCGGATCATTCGCTGTGCCTATGCTTGTCCACAGTTCAGCAAACTGCTCCAGGAATACGAAGCAGGCGGCAAAGATGCTGTGGATGATAAAATCATCCACACGCTTCGCAAAAGATTCCCCACAGCTAAAATCATGCCCGACCTCCTTGCAGAAGCCCAACACAGTACGGTCCGGATCTTTGAAGTTAAGTATGCCGAAGATTATGAGTTTGAAGATTGGCAGTCCTGGGGTCTTGGCGGTTACTATTCATACTCGGCGAATCTTTCCACTGGCGAAATGGCGAACGGGCGTGTGCAATGTTACTGGGGGGACGGAGAAACTCCCACAATTGTCAATCTAAACATCGAGACAGCCACTACCGAAAATCCGATTGTTGAGTACAGCGATGAAGCCGTTTCTGCCTGCTTTGGCGTTTATACGCAAAAAGCAGAAGCCTTTCTCACCCAATAAAAACCGCCGTCAGGTCTCCCCTGGCGGCGTACTCTTAGGAGGTGTATTTATGAGACTGCCGGAGCCGAAGAAGCTCCCGTCCGGAAACTGGCGCATTCAGGTGCTGGTAGATGGGAAGCGAGTAGGGCGCACCTTCCCCACAAAGGAGGAGGCAGAATACTGGGCCGCTGGTCTGAAAACAAAGATCATGGAGGAAAACAGATCCCCATGGAAAATGACCGTTGGCGCCGCTGTAGACCGTTACATCGAAAGCAAATCCTCTATCCTGTCCCCGTCCACCGTCCTGGGTTACAAGCGCACGAAAAAGCGCATGGAGGACATCATCGGTGTCCAATTGAACGATCTCACGCAGGAAAAGATTCAGCGGTGGGTGAATCAGCTGGCGAAAGACCACTCCCCAAAGACGGTGGCGAACGCCCACGGCCTGTTGAGCGCCGTCCTGAAAGAGTACAGGCCCTCCGTGACGCTGCGGACCACGCTGCCAAGTAAAGTCAAAGCGGAAATACAAATCCCATCAGAGGCAGAGATACGGGCCATACTGAAGGGATGCAGGGGCACAAAGTACGAGCTGCCGATCATGCTGGCGGTCTGATTGGGCCTCCGGCAGTCTGAGATACTAGGTCTGGAATGGCGGGACATTGATGGCGACACTCTGAAAATCCGTCGGGCAATCGTTTTGGGAGAGGATGGCCCCACCCAAAAAGGCACAAAAACATACAGCGGGACGAGACCGCTCCATATCCCGGCCTACATCCGGGAACTGCTGGACCGGCAGCCCCGCAGCGGAGACCGCATTGTCAACATGACCGGGAAATCTATCTACTCCGGGTTCTCCCGCATCTGCGAGAAAAGCGGTGTCCCACACTTCCGTTTCCACGACCTCCGCCACGTCAATGCCTCCGCTATGCTGGCCGTTGGTGTTCCGGACAAATACTCCATGAAGCGCATGGGACACGCCACAAACAATATGCTGAAAACGACGTATCAACACACCATCAAAGAGAAAGAAGCGGAGTACGACCAGAAAACAGAGAACTATATTGAAAGCCTCATGCCGGACGATTGAGCCGGTTTTTCGTGTGCACTTCCGTGTGCAATTTACGTGTAAAATCATTGCACACAGCGGTAAAGGAAACGTTAGTAAAGACTTCAACATCACCTATGATGCCCGGAGCAAATCGTTGAGAGAGTAAAAAAATCCCACATCCCTTGAAAAACAAAGGACGTGGGACTGCAGAGGACGGTTAAAACCGATATTTATTGTTGATATTTTTTCGGAGACGGAAATTCCAAATTTAAAAAGGGGGTTCCAGGGTGTCGAGATTATATTGAGGGTTAGGACCTTGAAACTCTACCAATTCCGGAAAATATGTATCGCAGATTTCTTGACTGATAATAGCCTGCCCTCCAAAAATGCGAAAGACCGCTGCATCGTATTCACTGGATATAATCATTGGTTTGGAATAAAGCTGACAGCACCATTTATATGCAATCTCGGGAATAACTGGCCTCAGCTTTCGAATCTCAACTGTTTTAGTTTCGTCTGTCCAGCCACACCACTCGGTCTGTCCGCCATATATAATCTCCCCATCCTGCCGTGTTGAAAAGATCCAAAAGTATGTCTCATTGTTATTAAAATCATGTAACTCTCTGCTCTGAAGGTAGTGCTTATATATTTCGTTATACTTTCCAGATTGACGAATCTTTCCGTATTCTTCTTTGCTCTGATTTTTTAAACCGGATAATCCAAGCAAATAGTCTGTCGAAACATCAAAATAAGTTGCTAATTTCACCAGGGTAGTCGTATCGGGCAAGGATTTTCCTGTTTCGTAACGATAAATTGACTTATGCGCAACATCAATAGTCTCACTCAGCTGTTCTTGACTTAACCCCAGAGCAATACGAAGGGACTTGATTTTTTCTCCAGTAGTTTTCACATAGAGCGCCTCCTTTTTCTCTCTGATGTTAAGATACATGGATAAAAACGAAAAGTAAATGGACAATTCTGTCCATAGGCTGTACAAACAGAAAATTGTATTTAAATGAAATCAAAAACGGGTTTACTGTTCCTCATGGCTGATGTTGACCCAGCAATAAGCGGCTACTTTAAGCTGATGAATCCAAATAGGTACGAGCTTTTTACTTCGCGGTATCTCAATGACATTTCCAGACATCACAAAATCTCTATGTTTTCTACTCGTGTGCTCATGAGCAGTATAACATGGAGGTTTTTATTAATAAATCTGTATGAAAGAAAAGCTACGTCTCAGCCTTTTTCCACAGACTAAAATGTAGCTTTCAACTTGGTGAAGGTAGCGGAAATCTACCCGCGGACTAAAAAACATTCCCCCCGAATGTTTTTTGCGCACTGCGGTGCGCTGTCCTGTTGATCCCGCCCCGTCTTTGCTCCCAAACTAAAGCTGCACCAGCCAGAGGCTGGTGCAGCTTTAGTTTGGTCCGAGTGTAATTATAGGACTTGGAAAAATCCAGTAATACCAATGGTTTGTAAGCAGTCGGCAAAAGGCTTCATCTTAAATTGTACGCTCCCACACTTTCACTTGCGTGATTACATCACGCAGACGATCACCACCAACCATATACTCCAGAATTTCGTCGGCGGTATCACACCATTTCTCAGTACGAGTGTTTACTTCCACAGAGCCAGCCTGACAAATCACCATTTTAGGCGCTGCATCTGCCGCAGGAGAAATACAGCCAAAGCAACAGTACAGCACGCCATTCCACTCGAACTGGACTTCGCCGCCGCGCCGCATACACTGTTTGAAATCACTGATTGTTTTAAACCTATTATCTTCAAGGCTGTTTGTGCCGACCCATGTTGCCATGTTCGTGTTCCTCCCGTACAAAAAGCTCTTGGTAGTCTGTTCTTTGCCGAGGTGAAAGCCTGACTGATCCCATATGATGCTATGTTGGTGTGGAACTTCATGATACTTGGGGAAACCATGGTTTGTATGGTGAATTTCCAAATATGCTTTTCCGTCAGGACCAATCAGCGTTTCAATAAGCTCTCCTTTTGTCGTATAGGTATATTTTGTTTCGCCCGGCTCACCCCAGAATCGCTCATCCTCTGGTTTTGACGGTTTGATTCCTCCGCCGTAGACGCTTCCTCCACCTTTTCCAATTAGGTACGGCTCTATTGTATCACGATTATTACTGGATGTGCCGCCAATTTTAAAGGCATCCAAATCTTCACGATGGAAACTTCGTTCATAGTTCATATACCGCCAAGAACTGCGTTCGTAATCCACATGGATAATGTTGCCCTGCATTTCGGGAAACGGTGTATTATAACAGATAATTTTTTCCGGCTCAATGCGCCGCAGCATCTCGTTGTATCCTGCCATGAACCATTCTTTCTGGTCGCAGCGGTTGTCATGCTCTGAGGCCATATAAGTGGAGACAGCAACAACGCTTCCTTTTTCAATCCCTTCAAAGCAGAAATCAAACGTGGATTCATCTCCCCAGTTGACAGTCGGAATGACCCGGAGCCCTTTGGATGCCCAGTAAGCGCCGCACCAGCGATTACGAAATACATTGTAAAGTTGCATAACAGGCGCCATCTCCAGGTACATACTGAAATCCGGCGACAGCACCGCGCGGTAGCGGGAGAGTTTTTCAATGTCATTGTCCGGGTTCTTCCAGACCCTCTCAAAGCGATAGTCATATAGGAAGAAGTGTACCATGCGGTCTAGGTGATTCTGGTCCTCCAAATGGGTTTTGTCAAAACCGATCAACAAAAGATCATCGAAGTCTCCGGGACTTTCTTGGAACTTAGGAATGATGGGGATTTTTAACTTTCCTTTGCCGGGAAACTGGTTGCGAAGCAGTTTCTGACTGGTTCGGTAGTTGTAATTTTCTTCGGTCATAGATAGCCCTCCTGTATGTAGTAAGGAACAAGTCCTTCTGCATACAGGTTCCCAAACAACAAAAGTTGCACATTCCTGTGCAACAACATGAGAAAATTTACAAATTGGCAATAAAAAATCGGAGTACCCCAAAGGATACTCCGATGGCAAGGGGTAACAAACCGAATCCTCTCAGGTTGTCTGTGGTTTTACTTGAGGAGTACCCAATCGGCCTTCTGGCCGGCGGCGCGAGTGCGCCGTACAAGCGTTTTCGCTGAAGGCGAAAACCTTGGCGGAGGGGCAATTCATTTGCCCCGAGCCGCTTAATTTCTTACGGTATCCATAAAAATAACCACACCTAGCGGTGTGGTTATTTTTATGGATACCGTAAACACTTTCGAGGTACAGACTTTCAGGTCTGCACCCAAAACCAACCGCAAATCCAGTGAGCGAATCGCTGTTGGAAAGGAGCGTGGCAGAGTAAATGAGCAGCGATATGTCCTGTGCTGACCAAAGGAAGCAAAATGTTCAACCTTGTAATATTACTTGTTTGGATAGTCTTCAACAGAAATGTTTACTGATCAGAGTAAAACGCGTCACCACATTCATTCTCGAGCAATGCATCTAATATTCCAAGGCTTTTAAATGGTATTCCAAACGCCGCAACAATCCAATAGTCAATCACAGCATAACGAAAACGGCCATCCATTGCGGTCATTCCATTCATATTTCTTATCAATACAATATCCGGGTTTGAATTGCCGAGGTTAAATTCGGGAGTTATGGCTGATAAGAGTTCATTGACCTTGATATTGTCAGCGGCAATAACAAATTTGTCCAGGTGAAAAAAGCGGTCATTCAGGTAATAGTTTTTGAACAGCAGGAACAGCGTTCCACAGAGATCCGTTTCAAAATTGGGCACTTCAATAAATTCAACATTTTTATATGTGGTAAGGAGACACGATAAATCGACACCGTCCAAGCATTCACTTCTGCCGACCTCTTTCACAAACACGAGCAAATATTTATCGAAATCGTTCTCTGCTATCTGGTTTAAAAACAAGGACACCAGGGGGCGCAGGTCCATCTTACTAACATCTATATCGTGCAGCTTGTGATATCGGCCATATATCTCATTGCACACACTGTAGAAGTAATGAAAATCTACCAATACCAAGTTGTGATATTCAGATATGGCTCTTTTGATGGGAACAATACAGTTCAGATCATATCCCGGAACGCTGTATAACGAAAAATCAAAGTCCATGTGTTTTTGGACATCAGAAGACAGCCTGTCCGGAATATCGCAAAAAGATTTGGCCAGCTCATGCGGCATATAGGGCTCGCGGATAGACGGAAGTTCAACCAGTGTGGGGAGTTTGCTTGTCTCGTTCGCATACTTCACACACATTTCCTCCAACTCAGGTCTGAATGCGAATGCGCAGTATACATCATCGTTGTTTCGTTTGATCCATCTTTTTAAAAAGAAGTTTTGAGATTCGCTATTCATCCTGATATAAAAGGCCACATGATAATAGCTGGAATATATAAAGAAGTAAAATGGATTTTTTGTATGCAGAGATTTCATGACAGCGCGCTTGAAGTACGGATTCTCCCAAACCTCCTTATCCATGAGGAAATTCAGCATAAATATCGTGTGGTCCGAAAAATTTGATGTGGAAAACACGCTGTCCCGCCGGTTAATAACAGATGTGAAAAATCCGTCCTGGATGTCCTTTTTGAAGATATAATAGCCCATATCACGGAACCACTCTATCTTACTGCCTATAACGACGCCATAAAATGTTCCGCCGTAGCCTTCCTGTATGCAGCGGTTTTTTATTGAGTAGCATTGTGCGCAACCGATCACCTTTGCCAAATAGTCGTGTTCATCACCTTCCGCATACTCCTGATCGATTATTTGATTGATATCTGCAGAAAAAAAAGCATTTTTTCTTCCGGCTCCAATCTCGCATCTGTCTGTACAGGAAAAACGGTTCTCCTCAAACAAATAAATTTGAGGATGCCGACCTTTTTCCACCACGATCGCACTGATCCCTCTGTCTTGATAATTATTCGTGATGATATTCCGAAGGATTTCCAATGTCAACATCTCCCGGAGACTGTAAACATGTGTCAACAATTCTATTATCGTTGGCACATCTCCAGAAACTCCCAAGACAAAATCATCATTTATCTTTATGATTTTAAGCAAACCTTCCTGCACATAGTACTTCCCATACAGTCCCTGAACCTCTCCAAAGGTACTGATGCCTGCTTGTATATCATCTTCAAAGGAGGATATAGCGGATTCCGACAACATAAAGACTTGCTCATTCTTTTTCCAAGCTATGCAATAACTCATATCAGACAATCCTCCTGTCATAAATCATGCCAATCACCAAAAAGCGCATCATTATAAGTACGCAAGTTTCCTTTTTGTAGAATAATAACTCATCTCTCGCATTTCCCGTACTATAATCGTACCATAGCTAAATTGAATTTCCTTCTCTACAATGATATTCTACACCATTTTCCAGGAGGAATCAAACCATGCGCATCAGCATAGAGGAAAAGCAAACTCTGGTTGCCCGCTACCGGGCCGGTGAATCTGTCGCCGAGATTTGTGCCGACTCCGGCGTGGCCAGAAGTACGTTCTATACATGGATCAAGCCGTACACTGTGACCATGACAGACTCCGGTCATGCCGTCAGCCAGCAGGCGTTTATTAAAACGAAACAGAAACTTCAAAAGTTGGAGCAGAAGATTGAGATTCTTCAAAGGGTCAAC
>OGXN01002782.1_pt1 | contig 11398 bp, 10 predicted proteins | sample 1576281 | NCBI WGS metagenome assembly OGXN01 (sample SAMEA3541494, study PRJEB24748) | human gut metagenome | biome: human gut; feature: human-associated habitat; material: faeces | place: China | collected 2012
AAAATTTGTTTAAAATCACAAGGTATAAAGCGGTTTTCTCTGTTTTTAAAGAGATATTTTTTCTTTTTTTCACAACCGGTTCGTCTTTAAGTAAAACACTTTTACCAGAATCAGTTTACTATAAAAAAAGGACTGCCGCAGCAGTCCTTTTTTACAGAGTCTGACTCTTATTATTTGTCTTTTTTGACTAATGTTGCACGAATATGCAATTCACGCAGCTGTTTCTCGTCAACATCGTTCGGAGCCTGAGTCATCAGACAGCTTGCACTCTGTGTTTTCGGGAAAGCAATAACGTCGCGGATAGAATCACGTTTAGCCATAATCATGATCAAACGGTCAAGACCAAAGGCCAAACCGCCGTGCGGAGGAGCACCATATTCAAAAGCATCCATCATAAAGCCGAATTTCTCTTTTGCCTGCTCTTCGGTAAGACCGATAGCCTTGAAAACTTCGTTTTGGACATCACGACGATGGATACGGATGGAACCGCCGCCCACTTCGTTGCCGTTCAGCACCATGTCATAGGCGCGGGCCTTGGTGGCGGCGGGCTCGGACACCATCTTCTCCAGATCGCCGTCCTTGGGCGCGGTGAAGGGATGGTGGCAAGCCACATAGCGGTTTTCCTCCTCGCTGTACTCGTACAGCGGGAAGTCCGTCACCCACAGGAAATTCCAAGCGTTTTCGGGGATCAGGCCGAGCTTTTCGCCGAGGTGCACGCGGAGGTTGCCGAGCGCGGCGTTCACCATGCCGGGCTCGCCCGCCTGGAAGAACACGATGTCGCCCACGGAAAGGCCGAGGGCTTCGGTGAGGCCGGCGCGTTCCTCATCGGACAGGACCTTGGCGATGGGCGACTGCCATTCGTTTTCGCGGATCTTGATCCACGCGAGCCCCTGCGCGCCGTAGATCTTCACGAACTCGGTGAGTTCGTCGATCTCCTTGCGGGTCAGGCTTTCGCCGCCGGGCACGCGCATGGCCTTCACCAGCTTGGCGGAGGCGAACAGCTTGAAGCCGGAGTTGCTGACGATGGAGGTCACATCCTGAAGCTCAAGGCCGAAACGGGTGTCGGGCTTGTCCACACCGTAGCGGGACATGGCCTCGTCCCACGTCATGCGGGGGAACGGAGCGGGAATGTCCGCGCCGAGCGCTTCCTTGAACACGCGGATCATGAGGCCTTCGGCCATATCCATGACCTGTTTCTCGTCGGCGAAGCTCATTTCGATGTCGACCTGCGTGAATTCCGGCTGACGGTCGGCGCGGAGGTCTTCGTCGCGGAAGCAGCGCGCGATCTGGAAATAGCGGTCGAGCCCGGCGATCATGCAGAACTGCTTGAACTGCTGCGGCGACTGCGGCAACGCGTAGAACTGGCCGTGGTTCAGACGCGAAGGAACGAGATAGTCGCGCGCGCCTTCGGGGGTCGACTTGGTGAGGATGGGCGTTTCCACTTCAAGGAAGCCCTGCGAGGCCAGCTCGTTGCGGATGGCCATGGCGGTACGGCTGCGCAGCGCGAGGTTGCGGGCCATGCGCGGGCGGCGCAGGTCGAGATAACGCCACTGGAGGCGAAGGTTTTCGCCCGCTTCCACGCGGTCCTCAATCTGGAAGGGCGGGGTCTTGGACGTGTTCAGCAGCTTCCATTCGCTGACCACGACTTCCACTTCACCGGTCTTGAGGTTGGGGTTGACCATGCCCTCGGGACGGGGGCGTACCCTGCCCTTCATGGCAAGCACGTATTCCGAACGCAGCGCGCCAGCCTGTTCGTGGGCCTCGGGGGCGTACTCGGGGCTGAACACGATCTGCGTCAGGCCGAAACGGTCGCGCAGGTCCACAAAAATCAGGCCGCCGTGGTCACGCCGGTACTGCACCCAGCCCATGAGGCAGACTTCCGCCCCGTTGTCGGCCCCGGTCAGCTCACCGCACGTGTGGGTGCGCGTCCAGTCGCCGAGCGACTGGCAGGCGACCGACAATTCCTTCTGTTCTTCGCTCATACCAAACATTCCTTTACAAGCTATTTCTGAAGCCGGGCCACAACGTCGGCAAACGCCACGGAAGACTGTTCGCCGCTGTCCATATTTTTGAGCATGACCGTCTGGGCGGCGAGCTCGTCTTCACCAATGAGGAGGCAGAAACGCGCGCCGGACTTTCCGGCCTGACGCATGGCGCTCTTGATGCTGCGGGAGGAAAAGCCCATCTCGCCACGGAAACCCGCATCGCGCAGGGCCTGCGTCAACGCATAGGCGGCGTCGCGGGCAACGTCGGTCAGCACGACCGTGAAGAAATCTGGACGATCGGCTCCCGCTTCCGGCTGGGGAAGCAGCAGCGCGAGGCGCTCCATGCCGCAAGCGAAACCGAGGCCGGAAACGTTGGGGCCGCCGAGCTGTTCGACGAGGCCGTCGTAACGCCCGCCGCCAGCCACGGTACCCTGCGCGCCGATCTGATCGGACACGATTTCAAAGGTGGTGCGCGTGTAGTAGTCCAGCCCGCGCACCAGCCGATGGTTGATCACGTAGGGCACCTTTTCGGCGTCCAGCAGACGGCGCACCGTCTCGAAATGCGCGGCGCAGTCGGGGCAGTTGTGATCCAAAATCTTGGGCGCTTCGGCGGTGTGCTCCCTGCACGAGGGAACCTTGCAGTCCAGCACGCGCAGCGGGTTGGTCACCATGCGGCGGCGGCAATCCTCGCACAAGGCGGACTCATCCAGCTCGGAGAGCCACTTGCGCAGCGTCTCGCGGTAGGCGGGACGGCATGTGGGACAGCCCAGCGAATTGAGCTGGAGGCTCAGATCCTTGAGGCCCAGCGCTTCGAGGAAGCGCATGGCCATCGTGACCAGTTCGGCGTCCGCGTAGGGTTCGGAAGGCCCGAGGCATTCGCAGTTGATCTGGTGGAACTGCCGCATACGCCCCTTCTGGGGACGCTCGTAGCGGAACATGGGTCCGATGGTGAACAGCTTGGTCACGGCGTCGCCGCTCCGGCCGCTTTCGATATACGCGCGCATAACCCCGGCGGTCGCTTCGGGGCGCAAGGTCAGGGAACGGCCCTTGCGGTCGGGGAAGGTATACATTTCCTTCTGGACCACGTCGGTTTCCGTCCCGATGCCCCGGCAGAACAGTTCCGTCCGCTCGAGGATAGGAGTGCGCAGTTCGGTAAAGCCGTAACGGGAAAAGGTTTCCCGCGCTACAGCTTCCATATGGGTGAAAGCGTCGCTGTCCGGAGAAAACAAATCGGCGAAGCCTTTGATCGCGGTAACGTTATCGCTCATGGCCTGTACTCGTGGTTCGGTGTGACGTTGGGATCGGATGGACGTCCGAACGCAACAGGATAGAGCAATCGTAGACCGTTGTCAAAAAAGGACGGCCCCGGCACTGACATGCTTCAATCTTTTTTGCGAAGGGAAAACGGCTATGACGAACTATACCAGTAAGGAGGCGCTCAATGAATACGATTGAATCTCTCATGAGGGAAATGGAAGAGGACAGGCGGCAAAGGCGGATTGCAGCCCTTTCCGATACTACCCAAGTCGACGGAGGAGTGTGGAAAGTGGAACCAAGCCCCAACGCATGTCCCACCTGCCTTGAGTTTTCCCGCAAGACATATGCAGAAAAACCGAATCCCCCGCATCCGAATTGCAAGTGCCGTATCAGCAAACAAGAAAAGAAAAACGTTATTATGTGATCGGGAGAAGACCATTGGACGGCCTCGGTTCCGTTTCCACGACCAAACTCGACTGGATCAAAAAATGGGATAAAAACACATATAAATCAGGAAAAGGAGGACTCCCCGATCTCCTCCCTGAGCACCGGCACTTTTTTGATTCTGAAGGCAACGATTTTGGCTTTTTCGGCGATGATAACGTCCGGCCTGATAGAAAAAGGAACCTTCCATCGTATACTTATGGTGATGTGAAATACGATGCCGACATCATAGATAGAGCCGTTAGAGAATATGAAACATACATCAATCAAGTCCAAGAAAAAATAAGCACATTTACAAAATCAACAAAAGATATCATAACGAATCAAGTACATGGACACGTCAACGTTGGGAACTATGGACTTATTTTGAACAACTGCCAAGATTATGTCAGCAATATTTTATACATTGCGCGTCGTATTTCAGAAAAAGAACGTATCCCCCTCATTCTTCCATAAAAAGAAAACTATTAAATTCAACAATATAATTCCAAAATATTTGTGTCATTCCACTTAACAGACAAGATAAAAACAATGTTTCTTGTAACGGGCAGTCACCTGTGAGCAAAATCTTACGTCTTGATGTAAATATTTTAGCTAAAAAAAGATATGGATACGCTACAGCACCAAAGCAAAGATTTCGCAGGACGTATTGCCCTACTTCAATACAGGACTGTGGAGTATCTACAGCAATCCAATCATAGAAAAAAGGTAACCCAGCGTACCCTCTAGGCCCTGCTATGAAATGAATGAACGCACACATACCAGCAAAGAACGTCCGCAAAAGATTCCCACACGTCAGCATACCCCGACGATACAGCAGCACAGCGAAAAAGACGCTCGAGGCATAGGAAATGCCGTCGGCAAGGGCGGAAAGTTCAATGGGCGGCATATCGTTTCCTTCTGACAGCATTGGAAAATTATGGAAAGAACCTCTTCTTTTTCACTAGGTCAACACGTAACACGTTATCACAGGAAGCGCCATACAAGGCGGAAACTTCTTTTCGCGCCCTTTCCCCAAGAAAATGAAAAGGAAGCCCGACGGCTTCCCTTTCATGGAGATTTTCTCCGCGTCATCGCACCCGTCATACAAAACTACATGGCGAGGATCCCCCGAATGGCGTTCACAAGGATAAAGCCGCCGCAGAAGAGGCAGACCCATGCGACCATTTTACGGAGCTTCGTGGTGTCCATACGGTTGGCCATGTACACGCCGAGGAGGATGCCGAGGATCTGGATGACGATCATCAGCGCTCCGACCTTATAGTCGATGGCCCCGTGCAGGAAGTTGGCGGCGCTGCCGGAAAGGGCGACCGGCACGGAATAGACCTGCCCCGCCCCGATGGCGATGAGCGGCGGGAAGCCGAGCGCAATCATGATCGGCACGGAGAGCACAGGCCCGCCCGCGCCCGTCAGCCCGGCGACGAAGCCCACGCCGCTGCCAACGGCGAACAGCACCCAAAAGCGCGACCGCCGCCCCTCTTCCATAAAGGAAAAACGCCGCCCCCTCACCGGGCAGAACACCAGCGCGCCCGCCAGCAGGATCAGCAGGGCCAGAATGAGATTCAGGTACGGCGCGGCGGTGAAGGCCTTCACGTCAGCCCCCACATACGTAAACAGGAACCCGCCGATGCAAATGGGGATCGTCGCTTTCCAGTCCACATGGCCGAGCCTGATATACAGCCAGCTGCACAGGCTGGTCGTAAAAATGAACGTAAACAGGGTAGTCCCCATCGCCACATGGCTGCTCAGCCCGGAAAGGTAGACAAGAGCCGGAATCAGGATGATCCCGCCCATGCCGGTACACCCGACAAGAAACCCGACGATGAAGCCAACGATGATCATCATTCCCATCAACATGGACGTGCTCCTTCCTTTACCGGGAAGCGTTTCCCTCTCAGCATGACAAAGCCGCACCGCCCCTTGGCGATACGGCATCCTTTCCGTAACAGACGCTGCTTATTCCTCTTCCGGCGGACGCTCCGCCCTCGCCAGCAGGAACGCCGCTTTCTCGGCACGGGGGCGTTGCTTCACCTCGCGCTCCAGACGGCACGCGGAAGAGGCATCCGGCTGCGCCACGCAGCACACCAGCTCAACGGGACGGCGCGCCCGCGTATACTTCGCGCCACGGCTTCCCGCGTTGTGCTCCCTCAACCGCCGCTCCATGTCCGTCGTCACCCCGCAATACAACGTGGCATCGGCGCATCGGAGCAGGTAGACATACCACATGGCTTTCCTTCATGCGAAGCCCCATGCAACGGCCTCATTCCGCTGAAAAACATGGTTCTTTCAGGCTGTTCCGAACCCGCCCCGCCCGGATGCCCCAAACGCGGGGCATTCCGCACTCCCCCAAAAAAAAGGAAGCGGGCACGCTTTTTTCCGGATTCTTTCTGTACTAGGCGAGGGGACGCACCGGACGGACTCTCGGAATGCCGAACAAGATAGCGAATACGGCGGCCACCGCGAGCAACATGCAATACCAGTTGTTCCCTGCAATGGACAAAGGCGAAAGCTTCGCAATGGAACCGGCCAGCAGCAACTGCGCCCCATAGGGAATGAGCCCCTGCACGACGCATGAGAATATGTCAAGTAAGCTGGCGCTGCGCCGCCTGTCAACTCCGTTCGAGACCGCGATTTCGTGCGCCACCTTGCCCGTCAGAATGATAGCCACCGTATTGTTCGCCGTACACAGATTGGCAAGCAATACCAGCAGGCTGATGCAGCATTCGCCCGCCTTCACCGGGGACTCGGCGGAGAGCTTCCGGGCCAGCCCGTTCACGCGCTCCAACAGCCAGCTGATACCGCCGTGGTAACGCATGAGCTCCCCGAGGCCGCCCACCAGCATGGAGAGCACCATGATCTCGTTCATGCCCACAAAACCGCTGTAAATATCCTTGCTCCACTGGATGAGCGTATAGCCGCCCACAGAGGCAATACCCACCGCGCCGGTAAACACGATGCCCGCCAGCAGCACGATGAACACGTTCACGCCCGCGAGCGCCATGACCAGAATAGCGAGATACGGGACAACGCGGATAAACTGATACTCCTCGTGCTTGACCACCTGTCCCGAAGCCCCGGCAAACCACAGCAGGGCCAGCGTGACGAGCGCCGCGGGCAGGGCGATGAGCAGGTTCATGCGGAACTTGTCCTTCATCTCGCAGCCCTGCGTGCGGGTGGCGGCAATGGTCGTATCCGAGATCATGGACAGGTTGTCCCCGAACATGGCCCCGCTCATGACCACGCCGAGAAGCAAGGCCAGCGGAATGTCGGTCTGCTCGCCTACGCCCACCGCAATGGGCGCAATGGCGGCCACGGTCCCCATGCTGGTGCCCACCGCCGTGGAAATGAACGCCCCGATGAGGAACAGGCCCGGCAGGATCATGGACGGGGGCAGCAGCGAGAGCCCGAAATTGACCGTAGCCTTCACCCCGCCTATGGCCGAAGCCACGGACGCGAACCCGCCCGCAAGCAGGAAGATCATGCACATGGTGATGATGTTGATTTCACCCACGCCTGAAAGGAACACGCCGATCTTTTTGTTCAGATCATCCTTGCCCTGAAGGATGGCGAGCACGATGGCGGGGATGATCGCCACCGTCGCGGAAAGCTGATAGAACGGCATATCCGCCCCGGCTGCGGTCAGGGCTATGCCCGTCCCGATGAACAGGACAAGAAAGACGATCATGGGCAACAGCGCCCTGAAGTTGGCTTTTTCGGACATGAAACACGCTCCGCGGCAGATCTCGGGTTAGGAAAGGCCCGGTTTGGGCAAACGACGGGCGTTTACTCTATATCAATGTATGCAGATAAACAATGCCCAATCCGTCCCGCCCCATTCCGTCCCCCTTGTCGGCGGGAACGGCTTTACGCTACACTTACGGCATGGAGACGAACCGCCCATGAAATCCTACCGGCTCACCGAGGTCAAAAGCTACAATGTCCCGTTCGTCAGGCTGCCGCGTCCGGTGTTCTGGTTCAACGACCCGTTCGAAGCGGGTACGTGGAGCGATCTGCACCGGCATGAGCACTGGGGCGAATTGGCGTTCATGCGCTCCGGATATATGGTCATCTGTACCGAACTCGGCAACTATGCCGCGCCGCCGCAGAGGGCCGTGTGGATCCCTCCCGGGCTGACCCATGAATGGTACATCCCGGAGCCGTCCGTGGACAATGCCCTGTACATCATGCCTCATGTCCTGCCCCCCGGCCCCCGGTTTCAACGCTACCACGCCATGGAGGTTTCGCCCCTCGTCCGCGAACTCATCCACGCACTCGCCCCGCAACCCTGCGACTATGAGGAGCCCGGCCCCGTGGCCAGGATGGTTTCCGTCCTGCTCGACCAGCTCCCCCTGCTCCCCGAAGTGGGCTTTCCCCTCCCCATGCCCCGCGATCGCCGCCTCGTCGCCCTGTGCACCGCCCTCCTCAATGAGCCGGACTCCCCGGAAACGATCCGCGAATGGTGCACGCGCCTCGGCATGTCCGAATACCCGAAAATTTGATAGAAGCGATTGTGGAGAGTAACCGGACTAGGAAAGACTTTATAGCAGATCAAGTACTTCGTATGGCGGGTTATTATGCTTACGGGGAAGAGAATGAATGGAGTAGTGTACGGGAACATCCTGTTACGATCGGTGTTTATCGATTGACGATGAAGTCTAATTCTGATAATTTTAGACAATCTTCTATTCAAGGAATAATGAAACGAGTGAAAGCAAAAGGAGCTACTGTGATTGTTTATGAACCAGCCTTGTCGGATAATACTACATTTTTTGGGTCAGAAGTTGTTAATGATTTGGATCTCTTTAAAAAACGTAGTGCGGCTATTATAGCCAATCGATATGATGTGGAATTGGATGATGTGAAAAATAAGGTATATACACGAGATGTATATAGAAGGGATTAATCTAAATTAAGGTTAGCGTCCAAAAATGACGTATAGCATCATTCAACAGAAATATAGATCTTTGTTGCTGTAATTAAAACCCAATTAATATGTAGAGCAATAACAATTCTGAAATTTTTTTCCTCCGCTACAAATCCGAATCTGTCACGAACAAGGATTCCATCCGATCCTTCTGTTTTAGAAATAAGGTACCGTATAACCTGTTTGAAAAATGGTTAAGATGTTTTCATAGGAGATGGGTTGAAATCCGTACATTTAAGGAGGCTGAACATCAACTGTGCCTGTCACATGTCCGGGCTAATATGTTAAAGCGTATGATCAAGGAGGTGAAAAGAGAGCCTTGGTCTTTACGGACAGTTTGGATTTCTTCTTTAGAAAGGAACGTGATTATAATGAAGAGAATCTTATTCTTGAAGAAAGAGTCTGATGATCACTTACTATGCAATGTAACAGTATGTTACACTTTGGTCGTGACGAAGGTGTAGAAATGGCAGCTGCATATCATGGTGTAATCAGTACTGTGAGGCAGCGGGGGAAGTGAGCTTGGGATTTCCTTGGTGAATATTTTAAAAATATTTTTAATGATTGTAAGGACTTTGTTAATCTCATACCCCAGAATATAGAGTTGGTATGTACTAATGGTTAAATTCAACGTTTTTAACATAAAATTAGGTAGGTGCTACAAAAGAGCCTATACATTGGTGCATGCTCTAATTAGAGTACCAACAAAGGTGTTGCGTGATTGCCATAAATTAATTAGGAAAGCACTATTGGCGGTTTACTTTTGTTTATGTGGAGTCGATTTTTAAGATATCTCCTCTTCTATGTCTTCAACTCCCATGGTGTCAATCATGGGAGTACATATCGCCGATATGCTTATCGGTATAACGCCAAAAAAGAAAGAGGAACTTCCATGGAAGTGTTTGCAAGAAATGAGAACCACAAAGGTGCGATGATGAATGTGTAGATGATAGAATAGACTGTAGAATCGATATAGAATAAAGATTTTGTACCGGTCTTCTTTCTCCCTTCGGGGAGGTAAGGAGGCCGGTTCTGTTTTTATGTATGCCTTGATGATCCATATATAAATGTGGGATTCGGCCTTCTGCGGCGCAGGGATAAATATTCCCCCTGTGATCGTGGAAATGAAAAATCTTATGAAAGATTTGAAGGGACTATTAGGCGAATTTCGGGGTTGGCCTACCGTTGAGTTGTTTAGTGTGCGTCTGGCCGGATTGTCGGCGGAAGATAGAGAAAGGCATTTGCTGGGGTTTTGTAAGCTGGCTTTTGGGCATTATGAAGAGTTGCCGATGGGATATCGGAGATTGGTGGATGGTTATTTGGATGGGGAGCGAGGGGAGAACTTGATGGTGTGGTATTTGACAAGGCATACGCCGTGGAAGAATGCCCGTTATGAGTTGCATCGACCGGACTTGTTTTTGCGGATGGCGAAGCTGGTGGAGTTTACGGATCGGGATGGGCGTTTGCCTTATTCTCATTTGGCGGCTTGTTTATGTATGGCGTTTTCCGTCCGGAGTTTATCGGATCCTAATTCGGAGGTCTTGCCGAAATCCTTGGCTAGCCGTTTGAGCGCATTGAATATATTACCAAGTGATATTTTGGAACTGGCGGGGAAGAGGGAAATAACGGATGAGATGTGATTCTTTATTGATAAATGTTAAATGTACGTGGATTGAAGTCGATGAAATTTGGTGTGTTTTTCGTTGATTTGGGAATGTGTGTGTTGGCTGCTAGGTCGTTAACTGTTTTGCGTCATCGAAGTCAGGCTTTGTGGCTATTATACCTTTGTCATGTGTTCGAAGCATGGTTACATTCATTTATTCATTAAAAACGTATAGTTATGGCATTGAAATTTAAATTAGTAATGAGAAAGAATCTAGGTGAGGATCACGAATCTATTCCTGAAAAGGTATACGCTCAAATGGTGTATGGAGATCTGGTTACTTTTGATGAATTTGCGGAGGAGGTGGCAGATAGCTCTGGTGTAGGTAGCGCTAGCGTGAAGGCGGTTCTGGATCGTATGAATGTGGTGTTGGTCCGTCATTTACAGCATGGCAGGCGTGTCAGTGTAGGTGAGCTGGGACTTTTCCGCTTTTGTTTCGGATCGTCGGGGGTACCGGATGAGAAGACGTTTTCAACGAACTTGATTCGGGAGCCGAAAGTACGGTTCTACCCGGGCAAGGCGCTACGCGTAGCCAAGAGCCGGACAAGTTTTGAGAAGACTGTGCTTCCAAATGAAGAAGATACGGGTGGAAACGGGAGTGATAGTGAAAGTCCGGATGAAATCTAAGAGCTATGAGGCGTTTGACGATTCAATTAATTGTTGCGATCCTGCTCTCAATGAGCGGGATCACACTTCTCTTCAGCGGATTCTGGATTGATCCGCAAGGATTGATCGATAACAGTGTACTGGTGGCTTTCGGTGAGATCAGTACGTTTGCCGGGGCCCTTTTTGGAGTGGACTACTCTTATAAATTGAAAATTAATAATTGAAAATTGAAAATTATGGAAAGACATGATAAAAGGTTAACAGAGCATTTTTGTTTGGATGAGTTTACTTATAGTGGTATTGCCGTGGACAATGCGATAAATAATCAGCCTCCTCCTTGTGCATGTCTAGCGCTTCAAAATTTGGCAGTTGGTTTATTGGAACCATTACGTCTATTGTATGGGGCACCGATTGCTATATTGAGTGGATATCGGAATGAGAAGGTAAATCGTCTTGCTGGCGGGGTCGTTACCAGCCAACACTTGAAAGGAGAAGCGGCAGATTGCTATGTTGCCGATG
>OGXN01002787.1_pt1 | contig 11372 bp, 11 predicted proteins | sample 1576281 | NCBI WGS metagenome assembly OGXN01 (sample SAMEA3541494, study PRJEB24748) | human gut metagenome | biome: human gut; feature: human-associated habitat; material: faeces | place: China | collected 2012
CGACAGGATCATCTGCTCCAGTGGCCTGATAAAAACGCTTTCTTTGTTTCTCAGCTTGCCGTTTTGCCTCGTCTCGCAACGCAAACGGCGTGATCCTTGATGCATTGAGAGCGACGGTGTGAGCTGCATCGAATACAAGGTTCCTTGACTCGTAGCCATCTTTCTTTGCCGCCGGGAGAGTAACAAAACCCCCCTTAACATGCTTGATCTTCTCATTAATCAGTTCTTGAGCCTTGCCGCGCGCAACGGCATATTCTTCAAGACACCCCTCCACCTTCTCTTGCTCACGTGCGATTCTGGCAGTGCAGAAATCGCCATCGTACTGCATCGAAACCCGCTCCGCGGCCACATAAAGCTTAAAAGCTACTTGAGCATCGCGTTCTCTATTTTGGAACTCGATGAGCTTTGCTCTCACCTCGTCGTCTTTCATACGCTTGGACTTTGCGAGCACTCGACCCAAATCTTGCATCGCCTTGACTTGAAACTTCCAAGCTTCTAGCGCGTCAAGACATATCACTTCGATTCCGTTGAGGACAGCTTGCCTCTTCTCGGGGTTTGTGGATACCTCACCATAAATGGTAAGGTATTCCTTTAGCTTCTCGAACCGAGCCTCTACTTTCGCCTCACGCTCTAGGCGCATTTCCTGTTGGATTGCCGCTATGCCAGACTCAATACCTTCAAGCTGCTTGCTTATTTCAGCCATATAGGCTTGCCCGACAACAATAGCTGCACCTTGCAGTGCAAGATTCGCCACGGCAACCGGCTGAAGCTTAGCTTGCTTAATCGCTGCCTGTGGCTGAAATTTACCATCTTTAAGAATGCCTAGTTGCTTCCATTCTTCCCAGCCGGGGGTCTTGCGGTTCAGCAGGTCGTTCCAACCCGCCCCCTCAGGAAACCGCACGATAGCTTGATTCCATTGTCCTGCAGCGTCAGCCACCTTTGCAGCCATCGGAATCATGGCATCTATGTACGCTTCACAACCAATCACGGAAGCCTCAAGAGTAACATGCTCGTAGAGAGATAGATACGATGCATCATCATCTTCGATCGGATCTAGCTCCACATTCTCTACTGGGACTATGGAGTGCTCGTTCTGCTGACCACCCTCGTTTTTGCAATTACCTTTATTGCCGAAAAACGGAAATTTCATTGCAAAACCATCCATCCATAGTGAAAGAAAATAGAAGAGCGCATGATATCAATCATACCAGACGCAATTGCCTCGGCTGCGGTTGTTGTGTCGTGTTGAACGCTGACGACATCGTTCAAGATTAACTAGCTTGCTTCACTCTCTTGGATTCCAGCATCCTTTCGCGAATGCCTACCAAAACTCTCTCATCGTTTAGAGCTCGATTTACTACGAATCGATGTCATCGTTCTCGAACCCGGTATCAAGCCGCCGCGAAGCGACAGCGAACACCTTGCCCTTGTCCCGAGCGCCTATCGCCACGATCTCGACGATCTCAACATTCTCGCCGACGATGCGGTACACGACTCGTATGCCGGCTTCACGGTACTTGAGCTCTCTGCAACCTGATAGCTCACCACGAAGCGGCTTCCCTATCTCATCGGCGCGCACGCGCAGTTTGGCTAATCCGAGATCAACAAGTTTTCTAACGGAGCCGTCAAGCGACTTGTACTCTTTCAGCGCATCGCGATTGAAGAAGCGCAGGACGAATCGCCCCGTCATTGAAAGAGTTCCTCGTCAGAAACGGCATCGGGATCGAGCTGGAGCCAGGCAGCATACCCTTCCTCGCCCATCGCCTCCTCGAGTCCAACGCTTTGCCGACTCCCGTCCGCTTCACCCTCGCGCAAACGTTGCGCGACCTTCGCGAAAAACCGCTGCTCCCGCAGCTCTTCGAGTTCCACAGCCATACCCTCGAACGTTTCGTAATCAACGATCACCGTGTCGATGGTGTTCCGATCCGAGACAAAGAGGGGCTCCTTGCGAGCACGCTTGCGTATCTCTCCAAAATTCTTACTCGCCTGCGAAGAGCTGACGATCTGATCGCGACCGAAGACAAGTTTTCCGTTCATGACTGCATCCATCATCTGTCCCTTCCATCTTTCGCGCCTATTATCCGTATAATATCACGTAATCAAACCCGCGTATATTTACGGATTAATATTGGAGGAAAAGCTTTCCAGCAAATACGGATGAACAGGATTTGAACAGGCCCCAGCGAACCCATCCAAGAGAAAAACAAAGCATGCAAATCAACCAGCCGTCATCGCGGGCCATCGGCGTACTTCTCGAAGTAGCCCTTGTCGCGGAAGGCGTATTCCCTGCTCTTGATGCGAATCGAGAATGCAAACGGAACGAGGATGAGGAATACGGCGATCCCCAGGAATATCCCTATGCCGCCGACTACCTCCCACACGGTCGCCCCGCAGTCGACGAGCCATCTGAGCGCCACGGCAGCCATCGGGACGAGCACGCACCAAGACGTGACGAGACCGGGACCGTAGACGGTCCGCTTTCCCCGATCTTTGAACTTGCGGTACATGAGGATGCCGCTGCGCGGGTGATTCACGGTCTCCCCCAGCGCGAAGAAAACCACCAGGCTCATGACAACCGGTTCGATCGTCGCAGCGTTGAGCGCAACGGCGATTATGACGATCTCGGCTCCTAGGTTCGTGATCATGTTGGTGCAGCGGTTCTGAGGATAGACCATGGGCTCTTTCGAGCCGAAGCCCATGTTGTTCATATAGAAGAAGCCCCCAGGGAACGTGTTCTCCTCGAAAACATGCAAGGGAACCGCAACGGCCAGCATGCAGGCGAGTTTCTGCGGAAGATCGAACGCTGCCCAATTCCACAGCAAATAACAGGTCATCGCAACCCCGAGAAGATAAACGAGGTAAAGCCACATCTGGTCGCACCAGCGACTGAAGGGGCTTTTGAACATGATTTTCATCCTCTCACTCCAACAGAATCGGCTCCCAACGCGTTCCGCCTAAACGATCCTCACGTACCCGTCTTTCCGGGGTTTCGGCTCGGATGCAGAGCCGTCGCCGTAGCCCAGAATACAGTTGGCGACGCCCACGTAATCACCGTCGAGGCCCCACTCCTTCAAAAGCGCCCGACCCTCGTCGGTCTCGAAGACCTCCTTGGCACGATAGATGAAGCACGAATCGACTCCGACGGCATGCGCCGCGTTCAGAAGGTTGCCCGCCACAAGACAAGCGTCTTCGAACCAGGTAGGCACAACGTCCTTGTGGCCGAACACGATCGCGACTGCAGGAGCCCCGTAGAAGGGATCGGTGTCGCGCCCCATCGCCCCCGCGTTGAGGGCGGCTACCTTGTCCCTGGTCTCCTTGCTCTCCACCAGCACGATCACAGGCGACTGAGCCCCCATTCCCGTAGGAGCATAGGTTGCAGCCTCCAAGATCGCCTCGAGCTTCTCGCGCTCCACGGGCCTATCTGCATAACTCCTCACCGCGCGCCGAGTTTTCAGGCTTTCGATGACCGCGTTTCCCGACATAAGGGGCCTCCATTCATCCTTCGCGGAGCTTCTCGCTTCACCCGCTCTTATCCCGTCGTGCAACTTTCAAGTTTTCGCGATTCGAATATAATGAGCCCGCTGTGTCAATTAAATAGCCAATTGCTAGAATCAGGCCAATTAAGGACTCGGAAGAAGCGATCGATCGTTTAACGACTGAGGTCAAAAGCACGATGCCGATCGAAAAGGGACAGGGGAAACGGACTAGGCGACTGCGTTGGACGGATCCCGCTTTCCCCGATTTGTTGCCCTCTTGTAATCTTGCAGTATAATGGCGAAGCGCAAAATCGAATCCAACCGCATAGTATTCGCTTGCGTTCCGCCCGGTCGATCCGGGCGGAACGCTTTTTCGCGCGCACCGAGCAGAAGCGACGACATGGAAGAGCAGAGCATTGCAACGCGACAAGATCAAACCGATACTTTTCAGCATCATCAAGCACACCGACAGCGAAGAGCTCAAACGACAGCTTCCCAAAGACGTCGTTTCGGGCGTCATGGTGGCCGTGGTGGCGCTGCCTCTTTCCATCGCGCTGGCCATCGCTTCGGGCGTGAGTCCTGAGCAAGGCCTTTACACGGCCATCGTCGCCGGGTTCCTCATCGCGTTCCTCGGCGGCAGCCGCGTGCAGATCTCGGGCCCCACGGCGGCGTTCGCCACCATCGTTGCAGGCATCGTGGCAACCGACGGCATGGACGGCCTCGTCGCAGCCACCGTCATCGCCGGCGTGCTGCTCATGCTGATGGGCTTCTTCAAGCTGGGATCGCTCATCCGGTTCGTCCCCTACACCATCACCACGGGCTTTACGGCGGGCATCGCCGTGACCCTCGTCATTGGGCAATTCAAAGACTTCCTCGGCCTCGCCTTCCCCGCCGGCGCGCCCACGGTCGAGACTATGGACAAGCTGCAGGCCGTCGCCCAAAGCATCGGAACGGCCAACTGGCAAGCGTTCGTCGTGGGAGCGGTCTGCCTCGCCATCCTGTTCGCCTGGCCTAAGGTCAGCGAACGCATCCCCGGATCCCTTGTCGCGCTCATCGCGGGAATCGCCCTGGTCAGCGGCTTCGGCATGCAGGTGAGCACCATCGGCGACCTGTACGTCATCAGCAGCGACCTGCCCGAATTCCGCATTCCCCAACTCAACGTCGACCTGCTGGCCGACCAGCTTCCCAACGGCATCACCATCGCCATCCTGGCCGCGATCGAATCGCTCCTGTCCTGCGTCGTCGCCGACAGCATGATCAGCTCGCACCACCGCAGCAACATGGAGCTGGTTGCGCAGGGCGTGGGCAACATCGGCTCGGTGCTGTTCGGCGGAATCCCCGCAACCGGCGCCATCGCGCGCACCGCCGCGAACGTGAAGAACGGAGGCCGCACGCCCGTCGCCGGCATGACCCATGCGCTCGTGCTGCTGATCGTCCTCGTGTTCTTCATGCCCTATGCGGCCCTCATCCCCATGCCGACCATCGCGGCCATCTTGCTGCACGTCGCCTACAACATGTCGGGATGGCGCAATTTCGCACACTTGTGCAAGACGGCCTCCCGAGGAGCGGTGGCCACGCTGCTGCTCACCTTCGCGCTGACCGTCGTGTTCGACCTGGTGGTGGCGATTGCCGTGGGCATGTTGATCACGGTCGTCCTGTTCATGAAGATGGTGAGCGAGGAGACCGAGGTTCGCGGCTGGAAATACTACTGCGACGAGGATTCCGAGGTCACGCACCTGCGCGAACTCCCTGAAAGCGTGCGCGTGTACGAGATCAACGGACCCATGTTCTTCGGCATGACCGATCGCATATCCGACATATCGGTGAAATCCTTCACGAAGTACCTGATCATCCGCATGCGAGGCGTGCCATCGCTCGATTCGACGGGCATGAACGCGCTGGAGAACCTCTACGGGTACTGCCGCGAGAACGGCGTCAGCCTCATCTTCTCGCACGCCAACGAGCAGCCGATGAAAACCATGCGCCGCGCGGGTTTCGTGGACATGGTGGGAGAAGACCATTTCCGCAGCAATATCGACGATGCAATCGCTTACGCGCGCAAGCTGCTGGACGAGGAGGGGGAAACGGCATCGGCCTAGCTTTCAAATGCCCGCCACGACGACGGAGGCCGAACCATCCTTACGACGTAAGCTCCCGATACGCGAAGCAATCGACCACGTGGTCGTTCACGATGCCGATGGATTGCAGGTAGGCATACACGATGGTGGAGCCGACGAACTTGAAGCCGCGCTTCTTGAGATCCTCGCTGATGCGGTCGGAAAGCGGCGTGGTCGCCGGCACGTCGGCCTGGGTTTTCCAGCGGTTCACGATGGGTTCGCCATCCACATAGCCCCAGATGAACGCATCGAAGCTTCCGAACTCGCGGGCCACGTCCAGAAACAGCTTCGCGTTGGTTATGGCCGCGTTGATCTTGAGGCGGTTGCGCACGATCCCCTCGTTCGCCATGAGCTCTTCGACCTTGGCCTCGTCGTAGAGCGCCACCTTGGCAGGGTCGAAGCCGTCGAACGCTTCGCGGTACGCCTCGCGCTTCTTCAAGATGGTCAACCACGAGAGGCCCGCCTGCGCGCCCTCCAAAACCAACAGCTCGAACAGCATGCGATCGTCATGGGTGGGCCTTCCCCACTCGTTATCGTGGTAGTCGACGTACACGGGCACGTCGCCCGCCCACGAGCACCTGCACTTCTCCTCCATGGCGCCTCCTAGCGAAACGTCATCCGGTATTCCAGCACGGCACGCTCCCCGGGCGCAAGCGTGCGCACGCCGGGCTTCTCGGACAGCTCACGTGGGGAGAAGCGTGCGTCGGGCAGCGCGGACCAGGGCTCGATGCACAGGTAGCGGGCATCGCCTTGACCGGCTTTCGTCCAAATGCCCAGATAGGGGAAATCGGGGAACTCCACCGTCACCTCGTAGCCGCCCTTCGCGCTGCCTAGCGTCGCGACGCTGCCGGGAACGTTCTCCAGCACGACGGTATCGATGCCCAGCTGCTCGGGCGTCCTGGTCAAGCGGCCGTCTTCCAGCGGCACTTCGATCTTCGGCAGCATCAGTATCCCCGCTTCGTCCATCCCGAACATCTCGAGCTTATCGATGTCCTCGAAGCGCACGAAGCAATCCACCATGCGCTCTCCCGGCATCAAGCGCGTCGCGTACGCTTCGTGGCCGCCCAGCTCGAACGGCAGGGGAACGTCGCCCAGGTTCTCAACGGTGTGCGACTTGACGATCGAGGAACCCTCGAGCGAGAAGTCGACGGTCAGCCGGAAATCGAAGGGATAGACCGCCCGGGTCTGCCTGTCGGACGCCGTCTCGAAACGGACGCGCACATCCGAAACCTGCTCGGCGGAAAAAAAGCGGTCGCGGCAGAAACCGTGCATCGGCGCATCCACGCGCCGGCCCCCGTTCGCGTACCAACCGTCACGCAAGCGCCCGATCAGCGGGAACAGCAAAGGAGCCCGACGACCCCACACCGCAGGGTCGCCCGACCACATGCGCTCGACGCCGCCGCATACGACGCTCTGCAGCTCCGCGCCCACGGGCGAAACGCGCACGGACAGCGCGTCGTTCTCCAGCACGAACGTTGACAACTCGTTCATCGGCACTCCTTTACACCGCCCACACGGGAAACGCCCACACCTGCGAGACTATGGGGAAGGCATCTTCGGTCATGCAGAGGATGCACCCCATCCCCACTTCGCGCTTGAAAGCCCGCAGCTCTACAGGAACGTCGTCGAACGTCACTGGATCGATGGCGTTGAGATTGCGGGCGTCCTTCTTGCTTGGCGACGCGGTCTTCTTCACTTCTATCGGAAAGAGCACGCCATCCTGTTCCAAAAGCATATCGATTTCCTTTTTGTCGTTCGTTCTGAAGAAATGCAGCGGAGCTCGCCTGCCCGCATTGAGGAAGCTCTTGTAGACCTCGCCGAATGCGTACGTTTCGAAAATCTGCCCGCTCATGGCACCGACCTCCAACGCCTCGGGACTGCTCCACCCGGAAAGATACGCCGCAAGACCGGTGTCGAGGAAATGCATGACGGGCTGCTTGCTCAATCGTTTTAGGATGTTGTTAGAGTACGGCTCGACCACCTTCACCAGGTAGGAACTTACCAGCAACGAAAGCCACGTCTTCGCAGTCTTCTGATCGATGTCCGCAAGCCTGGCGAGTTCGGCGTACACCACCGGCCTCGACGTGAGGGCAGCGCCGCCATGAACCGTCTGAATTTGAGCTCGTCGCCCACCTGCGCGAGATCCCGGATGTCGCGCATGATATACGTATCCAGATACGACTCGTAACCGCCCGCACGCAAATCGTCGGGCAGGGCACGGATGCCGGGCAGCGAACCCGCGCATATCTGCCGATACGCTTCCGACACCCCGAAGGGCTTCGCCATATCCACGCGCCGCAGGAAGTAGTCTGCGCTGGGCAGATACGGTTCCGAGGGGGTGCCAGCCACCTCGGAATGCGAAAGACCGAGCATTTCCACGATGCCGACGCGGCCGGCCAGGGACTCGGACACGGCTTTCATCAAGTGCAGCGGCTGGGAACCAGTAATCCACACGGATCCGCAATCATCGCGCTCGTCGACGATCATCTTGATATACGGAAGAAGCTCGGGGGCCTTCTGTATCTCGTCAATCAGAACAGGCGGACGATAGCGCTGCAGGAAAAGCGCCGGATCTTCCTTCGCCGTCTGCAGAATTGCCGTGTTGTCAAGCGTTACGTAAACTCGGTCGACACCGCTCTCGGCCTCTTCCTCCATCAGATGCTTGAGCATAGTCGTCTTGCCGACCTGCCTCGGTCCGGTCACGGCAACTATTTTGAAGTTCTCGGAATAGCGTCTCACCAAAGGTTCGAGCGCTCGTTCGATGTACATGACAACCTCATATCTTCTCAAATCTGGAATATACTACCATTTTTGAGAAATTTTAACAGATGAAGCCAACCTGTCTTCTCGAAACCTTGAGCCGTAGCAGCGTCGTTACGTTCCCGAACCCTGAGAGACGAGCTTTCCTACTCCTTTTCCGCCACGATGCCGTTGCGGTAGGCTTCCAGGAGCTCTTCCAAGTCGGCTATCTGCTGCTTGAGCACCGCGCCGTTGTCGGTGTCGGCCACCAGCGTGCGCTTGTCCACCAGCTCGACCACCTTGCGCGACGAATGGATGTCCAGCTCGTTCACCACGGCGGCGCGCATCGACTCGAGCGGCTCGTGAGCCGCCAGCACGAAGCCGTAGGAGTTCGAGATCAGCGTGTAGCCGGCGATGCCGGTGGTGGGCTGGTAGGCCTTCGAGAAGCCGCCGTCGATGGTGAGCACGCGGCCGCCGCACTTCACCGGATCCTCGCCGTCCTTCACCTTCACCGGCACGTGCCCGCACACGATGCGCGACGTCTCGGGATCCATGCCGAAGTCCTCGAAGATGCCGCCCATCACGCGCTCGTCGTCGAGATAGGAGTAGAACGGGTTCTTGACCTCCTTGCGCGCTTCCTTCTCGGCGATGAGGTACAGCTCGAACGTGGCCATCTTGCTCTTGGCGAACAGGGGCGATCCCTCGCCCAGCCACATATACCACAGAAGGTCGCGCCCGCGCTTGGCGAGCTCAGGATTGGCGTCGTCGAACGCCGCGCGCACGTAGCGCTCCATGACGTCGTACAGCGCACGGCCCTTGTACGTCTCGCCGAACACCTCCGTCTCCATGAGGGAGCCGTCGGCGTTCAGCGGCACGCACGCGTGGAACAGCAGGTTGCCGTTGCATATCTTGTACAGGCTGCCCGCGTCCAGGAAGAAGCGCATATGGCGCTGCAGCTTCTCGCAGCCCGTGAACGCCTGCTCGAGGCGCTGCATGACGTCCTCCTCCTCGGGCGTCAGCCGATAAGGGTCGGCCGGATCCACCGTGGGGAACACCGTGTCGGTCAGCTCGTATTCGATGCCGTCCAGCATCACCGTGCCGCGCTCGTAGTCGATCTTGTCGAGCAGCTTGCGACCCTCCAGGCCGAAGCCGGGGTTCTCGTCGATGAGCTGCGCTTCCACCTTGAACTGGATGACGGCCATGGCCTTCTGGATCTTGACGTTCATCTCCAGCTCCTGCGGCGGGAGATCCGGATTGCCCTTGAGGCCGAAGGCGACGCACGGATCGTCCTTGTACGCTTCGAGCGCGAACGAGGCCAAGGGCAGGACGTTGATGCCGTAGGCATCCTCCAGGATGGACAGGTTGCCGTAGCGCGCGCAGTTGCGCACGACGTGCGCGATGCAGCCGCGCTGGCCGAGCGAGGCACCCATCCACACGATGTCGTGGTTGCCCCACTGGATGTCGAGGGAGTGGTGCTCCATGAGCGCGTCCATGATGATGTGCGGATACGGCCCGCGATCGTAGATGTCGCCGACGATGTGCAGGCGCTCGATGGCCAAACGCTGGATGAGCAGGCACAGCGCCTCGACGAGCGCGCCGCCGCGATCGGTGCGGATGACGGCGTCGACGATGGCGGCGTAGTAGGCCTGCTTGTCAACGCCGTGGCGGTTCTCCGTCATCAGCTCCTCGATGATGTAGGCGAAATCCTTCGGCAGCGCCTTGCGGACGCGCGAGCGCGTGTACTTCTGCGCGGCGCGCTTGCACACGGCGACGAGGCGCTGCAGCGTGACGGCGTACCACGCTTCGGCATCGTCCACCTGCGACAGCACGAGCTCCATCTTCTCGCGCGGATAGTAGATGAGCGTGGCCAGCGAACGCTTCTCGTTCTCGCTCAGCGAATCGCCGAACACGTCGTCGATCTTGAGCCGGATGGAACCCGAGCCGTTCCTCAGGGTGTGGGAGAACGCCTCGTACTCGCCGTGGATGTCGGAGGCGAAGAACTCGGTCCCTTTCGGCAGATTCAAAATGGCGCTGAGGTTGATGATCTCCGCCGAAGCCTTGTCCGCAGAGGGAAACAGCCGGGATAGAAGTTCCAGATACCGCATATCGGTCGCGTCCACGATACAACCTCCTCGTCGAATTCTACAGCATGGCGCTCATTCTATACTATCCCGTCCGAGCGGGCTCGAATGCCGCGAAGAAACCGATCGGCGCGCCCCGTCGGCAAAGCGTTCGCTCGGCGACATCCGGATGCGCGAAGACGCATGGCGATCACTCCCACGTCTTCCACACGTCGGGAGCGTAGCCGACCGTGGCCTGCTTGCCGTTGCGCACCACGGGCTCGGCCAGCACGTGCTGGTTCTCCAGCAGCTTGTCGAACTTCTGATCGGGCGACAGGTACGCGAGCAGCGACACCGTGTCGGCATCCTTCGCCTTCGGATCGACCAGCACATCGATGCCGCCGACCGCGCGGGCGACCGACTCCAGCTCGCCCTTGCTCATCCCCTTCTCCTTCAGGTCGATGAACTGGAACTTCACGCGCCGCTCTTTGAAGTAACGCTGCGCCTTCTTCGTGTCGAAGCTCTTCTTCGTTCCGAACACCTGGATATTCATCGCGCTCCTGCTTTCCGTCCGCTCGTCTATAATGACTGAACACGTTATCACCACCTGAAGCCAAAAGCGAGATATTCACCCATGCCATCCATCCAAACCACCATCGCCCGGGAGCTGAACCTGACCGCCGCGCAGGTCGCGGCCGTCATCGACCTCGTAGACCAAGGGAACACCATCCCGTTCATCGCCCGCTACCGCAAGGAGGCCACTGGCGGCATCGACGATGCGACGCTGCGCGATCTAGACGAGCGCCTGACCTACCTGCGCAACCTCGAGGCTCGCAAGGACGAGGTGCTGCGCGCCATCGAGGAGCAGGGCAAGCTCACGGCCGACCTGCGCGCGAAGATCGACGAGGCCACGGTCATGCAGCGCGTCGAGGACCTGTACAAGCCTTATCGGAAGAAGCGCGCCACCCGCGCCTCGAAGG
>OGXN01002793.1_pt1 | contig 11334 bp, 10 predicted proteins | sample 1576281 | NCBI WGS metagenome assembly OGXN01 (sample SAMEA3541494, study PRJEB24748) | human gut metagenome | biome: human gut; feature: human-associated habitat; material: faeces | place: China | collected 2012
CAGGTCGGAAATGTATTCACAGCCGACGTTTGTCTGCATATCCTTAAAAATATCGTTCATTTCATCACTCCAATCTGATTTTTGGTAAGAAAAAAGCAGTCAATCCTAAGACTAACTGCTTTGTGTGAATATTAAATTGTAGCTTATCCTAATCTTTTTTTAATCTTTCTTTTTAGTTTGAAAAAGAAACTCGTTGAATATTGCTCGTTTTTCACTAATAGTTCATAGGTTTCCATAACATTGATTGTATATACAAAACCCAACATTCCAACAGCAAGACCGAAAAATGCAAAGGAATGGTATTCTGTCCATGAAATATAGCCTTTCACAGTAAATAGAAAGAAAATTAGTCCTGCTATAAATAAAGCAGTACAAGGAACAGCAACTATTACATATTTTTTCTTTTTTGAAATGTATTCGCTTTTCAATTCTTTTAGATATTCATAATCAAATAGTAAAGGTTCTTGCCTTAAAATGTTGAATTCTTGTTTTTCAGAAAAAATTGCAACGACAAAAAATATAATTCCTGCCACAAAGCAAAATGCCATACCTAAATAACGCCAAGTCATATTATCTAAAAACAAGGTATATGGTATTCCAGCAAAAATGCAAAGCATAACCCCTAAAGCAAGATAAAGTCCTAATTTTTTCTGATTAGCGATAAACCCTACCGACATTTCCTTGCTTACATAATATCCTCGTTCTTCACTATCCTTTACAATCTTTTCGTCTTTCAAAAGATAATCCGTAGATACTTCAAAAATGTTTGATAATTGTAAAAGCTTTTCTGTTTCTGGAAACCCTTGATTGTTTTCCCATTTACTAATTGCCTGCCTGCTGACATGACATAACATTGCTAACTCTTCCTGGGAATATCCCTTTTCTTTTCTGTACTTATACAGTTGATCTTTAAATTCCATTCTATCACCTCTTAGACATTGTATCATTATCACCACTATAATACGAGATACACCCATATACAATTACGCAACCAGTGGTAGAATTACTCTTTATTATACAAAAAAAGGATATACGTTTGTGTATATCCTATTCCTTTGTTTCATCATAGTCATCGCTTTTTGTAAGTTCCTTCATGGCTTCTTCAAAGCTGACTTTTTCCTGCTTTTTCTTTTCTTCATCCTGTGAAGATGGTGTATCATCATAATGCTGAATATCATCATGTAATACTTCCTGTGCAGCTTCATTATCTGCCTGAATCTGCTGTTCCACATCATTTGCCATTGCCTGCTTCTTCAAAGCATCTTCAGGGGAAGTAATGGTACCATATTTCACAAGGTTATTAATCTGTTCACTAGTGATGGTTTCTTCTTCAATCAATGTATCCGCAATCAGAGTCAATAAATCAATGTGTTCTGTAATGATCTGTTTTGCACGTTCATAACATTCATTGATGATCTTACGGATTTCTTTATCGATTTCGTAAGCAATTTCACCAGAATAGTTGCTTCCAGATCCATAATCTCTACCTAAGAATACATTGCCTGTACCATCATCATATTGAATAGGTCCAAGACTAGACATACCCCAGCTTCTAACCATTGCCTTCGCAATTTTTGTAGCTTTTTGAATATCATTGCTGGCACCAGCAGAAATTTCATCAAAGACAACTTCTTCCGCAACACGACCACCCATTAATCCAGTTATCTGTGCCATGAAATCAGCCTTTGTCGGCATCATTTTTTCTTCTCTTGGTGTCATCAGGTTATATCCGCCTGCTTCTCCACGAGGAATAATTGTTACCTTTTCTACCATATCTGCATCTTCCAGTTTAATTCCAATGACAGCATGTCCTGCTTCATGGAACGCAACCAGACGTTTTTCTTTATCTGTGTATTTTCTGGATTTCTTCGCAGGTCCCATCATAACACGGTCAATTGCTTCATCCAGATCCTCCATTGTAATCATCTTACGTTTATCACGAACAGCTAAAATTGCACCTTCGTTTAATACGTTTTCCAAATCAGCACCAGAGAAGCCTGGAGTACGTTTTGCCAGAGATTCTAAAGAACAGTCTGGCGCAAGCTTTTTATTTCTTGCATGTACCTTCAAAATTTCATATCGGCCCTTTTTATCAGGCAGATTTACTGTAATCTGACGGTCAAATCGACCACTACGAAGTAATGCAGGGTCTAATACATCCGGACGGTTTGTTGCGGCGATAATCACGATACCTTTATTTTCACCCATACCATCCATTTCTACTAACAACTGGTTCAGGGTCTGTTCACGTTCATCGTTTCCACCACCCATGCCAGCACCACGCTGTCTACCGACGGCATCAATTTCATCAATAAATACGATACATGGAGCTGTCTGCTGTGCTTTCTTAAACATATCACGCACACGGCTTGCACCAGTACCAACAAACATTTCTACGAAATCACTACCACTGATAGAGAAGAATGGAACATTCGCCTCACCAGCTACTGCTTTTGCTAATAATGTCTTACCAGTACCTGGAGGACCTACCATCAGCATACCTTTTGGGATACGTGCTCCCATATCAGTAAACTTCTTAGGATCTTTCAGATAATCAATAATTTCTTTTACTTCTTCTTTTTCTTCATCACAGCCCGCTACATCTTTAAAACGAACCTTGATATTTCCTTCAATTCTGGCTTTTGACTTACTAAATTCAAAAGCTTTGTTGCTGCCGCCACTATTCATCTTCGTAAAGAAGAAAATGGCAATACCTGCTAACAGCAGATAAGGGAATACATTGATAAAGAACTTCATCAGGAAGCTTTCCTGATTTGGATCTCTTGTTGTTAAAACAGTGTCTTTGTTTTTGCTTAATGTTTCTGTCAACCATTTCACATTTGTTTCTGTGTTAGGTACACTGACTTTGAAACTTTTGCTTTCTTTGCCTTGTTTGTACGTACCACTTACATCAATGACAGTAGATCCCATAGACATTTCAACTTTATCAAAATCAAGCTTTTCCGCTTTATTCATGAATTCGTTGTAATTAAACGTTGTTGTGTTGTTTCCGGTTCCATAGGATACAAGGACTGCCAATATCGCAAGAATAAGTAAGTAGGGCCAAAGACTTATGACCTTCTTATTGTTCATACGCATGTCCTCCTTTTTTTATTTATAAACTTCAGGTTTTAACACACCAATATAAGGTAGATTACGATACTTCTGGTCATAATCCAGACCAAAACCAACGACAAATTCATTTGGTATTTCAAAACCAACATAATCTGCCTCAATCTCTACCACACGACGATCAGGTTTATCTAATAAAGATACAACTTTAACATCTTTTGCACCTTTATTCATCAATAACTTGGTTACTTCTTTTAATGTTCTACCAGTATCTACGATATCTTCTACCAATAAAATAGACAAGCCTTTCACTGAGCAGTCTAAATCCTTATCAATACGAATATCTCCGATAGATTCTGTTCCCTGATAACTGGATACATCCATGAAGTCAAATTGGATGTCCAAATCTATATGTTTGATGAGCTCTGCCAAAAAAGGAACACTTCCCTTCAACAAAGCAACCACCAATGGTGTTTCATTTGTTTTTCGGTAATCATCACTAATTTGTTTACCTAATTCACTACTGCGTTTTACAATTTCTTCTTCTGATACTAAAATTCTGTCAATCACATCTCGCATGAGTAATCCTCCTAATACAGCTACAATCTATTTTAACACAAATAGCGTCGGATTGTTAGAAAAATGTGCAATATCACAGCCTATTTTTGGCACTAAAATCACATTTCCATCCTTATTCACAACCACTGGCCATACTTTACGTTCTTTTTTGGGAATTTTACGGTCAATAAACCAGCGATTCAGCTTTTTTGTGCCAAAGCGCAACTGAATCTGATCGCCTTTTTTCGCATTGCGGATCGTGATAGGAAAATCATCCTTCGTTAATGTAAGTGCCTCTACACTACTGCCTGTTTGACTGATACAAAAATAAGGTGTTTTCTCAAATTGAACATGATCATAGGTATAAGCATAAGCAACCTCATCCTTCAGTTCTATACAAAGCTTACCATATTCCTGATAAATTTCATATTGATTTGCAAGTTCTCTTGACCATCCATCTCTGCCTGATTGAATTAACTGAATCAGCTGTCTGATTTCATGGTGATTAATAGCGATATGCATCTTGTCATATAAGAGATAATGCAAGAAGCTTTGGATATCTTCTTTTGACAATTCAGATAGCTCTTGTACTGTATATTGCCAATTAGATATAAACCGTTCCCACTTGCGATTAGTTTCCTGTTTCTTTATATTCTCCTGAAGGATTTGTTCATTCAACTCCTGTTTTTCCTGATAACTCATCTTTTCAATAATTTGATGACGGATACGGTTTCTTGTATAATCATCACTTAAATTCGTTTCATCAATTCCATAAGGTACCTGATAACGATGGCAATAGTCCATCACATCTTGTTTACTCATAGATAATAATGGACGAAGGATACGACAGCCTTTGATGATCGTACACGCTTGAATACCCCACACCTTTCCTTCACTATGGCGTTGTTTCTGCATCAGATAAGTTTCCAGATGATCATCCAAATGATGTGCTAACAGCACTGCTTCCCCATGGTATTTTTCTAACAGTTCAGCGTAAAAATGATACCGTTGTTCTCTGGCAAATGCTTCAAAATTACCAATACATTCTTTTTCCTGCATACGAATAACACAAGGAATATCATATGCCTGTGCATAGTCTTCCACGATTTTCATATCACGATACGCTGATTCCCGTATTTGATAATTCATATGTGCAATCACAAGAGAAATCCCCTCTCTTCTACACATATCTAATAATGCCATAGAATCAGGACCACCGCTGACACCTATAACATAAGTTTTTGTTTTATCGATCTTTTCTAATTTCATAGCCGTATTATACAAAACAAGACAGGTTATTGCAACCTGTCTTTCTTAAGATTTGGTAATATTTGCAATGATAAAGGTAGAATCATCTTTTCTTTGGCTTTTCTTTAAGATATCAGAGAAGATTTCCACATCTTCCCGCAGGGTATCTGCCTTGCGTTCTCTCATCCATTCATAAAATTCATGTGTTTCTATGCCATCACTCATCATGATAAATTCATCTCCATCTTCTAACTCAATGGAAAAACAATCCGGCTGCATGATAGACACAATCCCAACAGGCAATGCATTTCCATTAATTTCATAGATTTTGTGGTTTCTCAACAGATAGGTAGGACAAGCTGCTGATTTTGATATATAGGCAACACCAAGGGCATAATTGAAGCATAAAACATCGAGCGTCGCAAAAGTATCACTTTGAATAAGTTTGTTTATGCATTTGATTGCGGCATCCTGGGTTATACCGCTGATCATCATGCGTTGGAATATACTGGTAATCAATTGGGAACTTTGAGCTGCTCGTTCTCCATTTCCCATTCCATCAGATATCATACATACCATACTTTGACGAAAACGAAATACGGAGAAACTGTCCCCATTCCCTGTAAAAGCATTTTTTACGCTATCCGCTAAAGCATCAATATGAAAAGGTATCGCATCACTCATACAAATATGGAAACCATTCAAAAATCTTCGATTATGTATTTCATCCATTTCCAGATTCCTGTGTAATAAAGCTTCCATTAACGGTTTTAATGTTGTTTTAATTTCTCCTCGTTTGATATTGGAAATATCCATGACGATTCTAAGATAACCTGCTTTCGGCTCTTCCATCAGAAAATCATCCACGATATATTGATAGCCTTCCAGTGCTGTCACAATTCTTTGTTGGTCTTTATAATGACTATCTGCTTTCGATATCACATCTGCATTATATCGCAAGGCTTCCGCCATCGTTTTTAACAGTTCGCTTTCTTCACTGCTCATTTTCGCATAATAACTGGCTAATGATTGAAAGATACTGGCATAATTCAACATTTGGCGTTTTAATAAACCCTGATCCTGAAACCGGTTGATCACAGGTGTTTCTTCTTGTAGGCACAGACCTTTCAACTTTTCTTTTTTTATCGCAAGCAAAGCCAGACAAAACAGAAAATAACTGGTAGAAGCAATATCTTTTACGGTATAGATACCAAGTGCAAGAATTAATACAGCAGCTGATTTTTTATCTTTTTGAAAAATACTGATTAATAAAGGAATCACCATCATGACCCATGGTACACCTATACAAAGATATGCCAGAATAAACAAAGTCAATAAAGTCAAAGGCTGGGCCACCACACCAATTAATGTAAAAATCACCCATCCGACTATTGCACAATAACTTTGCAACAACTGTGTACATAACAGATATGTCCCAAATAAAATCAATGCGACAATACATTCTGGTAGTACATAACGATTCTGTATCCAGCTGTATTCTTTACATAACTGTTTCATAAAAACATAGGTACAAAGCGGCATGATCACTACTTCTTTCACAAAACCAAACTGCTGAATACTATAAGGAATGATGATTGCTGTCACAATCAACGCAATCGCTTCATAAAGATTTCGTTCTAATAATTGAATCATATGTACAATAATGAAGAAACATGTAAACCCCAGTGCATAAAGATATGTGTCAAAAACCCCTCTTGTGAGTGACATTAATAAAACAAAGAATACGACAATTGTGCTTTCTCTGGTATTACGCATATACGACATGGCACAATAGATAAATACTAACATATAGGCAAATGGTGAGCCAATACTTCCAAGTAAGATGGAAATGATCGCACAACAGATATCCTGTGCATGAATCTGGTATCTGCTTTTTTCCTTACCCAAGACTGCCTTTTCCACAAAATCACCTCTTTCTCAAACATTCTAAAAGAAAGAAAGTGTTGTTTCTGTCGTAATTTGTCTGTCACCGCATGTTTTTTTCTTTCTGCTGATACTTTATGGTTCTAGGAATTAATCCAGACAATCTTTCACACGCTCTTTAATATCTTTAAATAATTCACTATTTTTATCCAGATGTGCTTTGATATCAATGATTCTTGCGGTATTGATCCATTTGGCATCATTGATAAATAAAACAGACTCTTTATTCATACCTTTGATCTTACCTAATCGCATCAAATGTTTTTTCCCATTAGGATTTTCTTTTCCATATGCCTGATGATATGTAGCTTTATTTCCACTCATTGGCACCACAAATGCCTTATTGTGAAACATGGTCACAATCAAACCAAAATGTTGATATCCGATCTCATTCCTATATGTATATAATTGCAACATTATAAATGCAATATTTATTAGTATATTTAATGCCTGTAATGTATTACAGGTGAGCATCAAAACTTATTTCTAACTTTTTACATATTGCTTTGTATTGATCAATCGTAAAAATGCATTGATCCTCATAGTAACAATATATACAGATTGGCAGTTTCGCACATTCTGCCAATTCCTCAATGCTAATACATTTGTTTAATCTTGTAATTTTTATGATGTTCATGCTGTCTATCCCTCCAAGTCAAGATTAGACAACTAATATGAGTATTTAATAATACATACAGGCATTAGCGATAAAATTATCGCTTTAAGATATTATCATAGCTATGTACACCATTACACTGGTAATTATTTCCATATGTTTTTTATGTATACGCCACATCCCTAAAATGTTAAATTTCGTGCAGTTTTCTTGCATTTGCAAAATCCTGTTATACGCTTGATATGTAAAGGCAATTAATATGAGTGTTATGAGCATTTAAAATTACAAGATATGATTCGCGCCTCAAATCTTGTAAACAAAAAAAATCCCCAATCCTTTAATATATAAGGAAAGGGGATTTTTATTATTTGTATGTTACTTTACTCAGATATGCTGATTTAACCCATGCATTAAATCGTCCAATCTTGAGCTTACAAGAGTCTGTTGGCATATCTAATGCTAATACTTTATAATCACCTGATACTACAAAGCTCTCACCTACGTGCAATACTTGGTCTACTCTTTTTGTATTTTTGCCTTTAACCTCAGTGCAAGGATAAGAGTCAATCCAATGATAAGATTTTGATGGCTCACCACCGATTAATTTTTTACAACATACTGTGTTGTTTGGGATATCCAAATAGTCGGCTGTACAAGTGATATTTACGCATACAGTATCCCCAACATATAATCTTGCATTAGGATCCTCGTGGCGCTTTTTAACTGGTGTAGGTGCTGGCTTATGCATGTTAGCTAAAACTGTTGGATAATCTTTATAACACCAGTTTACGTCAGTACGTGCACTTGATCCTGGTACCACTCCATCGCTAGAGTATTGCCACATACCACAATCCATACTAGGTTTATCAATACCCCAGTGTGCTAACCAAGGGTCAATACTATCAATCAATGACTTGTCCTTTGCACGTAATCGGTCAAACCAAGACTTTGACATATATAATGTTAAATACTTTCCTGCGCCCTCGATTACGTCCTTAAAGATTTTGATTGTACGCAAGTTTTGAGCATCATCAACACCATTACGTGCTTTCCAACCATCGGCATCTTCCATATCCAGATTTAATGGGTATGTATAACCGCCTAATTCGTTACACAATGCCAAAAACTTTGTAGCTTCCGTTTTTGCATCGTTATCAGTAGCTGCATAGCTATAGTGATAAAATCCATATGGTAAACCAGCTTCTTTACATTTCTGTACGTTTCTTCTGATTAACTTATCTTCCGCAAAATGCCCCCAGCTAGTTCTTAACATTACATACTTTACACCTGATGCTTTCATTCTTTCAAAATCTACATTGCCATTATGCTCACTAATATCTACTCCAAATAATTTTGTTGTCATTTTTATTTTTCCTCACTTTCGTTTTCAAATTGATCAAAGACGCCCTTTTCCAAACACCTTTGATATGTTCTTTCTATATAGGCGTATTCTGTGTCTAGTACGCCATTCTCGATTCCATGCTTTTTAATTAGCCTATGGTATTTTGTATTGATATCTACAATATGATGATATTCTTCTTTTGTGTGCTGCCTGTGATTTCTACAGGAGTTAGCGAAATCCATTATCTCGTACCTTATTCTATCAATCTCGTTTTGGTCAACGGTTTTTCCAATTGATATGACTTCTTTTTTTAAGTCGCCATTTAACTGCTCGCCTATCCATTTAAATAACCATGTCCAAGGATTAATCTTAATGGGTGTGATCTGTATTACGATTGACCCTGCTAATAACATGGCCAGTTGTTTAATCCACTCATCCATTGGCTACTCCTTGTGATCTAATGCGTCTGCAACCTCGTTAGGTTTACCGTTAAGGATATTGATAAATGTATTATATGCATCCTTAATATATCTCCAAGCAGCTACTCCAATCGTAGCACAAATCATTGCAACGGTAATTAGATCATGTACCTGGTCATTAATGTTTGGCACATATTGTGTTAATAGTGTCGTGGCCACATCCACAGCAATAACCATTAGCAAAGTACCAATCACAAGTACAATAGCTTTTTTAAGTCCAAGCCACAAGCGTTTGCCATCAAATTGCTCACCTGCGATGTTAATGTTATGGTACAAACTTAATACCACATTTGATGCACAAGCTAATAATAAAATAGCATAGCATACTAAAATCATTTGCATATCTGTTAGTAATAGTTTTAATAAAGTTTCCATTCTTTTTCCTCCATAAAAGAGAGCCTACATTTGGCTCTCTAATTGTTTTATTCTGTTTTGCAACACGTTTAATTTAGCATCATACTCATTTTTCATGTTTTGCATTTCGATTTTATGCTCGTTCTTCATTTGATATAATTTAACATCAAACTCGCTTGCCAAAGTATCTATCTTTGACATTTTTGATAACATTGTATTTAGCATTGCTCCTTGCGTATCTACAGCCTTAATGGTCTTTTGTATCATGTGGGTATTCAATGCAATAAATTCTTCATATCTAAGTAAATGCATTTCATTGATGCCCTTATCTAATAGTAAATTAGAATCAGTATCATCTTCTGTCCTAGTTATATTCTTATCAATGATAACGCCAGCAAAATCATTGGTAGATAAACCAGACTTATATAATGCACTTTCTACTTCTTGTGCCACGTAACCAAAGTGATCACGCTTAGCTGTTCCAGTTTTATATTTATAAATAGTGGGTCTAAGATTCATAAAGAAATCGTTATATCTTTCGTCAAATGCCCTGAAATCATACTTTAAGTTCCTATCAGATGTAATAGCGGCTCCGTTTACTTGGCAATATCCACCACTATGATTATATAACTTAACATATTTACCACGTATATATGTCCATTGGTCATAACTCATAGATGAACATCCATAATAACATGATCTTAAATCTTCGCTTCTAGCAATTAAATCATGATTTTTACCATCTATCCATGTTGCATATACTGCAATTGAGTTTGAGCTATCAAATTTTATTCCATTTCGCATATATACAGCACCATCTATCTTGACATATCCACTATTATCTATTCGAATCATAGAACCTGCATTGCTAATAACTACTCCATCCGATCTAGCACTACAGTAAGCTCCTCCTGTTGACCTTATATATGACGATGATGAAGTCACATTTATTGCGTTAGCGTTATAAGATATAAACTGTGAAGTCCCATTAAAATATATATATTTATTTCCACTGCTTGGAGTATTCAAATAAATATTATTACCTACTTTTAAATCAGTAGTTACATTAATCGTTGTGTTAGATGATATCTTTCCACCGACTATTTCAGTACCTTCTAGTTTATTACCTCTGATGTGGTTTGCTGTAATGGTACCAGTTTTTATATAATCGCCATATATCTCTGTAGTACCTTTTGTAAATGTTGATATAAGATTTTCTGATCCTAAATCAAATACATTTGCGTAAACTAAATACCAACTAAAACCAGTTTCTCCATTCGTTATATAGAAAAATCCAGTTGTTGAAATCGAACCAGTTCCAGCTTTTATTTTACATACATATTCTGTCCATGTGTTCGTCCCAGCTACAGGTGTTAACCACTCTTGTTTTGCGCCATCTCCCATACTATTAGTTGCCCATGCAATATTTCTTCCTGAAGGAATCATAGCAATAAGTTTAAACAAATATGTATGTCCAGCTTTTGGTGTAAATCCCCAATTCACACCACCATGACCAGGTGATGTGGTACCGTTAGATGTGACTTTAATTCTGTATGGTGTATCATAGCTCCACCCACTCGCTTTAGCTTCACGGGTAATAGTTACCGCACCATTGCTAGAATTATTGTACACTTTAAGACCATTGGTTCCACGCAAGAAAGCTGGATCATTGTACATACTTTGACCTTGTGATAATGCCATAGACATCCAATATGCTTTAT
>OGXN01002802.1_pt1 | contig 11287 bp, 4 predicted proteins | sample 1576281 | NCBI WGS metagenome assembly OGXN01 (sample SAMEA3541494, study PRJEB24748) | human gut metagenome | biome: human gut; feature: human-associated habitat; material: faeces | place: China | collected 2012
GCTTGTTCCTATCTCTTAGTGCATTCGCACAACAGATTTCAATAAAAGGACATGTCGTAGATGCCACGGGCGAACCGGTGATCGGTGCCAGTGTGGTAGAAAAAGGTACAACGAACGGTACAATTACCGATGTAGACGGTAATTTCTCATTAAGCGTTCCGACTAACAGCACGCTGACTATCTCTTTTGTCGGCTATAAAATGCAGACAGTTCCGGTGAACGGGAAAAACTCTTTGAAAGTAACCTTGCAGGAAGATACGGAAGTATTGGACGAAGTTGTAGTAGTGGGTTACGGAACGATGAAAAAGAGCGATCTGACCGGAGCTGTATCTTCTGTCGGAGTGAAGGATATCAAAGACTCTCCGGTGGCCAATATCGGTCAGGCAATGCAGGGAAAGGTGTCCGGCGTGCAGATTATCGATGCCGGTAAGCCGGGTGATAATGTCACCATTAAAATCCGTGGCTTGGGAACAATCAATAACAGTAATCCGCTGATTGTCATTGACGGAATACCTACCGACTTGGGATTGTCTGCTCTGAATATGGCCGATGTAGAACGGGTGGACGTATTGAAAGATGCTTCGGCAACAGCTATTTATGGTTCGCGTGGTGCGAACGGTGTGGTGATGATTACCAGCAAACGTGGTGCCGAGGGTGCCGGAAAGGTGACGGTAAACGCTAACTGGGCGATTCAGAATGCCACTAAAGTGCCCGATATGCTGAATGCTGCGCAATATGCCGCTTTGAGCAATGATATGCTGTCTAATAATGATGATAATACAAACCCTTATTGGGCAGACCCTTCTTTATTGGGAACAGGAACGAACTGGCTGGATGAAATGCTGCGCACGGGAGTGAAGCAAAGCTATTCGGTTAGCTACTCCGGTGGTACGGAAAAAGCACATTACTATGTGTCCGGTGGTTTCCTTGACCAGTCTGGTATTGTGGAAAGCGTTAATTACCGCCGTTTCAACTTTCAGGCAAATAGCGATGCTCAAGTTAATAACTGGCTGAAATTCACTACCAACCTGACATTCAGTACGGACGTGAAAGAAGGAGGAACTTATAGCATCGGTGATGCAATGAAAGCACTCCCCACCCAACCGGTGAAGAATGAGGACGGCAGTTGGAGCGGTCCCGGACAGGAGGCGCAATGGTACGGAAGCATCCGTAACCCGATCGGTACGCTGCACATGATGACCAATGAAACAAAAGGATATAACTTCCTGGCAAACATCACCGGAGAGATCACCTTTACCAAATGGCTGAAGTTGAAAAGTACATTCGGTTATGACGCCAAATTCTGGTTTGTCGACAACTTTACTCCGGCTTACAACTGGAAACCGAATCCGGTAGAAGAATCTTCCCGCTATAAGAGCGATAACAAATCATTTACCTATTTGTGGGATAATTATTTTGTATTCGACCACACTTTTGCGCAGAAACACCGGGTAGGGGTGATGGCAGGTTCTTCCGCCCAGTGGAACAACTACGATTACCTGAATGCTCAAAAGAATATCTTCATGTTTGATAATATCCATGAGATGGACAACGGTGAGAAGATGTACAGTCTTGGCGGTAGCCAGAGTGACTGGGCACTGCTCTCTCTGATGGCACGTCTCAACTATTCTTACGAAGATAAATACCTGCTTACAGCTACTGTGCGTCGTGACGGCTCTTCCCGTTTCGGTAAGAACAACCGTTGGGGAACATTCCCTTCCGTTTCGCTGGCATGGCGTATTTCCCAGGAGAACTGGTTTCCGAAAGACAACTTCCCGGTGAATGACCTCAAACTGCGTATCGGATACGGTGTGACTGGTAATCAGGAAATCGGTAACTACGGCTTTGTTGCTTCCTATAACACAGGAGTCTATCCTTTCGGCAACAACAACTCCACCGCTCTGGTATCTACTACTCTCTCCAATCCGAATATTCATTGGGAAGAAGTGCGCCAGACCAACTTCGGTGTAGACATGAGCCTGTTCAATTCACGCGTCAACCTTTCGCTGGACGCTTATATCAAGAAGACAGCAGATATGTTGGTGAAGGCTTCCATTCCTATCACTTCCGGTTTTGAAGATACTACCGAAACTTTCACCAATGCCGGCAAGATGCGCAATAAAGGAGTGGAAATGACCTTGCGTACTATTAATCTGAAAGGGCTTTTCTCTTGGGAGTCTGCCTTAACAGCCACTTATAACAAGAACGAAATTCAGGACTTGAACAGCGAAACTCCGATGTTCATCAACCAGATGGGGAATTCATACGTGACTATGCTTAGAGCCGGTTATCCGATCAATGTATTCTACGGATACGTAACCGACGGACTTTTCCAGAACTGGGATGAAGTGAACCGCCATGCTACCCAACCGGGCGCTGCTCCGGGCGATATCCGTTTCCGGGACTTGAATAATGATGGAGTTATCAACGATGAAGACCGTACCGTTATCGGCAACCCGAATCCGAACTGGTTCTTCTCTCTAAGCAATAATTTCTCTTATAAGGGATGGGAACTCTCTGTTTTCCTGCAAGGCGTATCGGGAAACAAGATTTATAATGCCAACAATGTAGACAACGAAGGAATGGCAGCCGCTTACAACCAGACCACAGCCGTACTGAACCGCTGGACGGGAGAAGGAACAAGCAACTCCATGCCGCGTGCTATCTGGGGAGACCCGAATCAGAACTGCCGTGTATCCGACAGGTTTGTGGAAAACGGTTCCTACCTCCGTCTGAAAAACATTACGCTTTCGTATACACTGCCTAAAAAGTGGATGCAAAAGATTCAACTGGAAAATGCCCGCATCTCTTTCTCTTGCGAGAATGTGGCGACTATCACCGGATATTCCGGCTTTGACCCGGAGGTTGACGTTAATGGTATCGACAGCAGCCGCTACCCTATCTCACGTACGTTCAGCATGGGTTTGAACTTTAACTTTTAAATCAGGAGGAAGAATATGAAAAAGATAACAACTTTGGTAATGATGTTTGCCATATTGGCATTGACCTCATGCAACGATTTCTTAGATAAATATCCTAAATATGGCGTCGATCCCGAATCGGAAGTAACGAACGAGATTGCCGTGGCACTGACTACTGCCTGCTACAAGACTCTTCAGTCATCTAATATGTATAACCAGCGTATCTGGAGCCTCGATATTATCGCAGGTAACAGTGAGGTAGGCGCCGGAGGGGGAACCGACGGACTGGAAACTGTGCAGGCTTCCAATTTCATAGCCCAGAGTGATAATGGCTTTGCTTTGTACGTATGGCGTTCTCCGTGGGTAGGTATCGGACGTTGTAACATTGTGCTTTCCAATCTGCCTTCGGCAGCTGTCTCCGATGAGGTAAAGACCCGTTGCATGGGTGAGGCTTATTTCCTGCGTGCACATTACTACTATATTCTGGTTCGTCTGTATGGAGGTGTGCCTTTGCGTTTAACGCCGTTTGAACCGGGAGAATCTACGGATATTGCCCGTAATACGGTAGATGAGGTATATGCCCAGATTTTTTCTGACTGCAAGAATGCAGTAAATATGCTTCCTCCGAAAAGCAGTTATGGAGACAGTGATAGAGGACGTGCCTGCAAAGAAGCTGCAATGGCTATGCTGGCGGATATTTATCTGACATTGGCGCCCAATCATCGCGAATACTATAATGAAGTAGTGACTCTGTGCGACAATATTGCTGCGATGGGATACGATTTGACCCAATACAATTATGCCGATAATTTCAATGCCACTATCAATAATGGTCCGGAATCCCTTTTCGAAGTACAATATTCCGGCAGTACGGAATATGATTTCTGGGGCGGTGATAACCAATCATCCTGGCTGTCGACTTTCATGGGACCTCGTAACTCAAGTCTGGTGGCCGGTGCTTATGGATGGAACCTGCCTACGGAAGAGTTTTTCAAGCAATATGAGGGCGGTGATTTGCGGAAAGACGTAACTGTCTTGTATCAAGGTTGTCCTGCTTTTGACGGGATGGAATACAGACGTTCCTGGTCGAATACAGGTTATAATGTGCGCAAGTTTCTTGTGTCGAAGACTGTTTCTCCGGAGTATAATACCAATCCCAACAACTTCGTAGTATATCGCTATGCAGATGTTCTATTGAAGAAAGCGGAAGCATTGAACGAGCAGGGACATCCCGACCAGGCTGCCGAACCATTGAATATTGTCCGCAAACGTGCCGGACTGGCAGATGTGCCGACTACTCTGACGCAGACTGAAATGAGGGAGAAGATTATTCACGAGCGCCGGATGGAGCTTGCCTTTGAAGGGCATCGCTGGTTTGATATGATCCGTGTGGATAATGGAAATTATGCATTGACATTCCTGAAATCCATCGGTAAGAATAATGTGACCAAGGAACGTCTCCTGTTGCCTATTCCGCAGACAGAGATGGACTCCAATCATCTGATGACTCAAAATCCCGGTTATTAATCCGTTTTATAATCATTCATTTAGATAAATAATATCATGAAGAAATATATATATCAGTTGTTATGCTCTCTTTTCATCGGCGGAACGATGGTTGCCTGTGCCGAAGATTATATGGAGACAAATAAAGGACATGATACCCTCACTCTTTCGGTGAATCAGCAGGACTTGGTGTTGAACGAAAAGAACCATAGTCAGGAAGCACTCGCTCTCTCATGGACTACCGGAACGAATTATGGAAGCGGTAACCGTATCTCTTATACGCTGGAACTGGCGAAAGCCGGAACGGACTTTGCAAATGCTTATTCGGTGGATTTAGGTACGGGAACGTATCAATGGACTAAGAAAGTGGAAGAACTCAATCAATTCCTGAATACGCAGTTCGGTATCGGTTATGCTGTGAAAGCGGAGTTGGAGGCACGTATCACAGCGGTTGTTGCCGGAATGGAAGAGCAGAAACAAAGTGCGACGACTGCTTTTACGGTGACTACATATCAGCCGGTTACTACTACGCTTTACCTGATTGGTGATGCTGCTCCGAATGGATGGGCTGCCGACAATGCGACAGCGATGGAGCGTACGGATAACGGACAGTTTACATGGACAGGAAAACTGAACGCCGGATCATTGAAATTTATAACGACATTGGGACAATTCTTGCCGTCGTACAACCGTGACGCCACTGCAGTGGAAGCACTCAAACTGACCTACCGTACATCGGGCGACGAGCCGGACGAGCCGTTTGTAATCGACGAAGGGGCAACCTATATTGTAAAAGTAGACTTGCTCAATCTGACGTTGACACTGACTGAAACGGAAGATATCGGTTGGAGATTTGACGAGTTCTTCATTGTCGGTTCGTTTACCGGAAATGGTGGCTGGGGATTTGAGGCACTGTCTAAAGATGCTGTTCAGATGGATTTGTTCCATTATGGAGCTGTGATTCCTTGGAAGGCAGACGGAGAATTTAAGTTTAGCTCTGTGGCGGATTTCGGCCAGTCGGATGCTTTCTTTCATCCTGCCGTAGCAAATGCTCCGTACACTTCGACGTCAGTAGTGCTTGGAGGCGACGATAATAAATGGCAAATGAAAGAGGCTGAATGTGGCAAACCTTATAAAGTATGGTTCTATACAGGCAAAGGAAAAGAAAAGATGCTGATGCGTCCGTTTACTCCTTACGCAGGATTGTATCTGGTGGGTGAGGCGACTCCGAACGGATGGAGTCTGGACAATGCTACACCGATGACTAAGAGTGTCGACAGTCCTTATATCTTTACATGGAGCGGTACGCTGAAAGCTGGTGAGATGAAGATTTCCTGCGATAAGCAGTCTGACTGGAACGGAGATTGGTTTATGGCGGATAAGGACGGTAAAACTCCAACGGGTGAAGTGGAAACAGCATTGTTCGTCACTAAATCGGATGCAGATTTGAGCAGTATGTATCCGGATGCAGATTTGGGTGGTCTGGACTATAAGTGGAATATTCAGGAGGCCGGTTCTTATCAGATTACGATTGACCAGTTGAAAGAGACGATCTCGATTGTGAAACAATAAAACAAGAATTCAAGATGAAAAAAATAATATATCTGGTAGCTGCTTTCCTGTGTATGGCTTGCAGTGATGATAATGAGTCGAACCAACAGAATGGAGGAGCTTCGGGCGGTGTTACCGAAGTGACTCCGGTAACATCGGATTTAAGTGTGGACCTGTCGACAGACAAGGCTTTCTATAAACCGGGAGAGAAAGTGGTGTTTACAGCGGATGATGCTTTGCCTGCCGGAACTAAAGTGCGTTATCGCCTTTCGGGTGAAACGGTGGGAGAAGAATCGGTAAATGGTACGAGCTGGACATGGCAACCGCCTACCACTGATTTTAAAGGGTACATGGCAGAGCTTTACCGTCAGGAGAACGGAACGGATGTAATAGTCGGTACGATTGCGGTAGATGTATCCAGTGATCCGGCACGTTTCCCGCGTTATGGCTTTGTCGCTGATTTCAGTCAGGAGAAGACAGCCGAAAAGACACAGGAAGAGATGGAGTATCTGAACCGTCATCATATCAACTGGGTGCAGTTCCAGGATTGGCATAATAAACATCACTGGCCGTTGGGTGGTACACGTACACAGTTGGATGAGGTATATATGGATATCGCTAACCGGGAGGTTTATACAAGTTCGGTGAAAAATTACATTGAAGCGCAGCATCGTTTCGGTATGAAGTCTATGTTTTATAATCTTTGTTTCGGAGCGTTGAAAGATGCTGCTACGGATGGAGTGAAGGAGGAATGGTATCTGTTTAAGGATGCTTCTCACACTACTAAGGATAGTCATGACTTGCCGGGTGGATGGAAAAGTAATATTTATCTGGTAGATCCTTCTAACAAGGAATGGCAGAAATATCTGGGCGAAAGGAATGACGATGTATATGCAAACTTCGCTTTCGATGGTTATCAGATAGACCAGTTGGGACGACGTAGCACGCTTTATAATTATAGTGGTATTCCTGTTAACTTGCGTGAGGGATATGCCTCTTTTATAGATGCAATGAAGCAGGTGCATCCGGACAAGAGTTTGGTGATGAATGCGGTGAGCCGTTACGGTGCCCGTCAGATAGGGGAGACGGATAAAGTGGATTTCTTCTATAATGAAGTATGGGCGGATGAGGCTGATTTTACCAATCTGAAAGCTATTCTTTATGAAAATGGAGTATATGGCGATTATCAGTTGAATACGGTTTTTGCAGCTTATATGAATTATAACAAGGCGGATAACCGGGGGGAATTTAATACGCCGGGTATTCTGCTGACGGATGCTGTCATGTTTGCTTTGGGCGGTTCGCATCTGGAATTGGGAGGCGATCACATGTTATGCAAAGAGTATTTCCCGAATGAGAATCTGACAATGAGCGAAGAACTGAAAACAGCGATGGTTCATTATTATGACTTCCTGACTTCTTATCAGAATCTGCTTCGTGACGGAGGTACGGAAAATAGTATCACCATGAATTGTACCAACGGGGAAATGAGGTTGAATGTATGGCCTCCCCAACAAGGTTCGGTCACTACTTATGCCAAGCAGGTAGGCAGCAAACAGGTGATACATCTTCTTAACTTCTCGCAGGCAAACAGCCTTAGCTGGAGAGATGTGGACGGCACGATGCCGGAACCGACCTTGATTACGAAAGCTGCTTTACAAATGAATCTGCCGGCCAAAGTGAACAAGTTATGGGTAGCTTCACCGGATGTACATGGAGGCGCTTTGCAGGAACTGGCTTTTACGCAGGAGAACGGGGTTGTTTCTTTCACATTGCCGTCTCTGAAATACTGGACAATGATTGTGGCTGAATAAAACTAATTGCGCATGCTTAACTGAATAAATCGGCTATGGCAGAATAACTAAAATGATAGGTATGAAGATTAGATATAGGTTATGGGTGTGGGTATTGTGCCTGATGTTTCCAACATGGGTATGGGCGGAAAATGCGATATATACATGCACTTCTTTTACACAACAAGGACGTCAGGTGACTTTTCACCTGACGGACAGTGCTGCGTTGCAGTTACAGCTTTGTAGCCCTTCGGTAGTCAAAGTTTGGTTTTCGCCCGATGGACAGCTGCAACGGAAGAATGCCTCTTTTGCAGTGATTAATGAAGAGTTGGAAGATGTAGGAACCGTCCATGTGGACGAACAGGCAGCCTGTTATGAGATCTTTACTCCGAAATTGCGTATTCGGATAAATAAATCTCCGTTGAGTCTTCAGATATTTGATAAGTATCAGAAACTCCTGTTTAGTGATTATGCCGACAAGGGGCATGTGAGTGAAGGAACAAAGAAGACGGAATATAAAGTGCTCCGTCGTGACGAGCATTTCTTTGGACTGGGAGAAAAGACAGGAAAGATGGACCGTCGTGGCGAATCTTATAAGATGTGGAATAGTGACAAACCCTGTTACAGTATAGTGGAAGATCCGCTCTACAAGAGTATTCCTTTCTTTATGAGCAGTTATCGGTATGGTATTTTTCTTGATAATACGTACAAAACGGAATTCAAGTTCGGTACGGAAAGTCGCGACTATTACAGCTTTGAAGCTCCGAACGGTGAAATGATCTACTATTTTATCTTCGGCAAGGACTATAAGGAAATTATCGGCCAATACGTCGGACTGACGGGCAAACCTATCATGCCTCCGAAATGGGCGCTGGGTTTTGCTCAATGCCGTGGCCTGCTGACAAGCGAAAAGCTAAGTCGCGAAATAGCCGAGGGTTACCGAAAACGTGGAATCCCTTGTGATATTATCTATCAGGATATCGGCTGGACGGAATACTTGCAGGATTTCGAATGGCGCAAAGGAAACTATGAGAATCCAAAGAAGATGCTTTCGGATTTGAAAGGGATGGGTTTTAAGGTAGTAGTATCTCAAGATCCGGTAATTGCACAAGCCAACAAAAAGCAATGGGAAGAAGCAGATCGTTTGGGTTATTTTGTAAAGGACAGTACGAACGGTAAAAGCTACGATATGCCCTGGCCTTGGGGTGGTAACTGTGGAGTGGTGGATTTCACTTTGCCTGCCGTAGCCGACTGGTGGGGAACCTATCAGCAGAAACCGATTGACGACGGTATCTCCGGCTTCTGGACGGACATGGGCGAACCTGCCTGGAGTAACGAAGAGCAGACGGAACGTCTCGTCATGAAACACTATCTGGGTATGCACGATGAAATCCATAATGTCTATGGATTGACTTGGGATAAAGTGGTGAAAGAACAATTTGAAAAGAGGAATCCGGACCGTCGTGTGTTCCAAATGACTCGTGCTGCTTATGCCGGGTTGCAACGCTATACGTTCGGTTGGACAGGTGATAGCGGGAACGGAGATGATGTGTTGCAAGGCTGGGGACAGTTAGCCAATCAGATTCCCGTAATGCTTTCCGCCGGTTTAGGACTGATACCGTTTTCTTCCTGTGACATTACCGGTTACTGTGGAGATATTGAAGATTATCCGGCTATGGCCGAACTCTATACCCGTTGGATACAGTTCGGAGCATTTAATCCTTTGAGCCGTATTCACCACGAGGGAGATAATCCGGTGGAACCGTGGCTTTTCGGTCCCGAAGCAGAAAAGAACGCAAAGGCGGTTATCGAGTTGAAATATCGTTTATTGCCTTATATCTATACTTATGCCCGCGAAGCTTATGATACAGGATTGCCTATCATGCGCCCTCTGTTTCTCGAATACCCAATGGATATGGAAACATTTTCTACGGATGCCCAATTTATGTTCGGTCGTGAATTGCTGGTAGCTCCTGTGGTGAAGAAAGGCGCTCGTACTAAAAATGTCTATCTGCCCGAAGGTACATGGATTGACTATAATAACAAGAAGACGGTTTACACCGGAGAGCAATGGACTACGGTTGACGCTCCCTTGTCCTCCGTTCCTATGTTTGTGAAGCAAGGTTCTATCATTCCCACCATGCCGGTGATGAACTACACCCATGAGAAACCGGTATATCCACTAACTTTTGAAGTTTTCCCTGCACAAGAGGGTGCACAGGCTACCTTTACTCTCTACGAAGATGAAGGAGAAGACTTAGGATATCAGCGCAATGAATTTGTCAAAACGCCGATTGTTTGTAATACTTTGGCAAATGGATATGAATTGACTGTCTCTGCCCGTGAAGGAAAAGGTTACACTGTCCCCGGTCCGAGAAATCTATTATTCCGTATTTATTCTGCGAAAGCTCCGAAAGAGGTAACTGCCAAAGGAAAGAAAATAAAGAAAGCTAAGACGGAACGCTTGGAAGAAGATTTAGAGAATGACACGGAATCTATACTATGGAGTTGGGATAAAGAAACTGGTATATGTAGTGTGCGCATGCCTGATAAGGGAAGTCGTGAGCAGGTTATGATTACTTTTAAATAGTAGACAGAGACATAAATAAAAGGAAATACAGCCACTATTTGCTAGTCATGTATTCCTCGTTTATTGGGCATATATATCCAGTATCTGGGGTATATATGCCCACTGTGGTGAATATATATGCCTACCATGCTGGATATATATATATCCAACAAACTATGAAATACGACCTTACTTTATGGGGTAATAAGTACTATTGTTTGGTTATTCCGATTAGTTATCCTTATCTTTACCCCATTTTTTGTGTGCAATATGCCCGAATGAGAGATGTGAAGAAAGCTAATGAGATGTTCCGCCGTTGCTATGAACCCAATTTACGCGCACCTTTCGGTGTGATAGCCGAAACGGCAACTAGCAATAACCCTTATTTTGCTACTGGTGCAGGTGGACTGCTTCAAGCGGTAATCAATGGATTCTGCGGCTTGCAGATTACGGATGAGGGTATTGTACAGGTTCCCTCCATATTGCCCAAACATTGGAAAAGGTGACGATGACGGGAGTAGGACCGGAGAAAAAAACGTTTGAAAGGAGCCAGAGGTAATTCTCATTGAATAAGATTATACGCTCTGATGCCATCAACTAGCCTTTCGTATTTATACAACTAATCCCTCAATCAAATAGAATTATTCGTCTGACAGTTGTTGTCTTTGCGTCTAACAGTAGTCAGACGCAAAGACAACAACTGTCAGACGAAAGAATAACTATAGTCAGACGAATAACTTTATGCATAAATAAAATTAGTTGTATACAAGAGACCAAATTGTTTATTGCATATAACGATCTAAATGTTCTCTTTTATATCTCTTAAATATGCCCGTATTCGAATTCAGGGATCTCTCCTTTAGCTGATAATTTGGCAAAATCAATCAGGTTAGACAAGTGGCGAAGTACCAGCTCTTTCATCCCGTCCTTGTCTTTATCTTTTATCT
>OGXN01002804.1_pt1 | contig 11281 bp, 8 predicted proteins | sample 1576281 | NCBI WGS metagenome assembly OGXN01 (sample SAMEA3541494, study PRJEB24748) | human gut metagenome | biome: human gut; feature: human-associated habitat; material: faeces | place: China | collected 2012
GAAGCTCAGGGTATGAGGAGGCGGCCGTCCAGGGGTTCATGGCTGGTGTGAATGCAGTGATGAAGATACGTGGACAGGAGGCTGTGGTTCTGGACCGTTCACAGGCATATATAGGGGTTCTGATTGATGATCTGGTAACAAAGGAAAACCATGAACCTTACCGGATGATGACTTCCAGGGCAGAGTACAGGCTTTTGCTGCGCCAGGACAATGCAGATATAAGACTCAGAAAAATCGGTCATGAAATCGGCTTGGTAAGTGATGAAGAATATAAACATCTTTTAAAGAAGATGGATGATATACAGTCAGAGATCAAACGGCTGGAAAAGACTGTTATAGGTGTGAGTGATCGGGTGCAAATATTTTTGGAAAAATATGGAAGCACCTTATTGAAGTCCGGAATAACGCTGGCAGAGCTGGTCAAGAGGCCGGAATTGAATTATGATAAACTGGCGGAACTGGATGAAGGCAGGCCTGAACTTCCTGATGATGTCAGAGAACAGGTTAATATTGAGATTAAGTATGAAGGATATATAAAGCGTCAGATGCAGCAGGTGGCACAGTTTAAGAAGCTGGAGGATAAGAAGCTGCCCGAGGACTTTGACTATTCAGAGGTAAACAGCCTTCGAAGGGAGGCAGTTCAGAAGCTGAACAAAGTACAGCCGGCAACCATTGGACAGGCATCCCGTATATCAGGTGTATCACCGGCGGACATATCTGTTCTGCTGGTGCATTTTACAAGAAAACAGTGAGAGGGTCTGATATGACAGATACATTTAGACAGCAGATGGACCGGGAGCTTGGCCTTCTGGGGATAAAATTAAGTGAGAAGCAATTGGAGCAGTTTTTTACTTATTATGAAATGCTGGTGGAAAAGAATAAGGTTATGAACCTGACAGCCATAACAGATGAGACAGACGTAGTATCCAAACATTTTAGTGACAGCCTGTCATTGCTTAGGGTGTTGAAACGGGTGATGGATTCCGGTGATGGGTGTGACGGCAGCAGAGTGTATGAGGAAGAACTGTTGGAGGGAAAGTCGGTTATTGATGTAGGAACAGGCGCAGGATTTCCAGGTATACCCCTTAAAATAGCTTTTCCGGGAATAAAACTTACCTTGCTGGATTCCTTGAATAAGAGAGTTAAATTTCTGGAGGAAGTCTGTGATGCCTTGGAATTAAAAAACGTGGAATTTATTCATGGGAGAGCTGAGGATATAGGAAGGCAGAAAGAGCACAGGGAAATGTATGATTTGTGCGTGTCCAGGGCTGTGGCAAATTTGGCTTCTCTGTCTGAGTATTGTATGCCCTTTGTGAAGATTGGCGGTTTCTTTGTTCCTTATAAATCCGGCGAGATAGAAGATGAGCTGAAGTCTGCCGGCAGGGCGGTTGGAATATTGGGAGGAGAACTAGAATTTGTAGATAAATTTATGCTGCCTGGTACAGATGCTTCCAGATCTTTGGTGGTAATAAAGAAGGTGAAAGGGATTTCTAAAAAGTATCCAAGGAAGGCAGGAATGCCAACTAAGGAGCCTTTGGGATAGAAGTGGATGTGGGAATGTTTCACGTGAAACATTCCCTTTTTCTTGACTGAATTTATTATTGTTATAAGCTTGTATAGATTTAATTGTTTTTAATTTTAAGTGTAATAAAAACTCATAGATATTTTTTTGTTATTATATAGGGGATGAAAAATTGAAAAGATGGAAGAGCGTATATGAAGTAATAGGATTTACTAAGTTATATGATGCATTAAATTATATAATTTATTAGGTGACAAAATGTGAGTGGGTGCTTATTGCGTTAAATAATATAAGGTGTTTTAGTCAGAATAATGAGTTACTCAGTATCATGGATTAGTCAGAGTAGTGAGTTATTCAGTATCGTGGATTAGTCAGAGTAGTGAGTTATTCAGCATCATGGATTAGTCAGAATAATAGGTTAGTTAGTATAATTGTATAATTAACATAATGCATTAATCTATATGATTGGTTCGACATTACAATGAGTCATTGAGTATAATATATTGTGTAATATGATAGGACAGTCAACATAATACATTATTCATTATAATAAGTTATTCAGTATAATGCATTGGTTATATACTGAGTTATTCAGTATAATGCGTTGGGCATGTAATGTGTTATTTAATATAATGCATTGGGCTATGTAATGAGTTATTCAATATAATGCATTGGGCATGTAATGAGTTATTCAATATAATGCGTTGGCCATGTAATGAGTTATTCAATATAATGCATTGGGCATGTAATGAGTTATTCAATATAATGCGTTGGCCATGTAATGAGTTATTCAGTATAATGCATTGAGCATGTAATGAGTAATTTAGTATAATGCGTTGGGCATGTAATGAGTAATTTAGTATAATGCGTTGGGCATGTAACAGGTTATTAAGCATAATGCATTATCCCACATAATAGGTTAGATAATGCTATATATTATGCGATAAAATGTATTAGTTAATACAATACATTAGTCAGCATGATACCGTAATTAATATAAATGTGTCATCTCACTTTTAATAGGTAATAAACATCTATTAATATTTAATATACATATAAAACTTTTAAATATAATTGAATATAAAAATAAGAAGGCAAAATACATCGTATGCCTTCTTATTACTTCATTTATATTTGTACATGAAGAAGTCACGCACTCAAAATATCTGATTAACTAGAGTTAATCTGCCGCCTCACGCATCATTTGTATTTCATGTGCATATCCATCCAAATCATTAGGAGTCTCTAAAAAGAATGGAAGATGTCTCAATTCAGGATGTGTGACAATTCGTTTAAATGTGTCTAATCCTATATATCCTTCACCTAATTTTGCATGTCTGTCTTTATGAGAGCCTATTGGGTTCTGGCTGTCGTTTAAGTGTATGGCCTTTAAACGTTTTAACCCGATTTTATTATCAAACTCTGTCAATATATCGTCTAAGTGATTGACTATATCATATCCCCCGTCCCATATATGACAGGTATCAAGACAAACACCCATATGACTTTCTAATTCAACTAAATCAAGAATCTGCCGCAATTCTTCAAAAGCCCCACCTACTTCACTGCCTTTTCCCGCCATTGTTTCCAGCAAAACAGTAGTGGTCTGTGCCGGAGAAAGAATTTCATTCAGCATTTCTGCAATAAATTGTATGCCAATTTCAGTTCCTTGTTTTACATGGCTTCCCGGATGAAAATTATACATATTTCCAGGTGTATACTCCATCCTAACTAAATCATCCGCCATGGTTCGTTTGGCAAAGTCTCTTAATTTAGGATCAGCCGAGCAGGCGTTTAGTGTGTAAGGTGCATGGGCTAATATTGGAGTAATGTCCAAAGAGTGGGCTTCCGTTAAAAAAACTTTTACATCGTTTTCATCTATGGCTTTTGCATTTCCTCCGCGTGGATTACGGGTAAAGAACTGAAATGTATTTGCATTTATCTTTTTTGCATCTTTTGCCATAGCTCGATATCCCTTTGATGAGGATAGATGACAACCAATTCGCAGCATATTGTATTTTCCTTTCTTATATATACAGTTAAATAATTTATTTTATTGGTGGTAGTAAAAACGGTTCGGAGTAGATGTCCGAACCGTATGTTTCACGTGAAACATTTTATATTTTAAGATAAATAGGTTTGAATCATATCAAATACTTCTGCAGATTTTTCTAAATGAGGAAGTAACTTTGTGTTGGGGACAACAGCATATTCAACAGCAGGGTTGTATTCTTTATATTCTTCCATACATTCGCCTATGTCATCTATGGCACCTCCGCCTAACAGATATATACTGTTATCAATTTTCTTTAAAGCAGCTGCAATATTGCATTTAACATAATTACATTTTAAGCTGGCATAGACGGACTTGGGAGATTCTCCTAAATGGGCTGATTCGTGATATGCATCAATTACCCGGGTCTTTACTGAGTAAGGATTATAATAGTAATTAGTTAAAAATTCCTTTGTTATGAACTGTTTACTGCAGGCTATATTATATATTAAAGTTCCGGCAATCGGTAAATCCAAAATTATTTTATAAAGCTTTGCATTCTTACCGGGCACCTGACTGCAGGAGAGGAGGCTCTCTGGGTTTATAAATAACAGCTGATTGAATAATTCAGGACTGTTGCTGCAAGCCATGATACCCAATGCAGCAGAGGAACCACTGGCAATTATATCCGTCCTGTGTCCTATCTCTGATTTTATGAAATCAGAGAGAAGCTGCACATACAGATAATTGGTATAGGTAAGATTGGGTTTTTCTGATCGACCAAAACCAAGCAAGTCAATGGTATAAACAGTATAAGTTTCCGCAAGTTTACCTACCAGATTCTTCCATTCATACCCACTGGAAGCAGGAGCAAGGTCGTGTACCAACAGAATCGGTTTACCTGTTCCGGTCTTAGTATAATGTATATTTCCTAAACGCCACTTATAACACAATGCCTCTGGTTCTTCCAATACATTTCGGGACGTTGCCGAAAGTTTTATCGCTTTGTTAATCAGAGCAGTAGCAGCAGCAGCTCCGGATGACAGTATAAGTAAGGTCAGTAATTTATTCCTGGTTTTCATTCAATAGTCTCCTGAAATTACATATTATATAACCGGTTTTTTGATTCTTCTCCATTATAATACAAGCTGGGGGCTATTACAACGGTTAGAGGATTAAATTATTATTAAGACACTACAGGTTTAGGATGCCCAATTTTCTGCCTTAAAAATGTTTCACGTGAAACATTTTTTTGTATAAAACATGAAAATTCTCCTTTTCTCCTAATTTTCCGTAGGAAAAGAATAGGACTTGTGTTATAATCGTAAAAGTAATCGAAGAAAGGTTTGTTTTTTCGAGAAAGGAATTTATACATATGGGACGAATCATAACAATAGCCAACCAGAAGGGCGGGGTAGGTAAGACTACTACGGCCATTAATCTTTCCGCCTGTTTGGCTGAAGCAGGACAACATGTTATGCTGGTGGATTTTGATCCCCAGGGAAATGCCAGCAGCGGTTTGGGGCTGGAACAGGAAGATTTTGATAAAACAGTTTATGATATGATGATTGAAGAGGCATCTGTAAATGAATGTATTATTAAGGAAATACAGCCAAATCTGGATGTGCTTCCATCTGATATGAACCTGGCAGGAGCGGAAATTGAATTTCAGGAAGTCGAGGATAAGGAAAAACTTCTGAGCAGCTGTCTAAATCAAGTTCGTGATACATATGATTTCATCATCATTGATTGTCCCCCATCTCTAAATATATTGACCATTAACGCACTGACGGCAGCAGATACTGTACTGGTTCCTATACAGTGTGAGTACTATGCCTTGGAGGGACTTAATCAGGTATTAAAAACAGTGGACCTGGTTAAAAGAAAGTTGAATCCGGAGTTGGAATTGGAAGGCGTGGTCTTTACCATGTATGATGCAAGGACAAATCTGTCACTGGAAGTAGTGGAAAGTGTTAAGAGCAGTTTGAACAGAACAATTTATAAAACCATTATACCGAGAAATGTACGTCTGGCTGAGGCACCCAGCCACGGTATGTCTATTAATCTTTACGATTCCAGATCAACGGGGGCTGAGAGCTACAGGATGCTTGCGGCAGAAGTAATGAGCAGAGGAGAAGAATTGTAATGGCTAAAAAAGGATTGGGTAAAGGATTGGGAGCCATCTTTGGAGAAGATGTTATAAAGGAAAGTGAAGAGGAGATTGCAAAAGCAAAAGCGGCTGTGACTGATAACGGGGATGGCAAAAGCGGTGAATTGATGGTAAAGATGGCTTTGATTGAACCTAATAGAGAACAGCCCAGAAAAGATTTCAATGAAGAACAGCTGGCTGAGCTGGCTGATTCCATCAAACGATACGGTATTTTGCAGCCCCTTTTAGTTCAGAAAAAGGGGACATTTTATGAGATTATCGCCGGGGAACGCAGGTGGCGTGCTGCCAAAATAGCCGGATTAAAGGAAATACCTGTTGTGTTACGGGAGTACAATAAGCAGGAAAGCATGGAGATAGCACTGATTGAAAATGTGCAGAGATCTGACCTGAATCCCATTGAAGAGGCATTGGCTTATCAGCGTCTGGTAACAGAATTCAAGTTGACTCAGGAGGAAATAGCAGCCAGAGTATCAAAGAACAGGGCTACCATTACCAATTCCATGCGTCTTTTAAAATTGGACGGACAGATACAGGAAATGCTGATTCAGAATCTTATTTCCAGCGGTCATGCAAGAGCTTTATTGTCTTTAGAGGATAAAGGACTTCAGCTGAAGGCAGCAAAGATGATATTGGACGAATCGCTCAGTGTCAGAGAAACAGAGCGCCTTGTAAAGCGCCTTGCAAAAGAAGCGGAGAACGGGGAAGAGAAGAAGGATAAAAATAAGGATGAAGCCCTGGCTTTGATATATCAGAGCTTGGAAGAACGTATGAAAAGCGTCATGGGTACAAAGGTCAGTATCCACAACAAGGATAAAAATAAAGGACGCATTGAAATTGAATATTATTCAGAAGCAGAATTAGAGCGGATTGTAGAAATGATAGAATCAATTCGCTAGGTACAAAGGAGAGATGGATATTATATGGAGAACAGCATCTTAAATCAAATTCCCTTTGATCCTGCATACATAATAGCGGGATTATTGATATTAGTGGTTCTGTTGCTGATATTGACGATTACAACAATGACAAAAGTGAGAAGTCTGGATCGCCAATATGACTATTTTATGAGAGGAAAAGATGCAGAAACTCTGGAAGATGTCATTCTGGACCAGATTGAAGAAATCAGGGATTTAAGGGCCGAAGACAGGTCAAATAAGGATTCCATCCGAACATTGAACCGGAATCAGAGAGCCTCATTCCAAAAATATGGGCTTGTCAAGTATAATGCCTTTAAAGGAATGGGAGGAAACTTAAGTTTTGCCTTTGCCATGTTAGATTATACAAACAGTGGATTCGTATTAAACTGTGTCCACAGCAGAGAAGGTTGTTATCTGTATATTAAGGTGGTGGATATGGGGCAGACTGATATTGTTCTGGGGAATGAGGAACAGGAGGCATTGGAACAGGCTCTTGGTTATATTAAGAAAAATTAAATCAGTAACAATTGTAAAAGACTGGAAATTATCTGGTCTTTTATTTATTTTGGGAAAAAGGCGGAAAGTTGGCGCATAATGGATTTGGCCTGCATATGATATTGGTAAGAGAAAATTGGAAAAGGGAGAGTAGATGCAGGACATTGAATACCTGAAAAGCATGTATCCGTCAGGAATAAGAATTCTACAGGGGTATGTGGCAGAAGCTTGCGACAGATTGGATTATAAAAACAGCCCCATGTATGATGAGTATCCTGACCATATAATGATTAACCGGCTTTGTGATACAATTTGCGACACGGTGATTGCATCCGAAGGCGCGGAAAAGGTCAGAGGCATGTGGAACATATCAGAGCATGATAAAGCTGTGATGGAAATGGCAGAACTCAAAAAGGATATGAAACGTCTGGATGTAGATTTCTTTACAGAGGATGATGATTTCTTTACAGAGGATGATGACCCGGTGATGGAGCAGGAGCAGAACATAGAAAATGTTCTGGCTGAAAACATAGGTAATGCTGAGGTTTTAACCACAGAAGAATCACTGGAGGAACAGTCTGTTTCCAATAGCCAGAATGAGTTCCTGGGTTATAGGGAATCAGTGGTGAACCCGTCCGGAATTATAATGGAGACTCAGGAAATGAGAGGGAGAGAACCTGGATTTTCGGGAAATGGAAGAATGGGTGGACGACCTAATATGGGTCCGGGCCCAGGAAGACCACCCATGGGAAATAATCCAGGCAGGCCGCCTATGGGTCCAGGTCCGGAACGTCCGCCTATGGGGCCAGGCCCGGAACGCCCTCCCATGGGGCCAGGGCCAGTGAGACCGCCGTCAGGACCTAATCAGGACAGACCACCAGTGGGAGGACCCGGACCAGTGAGACCGCCGCAGCCACCGAGGCCAACGCCACCTCCGCCAAGACCGCCGCAGCCGCCGAGGCCAACGCCCCCGCCCCCGCCGAGACCGCCGAGGCCACAGCCACCCAGGCCAACACCTCCCCCTCCGAGACCGCCAATGCCGCCCAGACCAATGCCGCCCAGACCGGTTCCGCCACCTAAACCCGGAAACAGGCCATCCTGGCTTAGAGACATGGTCAAGGTACTTCTGCTGAATGAAATGTTCCACAGAAGGTGTGCCAGAGGTCTGTGTGCCTTATAGGAGCAGCAAAGATATTATTAATAAAATTCCGAAAAGATTAAGTTGTAGTTTTACTGGATATTATATAAAATAGAAATGATACAGAGCAACCAGTATAAAGGATAAAATCACATATGAAAAAAATATTGCAAAAAGCAGGGATTTTGTTCCTGATATTTATAGGAGCGCTGGTAGTTTATTTTATCAGTGCCAGAAACACGATGGAAAAAGAATCAGCTGTATATACATCTATGGAAGAACCGTCTTTGCCAGTGGTTTATACCCAGCTGGGCGGTCAGGAAATCAATTGCCTGCATGGATACATGCAGGATATGGGGAATCAGGCAGCCAGGGAGAGTATCTCTGTGCTGCCTGAAGACCGTGGGCTGAATATCCGGATTGAAGAGTATGGAAATACCATTACAGGCATCAGTTATGAAGTGAGAAATCTTACTCTGGACAGGCTGGTGGAGAGGACAGAAGTGGAAGACTGGGTAAGCGGGGACGGAAGCGTCAGCGCGGTGCTCCCGATTCAAAACCTGCTGGCCAGAAATGAGACATATCTCCTTTCAATTACCGTGTCCACAGGAGAAAAGGAGCTGCATTATTACACCAGAATCATGTGGCCGGATAACGCTTATGCGTCAGATATGGTCAGACTGGCCCAGGAGTTTACCAGGAAGAGTCTGGACTATAATCAGGCAAGAGATTTGGTATCCTATCTGGAAACCAATGACACAGAGGATAACAGCTCACTGGGGCATGTTACCATCAGGGCCAGCTTCAGCCATTTAACATGGGACGGCCTGGATGTGGAGATGGTGGGAGAGCCTCTGATGACTCTCCAGGAGTTTGACGGCATTATGGGACAAATCCAGATTCGGTATCAGGTCGCCATTAATGAGGAAGACGGAACACGTTCCATGGTTGACGCAGAAGATAATTTTACCATGAAATGGAATGAGCAGAGAATCTACCTGATGAATTACGAACGCAATGCCAATGAAGTGTTTGACGGAGGTCACCAGTCTTTTTCAGGTAAAAAGATTCTTCTTGGAATTACAAATGACAACAAAGTAAGAACCATGAAGAGTCCAAAATCCAAGTATGTGGCATTTAAAACAGGAGGAGATCTGTGGTGCTATGACTATGATGATAAGCAGGCGGTGTGCGTATTTTCGTTCAGAAGCAATTCGGACGACGGTGTGAGAAGCAATTATGACAGGCACGACATAAAGATATTGTCCATGCAGGATGACGGCTCTATGGATTTTCTGGTGTATGGATATATGAACCGGGGGAAGTACGAAGGACGGATGGGAGTGGTATATTACCACTATGATAAGGAACAGGATACGGTACAGGAAAAGTTCTTCCTGCCTGCATCTGAATCCTATGATATGGTGAAAGCAGACATTGATAAACTGTCCTATCTCAGCGAGAATGACATGATGTATATTATGCTTCAGGGTACTGTGTACGGTATCGATCTCAAGAGCAATGAATCCCTGGTAGTGGCCCAGGGGCTGACAGAGGGAAGCTATGCTGTCAGCGGCGATGCCAGCCGGTTTGCATGGCAGGAAGGCCAGAACCTCTATGAATCCGAAAAGGTCCATGTTATGGACTTTAATACTTCCCAGAAACAGGAAATCGTAGGGGAGGTAAATGATTATGTCAGAGTATTGGGATTTGTTGGAAATGATTTGATATATGGACTGAGCAGTTCCAAGGATAAGTGGATTGTCAATGGCCGCATGAAGGGTATGCCTATGTATGCAATGTACATTGTCGATACGCAGATGCAGGTGGAGAGTGAATACAGAAAGGACGGCATTTATATAACGGATGTAGTTGCACAGGATGGACGGATTCATCTGAAACGGCTTGTGCCATTGGGCGAGAACCAATATCTGTATCAGAATGAGGATACCATTGTATGCAACCAGAGGGTTGAGAAGGACCCCTTGGAGGGAATCGGCTGGTTTGCCTCCCAGGATAAGGGAAAGGTTTATTTTGTACAGGCAGATTCGGAAATACACGGAAATGAGGTCCGTACATCTGCGCCAAAGGCATTTTCTTATGAATATACAAGTGTTCTGGATACAGGAACCAGTGCTTCTGCATCATCTGATAACAGCATGATATTCAGGGCATACGGAGGCGGACATTATTTAGGTTCATCCAGAACCTTCAGCCAGGCAGTGGAGATGGCCTATGGGCAGATGGGGTATGTGACGGACAGCAGCCAGCATATTGTGTGGGACAGAATCAACAGACAGCCCATACGCAATATCAAATCCCCGGTGGATGAGGCCAGGAAGGTGACAAAATATCTGGATTCATTTGACGGAAGCCGCGTCTATGAGGATGGACTTATTCTCATTGACGCAGGAGGATGCAGCCTGAGCCAGATACTGTACTATATTGACAAGGGTATTCCTGTGATTGCCTATGTGGAATCAGGCCAGTACGTGCTTTTATCCGGCTACGACCAGTACAATGTGACGCTCTATGACCCTCAGACCCAGGAGACACAGAAGATGGGGCTGAATGATGCCACAGAGTATTTCAAGAACCTGCAGAATGATTTCCTGTGTGCTTTGGCAGTGGAGTAGACAGTGTACTTTAGGGTGTGCATTTTCGTTTTACTTTACAAATCTGATTCTTATGGTATAATCTAAGAAGATGTAAATAAATTATGAACAAATTTTTAAAGATTTCTTTAGGAGTATTTTCCTTATATATTGGATTTGTTTAAATAAAAATCAGAGGTGTGGAATGGAACAATATATTATCAAAGGCGGGAATCCACTGGTGGGAGATGTGACCATAAGCGGAGCCAAGAATGCCGCACTGGGAATACTGGCTGCTTCTATCATGACTGACGATGATGTGGTGATTGATAATCTGCCGGATGTAAGGGATATCAATGTACTGTTAGAGGCGATTCAGGAAATCGGTGCAAGGGTTGACCGGATTGACCGACACACTGTAAAGATAAATGGAAGCAATATAAGCGAGGTAT
>OGXN01002815.1_pt1 | contig 11212 bp, 10 predicted proteins | sample 1576281 | NCBI WGS metagenome assembly OGXN01 (sample SAMEA3541494, study PRJEB24748) | human gut metagenome | biome: human gut; feature: human-associated habitat; material: faeces | place: China | collected 2012
TTATGATGTGCGTCATGGGCTGATCGGGCCTGGTGTCTATGCTTCTCATGGCTATGAGCGCAGCCATAAGAAGGGCGTGGAGAATACGTTTAAGCTGCTGAAGGCTTATCTGGCCTGATAGTCCGGGCTGTGAGGGAGGATTTTTATGGATTACCTGCAAAAGATAATACCTGTTACCGCTTTGTTTCTGATTATTTTGTTTATTCTGATCCTGATTGTGCGCAGGCTGTCCTACAGGCGTACTTCCCATTGTAAGTGCCCGGCCTGCGGGCAGGAATTTAAGCCTTCACTGATGCAGCTGATTTTTTCAGTAGGCGGAAAGGGCGGGCAGATATTGTATTGTCCTAACTGCGGGGAGAAGAATTATCTGGAGAGGATTCCGGATGAGGAGGATTCTAACGGGGATGCGGAGGTTTCCGGCAGGGAGGAAGGGGATTCCGACAAGGATGCGGAGGTTTCCGGCAGGGAGGAAGGGGATTCCGGCAGGAATGAGAAAGAGTAGTTCATGCCCGGCCTGGATACTGAGCGAAGATATGAGCCGTGTCACGGCGATGTACACTAAGAAAGAATGCTGTTCAGCTATGAGCAGCATTCTTTCTTTAACAGTTTTTATAACTGTACTGAGGTTTCTTTCTTACTTAAAAATATTCTGCAGCAGTAAGTTTTATTTTCCCGCATTCATCATTTCGTTGATTTCGTCTATGATTTGCTGGCCGCTGGTAGAATTAAATTCTTCTACATACTCATCGAAGAAATCAATGTCTTCTTCCCCTGTGATGATCTTAATATAGGAGTCCAGCGTGTAGGTTTTCAGATCCGTCAGATACTCATCCGCTGCTTCGGTAGGCGGTACGAGTACGTCGCTGTAGCCGGTGTTCTTGTATTTTTCCGCAAACTTGTTGTCAACAGGATTGGTCTTCATCTGGAACTCAGGGTATTTCAGGTGTGCATAGCAGCACAGCAGCATAAAATACAGGCCGGTAGGTAATCCCATTTGCTCCAATCCACCAGACATGTCCGCGGAACCGATCCACACAGATGGGATGTGCATCGGTATGGTTATTGCGCAGGGGCAGCTGCCAGCATTGAAAAATAACCCGCAGCAGTACTTCCATGGCTTCTGTCACAAGGGGAGCCTGTTTTTCCGGACGTTCCTGGGCATCCATGAAATCCGGATAAAGGGCAAAGCACATGCTGACTGATGTTTTAGGCAGATAAAAGAGGGACTTATGAAAACGGCATACGCCCTTATCTTCCCTCTCTATTTCCATACGTCCGTATTTTATAATTGCTTTCAGGACGGTTTCCTTACGTTCCCCGCTCTCCCAGGGAAGTCCCTTTCTCCAGTGGTGCCTTTCCGTAATGCAGGCAAGCCTGGCAAAGGCCTCCAATATACTTTCCGTGCTACCGGGCAGGTCACTGAAACTTCCGTCTTCTTCCAGATATCTGCAGTATTCTTCCTCCGGAAGGAGATCCCCTTCCCTGTAGTTTTCTTCATCGTAGTTCCCCTGGGCTGCTTTTGCCAGCAGATGCCTGAGGATTTTCTTTTTTTCCTCCCGTTCCTTTTCCGTATTCACCGGAAGCTTATCCATACATTCCGGGCATTCCCCTGCTCCCTCATAATATTCCTTTTTCATGATTCTTTCCGTTAAGTAATTGCGCATATGATTGCCCTCCAGCTTTTCATGTGGACCGGCAGTTGCTCCGCCGCTCCCTGCGGTTTTAACATAAACCCTGTAATTTTAATATAGTAAAAGAGGCCGTTTTTTTACAGGGTAAATAATATGCTTTGCCCGTTAAAATGTTGTCCGGTTTTTCCAGCAAAAAAGGATGCCGCCCTGATCGGGCAGCATCCCTGCGCATTTACCTTATTTATTCAACATTTCTTCCTTATTCAAAGCAGTACAGCATCTCCCAGACAAACTCTTCCTCGTCAAAACGGTACTGGGGAAGGAGCTGGGGGCCACAGGAGTTGGATCCTACGCCGCTCTGCTTATAGTCTGTGCACACCACAACACAGCCTGCTTTTTCCAGCTCATAGTTGTGCTTCTTCGTGGCAAGCTCTTCTATGGTGTACTCGGATGCGTTGAAGGAAAAGGGCTTTCTGCCCCTGGCGGTGAGATTTCCCACCTTCACGGTAAAGCAGTTGTAGTGGCTGCCATTTTCCTGGGGACGCACATAGTCACGGTGGAGCTCAGGCACGGTGGTATGGAAAACGTCCATATAGCTTGCCTGATGCTTGTCGCAGTAGCTTTCATGAGGGCCGTATCCAAAGTAGGACACCTCCTGCTGCTTTTCGGGAATACAGAATTTCAGGCCGAACCTGGGAAGGAACGGGAAGGCGGTATCCCTCTTTCCATCCACCGTAACCCTGATTTCCCCGTCGCCGTTTACGGTCCATACGGCATGCAGTCTCAGGAAGGGCTGGATGAACACCGCTGCTATGGAGAAATCACAGGTAATGGTAACAATTCCCTGTCTCAGCTTCGCTTCGCAGCCATATACCTTGACCACGCTTCTGTCATAGCCGGCTTCCTTCCATACATTTACAATATTTCTGTCATTGTCCGTGGGAGCCCGGTAAACATTCCATTCCACAGGCGCTGTGACAAGGGCTTCCCCGTGGCGCTCCAGTTTAATAAAATTCCCTTCTTTTTTCCCGAATTCGTAGTGAAGGAATTCGTTGCCAAGGCAGAAAGCTTCCGGCGTTTCCGTCAGGGTAAGCGGTTCTCCCTTATTTTCAAAAGCCGGCTCTTTTTCCTTCTCCTCGGAAAGTGCGAACTGGTCAAAGCCCATTTCATGGCCCACCTGGGTCAGCTTATCCTTGGCCTTCTGGTAGTAAGTGAGCTTCAGATAGCAGCGCTCCTCTGTCTTTGCCGGAAGCTTCAGGGTAATGTCCATAAAGCCGTGAGGCTCCGCTTCCAGTTCATCCAGAATGCCTTCTTCCATCAGGACGCCGTTTTTCTTGATTTCATAGCGCAGATAGATATAATCCTTCAGGTTCCTGAAATCCAGCTTGTTGTGCAGGCGGATAATGCCTTTCTTCCTGTCTGTAAGCTCGGCGCGGATGGGGCGGATGGCATTTTTCCACTCGTAAAGCCCTTCATGAGGCCGTCTGTCCGGATATACCAGGCCGTCCATGCAGAAGTTGCCGTCATGGGGGAATTCTCCTGCATCTCCGCCGTAGTGGAACATTTCCTTTCCGTTCTCCGCCCTGCCCTCATAGGTGGCGTGGTCGCACCACTCCCAGACAAAGCCGCCGCAGAAGCCGTCATATTTATAAATCTGCTGCATATAGTCTTCGATATCCCCGGGGCCGTTGCCCATGGCGTGAATGAACTCGCACTGAACAAAGGGCTTCTTTTCTCCCGGCTGTGCAAAATATTCGTCAATCATCTGGGTGGAGGCGTACATATGGCTCTCCACATCCAGCATGGATTCATCCTTTTTGTGTCCTGCAGGTTCAAAATGGACGCTTTCATAGTGAAGCAGCCTGGTGGGATCATAATTTTTCACCCAGCGTCCTGCTTCTTCAAAATTGGTTCCGTAGCCCGACTCATTGCCAAGCGACCAGAAAATCACGCTGCTGCAGTTCTTGTCCCGGATTACATTGCGCTGCACCCTGTCCATAACGGAAGCCTTAAACCGGGGATCTTCGGCAAAATAGCTGAACGTGCCCTCCGTGCTTCCGCCGTACACCGTTGCGCCGCCATGGGATTCCATATCCGCTTCCGCTATCAGATAAAAACCGTATTCGCTGCACAGCTGGGGAAACCAGGGCGCGTTGGGGTAATGGCTGGTACGGATGGCGTTGATATTGGCCTCCTTCATGATACGCAGGTCAAACATGGCGTCCACGCGGGATACCACTGCGCCGGTATAAGGGCTGCTGTCATGGCGGTTGACGCCTTTGAACTTCACCGGACGTTCATTAATGAGCACCACGCCGTCTTTTATGCAAATGGTACGGATGACTACCTTCTTAACCAGGATTTCTTCCGGGGTCCTGAGCTTGAGCGTATATTGATAAGGCTCCTCCGCATTCCACAGAACCGGATCCTTCACGGAAAAAGCGGCGTTGCCGTCCTTTGCTTCGCATTCTCCAAGAAGCGTATCCTTATCCCACAGCTCGCAGATTACCTGAGGCTCTCCCACGACACTGTCCAGCTTCACTTCCACCCGGGCCGTATTCCCCGCAAAGTCCACAGGCGTTGTCACCGTGAAGTCCCTTACGTATTCCTTCGGGCGGAAAATCAGGTGCACATCCCGGAATATTCCGGACATACGGAACTTATCCTGATCCTCAAGATAGCTGCCGTCACACCATTTCAGCACAAGGACCGCCAGCTTGTTCATGCCGGTTTTGGTTTTACCGGTGATGTTGAATTCGCTGGGGCTGTGGGAAACCTGGCTGTAGCCCACAAATTTCCCGTTAATCCACACGTAAAAGCAGGAATCCACGCCTTCAAAATAAAGGAACTGTTCCTCCTTCGCCTCACTGCGGCTGATGTCAAAATATTTGATATAAGCGCCGCAGGGATTATTGTCGGGAACATAGGGCGGATCAAAAGGGAAGGGATACCTGACGTTGGTATACTGCTTCTGATCGAAGCCTAGCATCTGCCAGCAGGAAGGCACTTCTATCCTGCCGAACTGTTCTTCGTCGAAATCCTTCCTTTGGAACTCCGGTACGGCCTCAACACAGGGAAAGTAACCGAATTTCCAGTCAATGCCGCTTAAATTGCGGGCATTTTCCTTTTCCTGCAGGTCCAGGGGCATGTAGAAGCATCTGTTCTCCTCCGTCCCCACATGCAGTGTTTCAGGGTTCTCATAGAATTTTTCCAGAATCATAAGCTCTCCTCCGAAACCAGGCTTCTGCCGGTCATTGAATGCTTGGCTTTCCTGCGTTCCGTTTCCTCTATTTGGACTTTTCATTGCTACTGTAAATTATAAAGAAAATATGTTACACTTACAATACAAAACGGAAGAAATAGTGAAATAATTGTTACAGTTGAGGCAGGTCTGCGCATTTACTGCGCAAACCGTGAGAAAACGCGGCGGCAACGGGAATGTGAGGTAATATGTACGATACTCTGGTTACATTGAAAAAAGGGGCCGGCAGGACTTTAAAGGCCGGCGGCATGTGGGTTTATGACAATGAAATAGAAAGCATTGCAGGGGATTTTGAAAACGGCGATATCGTAACCATACACGATTTCGACGGTTTTTTTCTGGGGATTGGCTTTATTAATACCAGGTCAAAGCTTACGGTAAGGCTTCTTTCCCGGAAAAAGGGAACGGTCATTGATGATGCGTTTCTGGAAAAAAGGGTGCAGAATGCCTGGGATTACCGGAAACAGACGGTGGATACCGGCTGCTGCAGACTGATTTTCGGGGAGGCGGACTGGCTTCCGGGCCTGGTGGTGGACAAGTTTTCGGACTGCCTGGTGGTGGAATCCCTGGCTCTTGGCATCGACCGGCTCAAGCCCGCAATCCTGGACGCGCTCTGCCGGGTGCTGAAAAAGGACGGCATTGAAATACGCGGCATTTATGAGCGCAGCGACGCCAAGGTACCGCTTCAGGAGGGAATGGAGCGTTATAAGGGCTTTATCAGCGAACCCTTTGATACGAAGGTGGAAATCGAGGAAAACGGCGTTAAATATATTGTGGATGTGGAGGATGGCCAGAAGACCGGCTTTTTCCTGGATCAGAAATATAACCGGGCCGCTGTCCAGCGTCTCTGTAAAGGGAAAAAGGTTCTGGACTGCTTTACGCATACCGGTTCCTTTGCATTGAACGCAGGAATCGCCGGCGCGGACAGCGTGCTTGGCGTGGACGCCTCTCAGACCGGAGTGCTGCAGGCGGAGGAAAATGCCCGCCTGAACAATCTGGAGGATCGGGTGAAATTCCAGTGTGCGGACGTGTTTGAGCTGCTGCCGCAGCTGGAGGAAAAGGGCGAGAAGTTCGATGTGGTGATTCTGGATCCTCCCGCTTTTACCAAATCCAGAAATTCGATCAAGAATGCGGTAAAAGGATACCGCGAAATTAACCTGCGGGGAATGAAGCTGGTGGAGGACGGAGGTTTTCTTGTGACCTGTTCCTGTTCTCATTTCATGGAACCGGAGCTTTTTGCCAAGACCATCCGGGAGGCGGCTCATGGGGCGCACAAGAGGCTGCGGCAGGTGGAGTTCCGTACCCAGTGCTGTGATCATCCGATTTTGTGGGCGGCGGACGAATCCTATTATCTGAAATTTTATATTTTCCAGGTGTGTGAGGAGCTGTAAAGGCGCTGACGGGGCGGTAAAATATGCCGGCTCAATATGCAGGCGGCGGGCCTGTTGACGGAGGAATTTACTTAAGATGTATCAGACGATTCTGAAGGACTTTGATATACGGATGCTGATGGATTCCGGGCAGGTATTCCGGATCGCCCCGTGCGGGGAGGACTGTTATACGGTGACGGCAGGAGATCATTTCGTATGCCTGCGCTGTGCCGGGCATCAGGATGCGGGCTGTGGGAAAGATGGGGCTTTTGTGGAATTTTCCTGCACTGAGGAGGAATTTCTGTCCTTCTGGCATAATTATTTTGATTTGTCCCTGGATTACGGCGCCATAAAGGAAACGGTTGATCCGGAGGATGCATTTTTACAGGCGGCTGTAGCTTATGGAAGCGGTATCCGTATTCTGCGGCAGGATCTCTGGGAAACGATAATCAGCTTTCTGATATCACAGAATAATAATATAACACGGATACGAAGGAGCATTGAAGCGCTCTGCGACAAATTCGGGGAGAAGCTGGATACGGACGGGCATTCGCTGTCATTTCCGGAGGACAGGCCTTTTACCGGGGCTTCCTTTTATTCCTTTCCCACGCCTGAAGCCATTGCCGCCGGCGGATTAGATGGGCTGCAGGATCTGGGGCTGGGTTACCGGGATAAATATATCCTGGCCATGGCAAAACGCTGCAGCGGCGCGCCCGGACAGGAATTCCTGGCTTCCCTGGAGCAGGCGGATTATGATGGGGCGCAGGCAATCCTGATGGGAGAATTCGGCATCGGACGTAAGGTGGCTGACTGTATCTGTCTGTATGGCCTCCACCATATCGGCGCTTTTCCTGTGGATACCCATGTGAAACAGATTCTGGCTTCTTTTTATCCGGACGGATTTCCCTTCCGCCGTTACGAGGGGTTTGCCGGGATAATACAGCAGTATATGTTCTATTACAAGCTTTCCCTCCCCGCTTCCGCCGCCGGTAAGAAAACGGGAAAACCAAAAAATGCAAAGAAGAAGGCCGGATAAAAAGCGGCCTGGAAATACGGAGTCCGCTCATTCCGGACAATCCCTGACATCATAACAGTCCTGACGGGGCTGAACCGTTACCTGACATCAGTCATATGCCCGGCGTGGCGGGCAGATAGGAGCCTAATGGATAACACCGATAACATCATACTTTCCATATTAAAGGAGAACAGCCGGGCAAGCGCCTCCGAAATCAGCAATCAGGGGAATCTTTCCGTTCCCGCTTTTACGGAACGCATCCGTAAGCTGGAGCTGTCCGGCGTCATCGAAAAATATACTGTCCGCGCCAATCCCTATGCACTGGGGTATAATCTGCTGGCCTTTGTTATTGTTAAGGTGGACTGCTCGGAGAATCTGGAAGCCTTTCAGGATGCCATTGCCGGCCTTCCTCAGGTACTGGAATGCCACCATACCGCAGGGCCGGGTGACTATCTTCTGAAGGTGCTTTTCCGGGATATGCAGGATATGGAGAATTTTCTTTCACGCACGCTGAAGGATATCAGGGGCGTAGCTGATACCAACACAATCATCTGTCTTTCCACCTTGAAGGAGGAAATCACAGTATAGCAGAATATGGCTGAGAAAGGTATTCTATGGGTTTCTGGATTTTTATGCTGGTTATGAATCTGCTGATTCCGGCAACTATGGCCGGGTTCGGAAGGGCTTTTCTGAAAAAAGCCCCCGGAAAGATTAATTATGCCTTCGGATACAGGACAAGCATGTCTATGAAAAATAAGGATACCTGGGACTATGCGCATAAATTCTGCGGCAGGCTGTGGTATGCCGCCGGACTGGTTATGCTGCCTGTGACTTTTATTGCAATGCTCTTCGTATTGGGGAAGGATGAGGATGCTGTGGGAAGCTTTGGGGGAATTATCTGCTTTATTCAGATGATCCCTTTGGTTGGGAGTATTATTCCAACGGAAATTGCGCTGAGGAAGCATTTTGATAAAAACGGGATAAGAAAAGAGGTGGATGCCGGCGAATATGCCGGCAAAAGCTGAACGGAATTGGTGTTTATTGAAAATACTTAAAAACAGTAACCGGATATGTGCCCGGGAACATGAAATATACGCTACGGAGTACGCTTTCAGGCTCCAGGCAGGCTTTTCTTTCATGCTTCCGGGCTTTTCTGTGGGCTTTTCTGCAGCCTTTTCTATAGGCTTCTCTATGGCATTTTTACAGCCTTTTCATGGCGCGGATTCTTTTTTTCGTCTCTTTGTCCACGCTGAGGGATTCTGTGATTTTCTGAAGGGACTTATTATAAGTGAAATCATCCAGCCGGCAGCGGCCCAGATAGCTTTCCGTTTTTTCGGGGAACTTAACATAGCACATGGAAATGGCCCAGGCAACCGCCATTTTTACGTAATAGCCCTCATGGCTGATACCGTCGAAAATGGGGAACAGCCTGTCGATATATTCCGGCGTAATATAGTAGTCCAGGAGCATCACTATGGCAAAGCGCACGGTGAACTCCTCACCGGATAGGATACAGGGCTGCAGGAAGTCCCAGAACTCTGCAGGGTTCTCCCCGGCCGCCTTGAGGGTGATGCAGAAGCTGTCGCATACAGACCAGTTGTTTATTTTGGGAAGAAAGGCGGCGATCTGTTCCAGAATATCGGGAAGCGGCGCTTTGGCATAGCCGATGATGAAGCCCTGAAGCATGATTTCCTCAAAGCTGTCCTGGGTGCACCGGGCGAGGTTTTCCAGCCAGTTTTCTTTTGCCAGCTTCCGGGCTATCTTACGCAGGGCAGGAAGGCGGACGCCGAGTATATGCTCCGTTCCCGGAAGGAGGGAGGATGAAAAGTCCCTGTAGGCAGGTTCTGCCAGCAGGGACAACTGTTCCTTTATATCTGTGATATCGTTGCTGTGGGCGGTATTATTCTTTTTCCCGGAAGAAGGCGGCATATTCTTTTCCCTCGCTGCTGTAGATTTCCGCATTGCGGCGGTTGTTTTCCACTTCCCGGTCCATGACCTGCCTTTTTACGGCGGCCGGGCTTCCCATTGCCATGGAGTTATCCGGAATTATGGTGTTCTGGGTTACCAGCGCTCCTGCGCCAATGATACAGTTCTTTCCGATGGATGCGCCGTTTAAGATAATGGCTCCCATGCCGATCAGGGTATTATCTCCGATGCTGCAGCCATGAATTATGGCTCCGTGGCCTATTGTGACACCGGTCCCGATCCGTACCGGATGCCCGGCATCCACATGTATGACGGCATTATCCTGTACGTTACTGCCGCGGCCGATACGGATGCTCTCCGCCTCCGCACGCACAACGGCGTGAAACCATATGCTGCATTCCTCTTCTATCTGTACGTCGCCCAATATTACGGCATCCGGCGCTGTAAATACATTGTCTGCTATTTCCGGGGTTTTCATGGCATAATTTCCTTTGTGGTGGGTGGGTTATTGTTATTATGTAGCATAATGTTTTGTTGTCTTTACAGCTACATTATGCCATTCCATGTCAGGAGCGTCAATTGGTATTTCGTGTCTGTTTGTGTTCATTTTGTGACGGGGTTACTATATGCCATGTAACCGTCTTACCGGATATCATATACGCTGCGTACCTGCAGATTTTCCGGTTTTCCTTCCAATACTCTGATGGAACGGCATCCGGGATTCATATCAAAATAATTATCCTCCAGAAGCAGCGTATCATCCCCATTCTTTATTTCCACGCTTTTGGCAAAGGATGAGGCATAAATCTTTATAATCTCTTCCTCTGCCATCTCCACACGCAAATGAGGATCCGTAAAGTGGAAATGCTTGGGCGCACAGAACAAAACACTTCCGGCTGAAACGATTTCCCCATCCACTGTCATTTCATAAGATACATATTCTTCATGTATCCTGGCCTCCGGTAACTCTGTCTTTTGGAACCAGAAGCTGGATAATGCCGGTATCACAGCTTTTTCCCGGTATTCTCTAATACATGTGCCATCCGCATGCCGGAGCTGCCATCCAATTTCCGCAGCCTGATCCTGCGTCGTTTCATTAGATGCACAGAGCGTCACAGATTTACGCAATGTAAAGGGCTCCGCATTTACATTGGTATTCTGTGTAAGCGTTCCTTCCTCCTCACAGGAAATAAGAAGAGGAGCGAAAAAACGTTTTGCATAATATTGCACAGCCTTCCATCTGCCTTCATAATCGATCATAGACCAGCTCGCCGTAGGCCAGCAGTCATTCAGCTGCCATATCAGCGTTCCCATACAGCGGCCTCTGTGTCTTCGGAAATGCTCCACTCCATAACGCATGGCCTCCGCCTGCAAAAGCTGGGAGGCATACAGAAGTGTGCCAAAATCCGCGGGATACAGATAGGTCTGTCCCAGATAGTTCATAATTTTTCCGTTTGCCGACTGGTTGCGCTGATGCTTCTCCATTACATAAGAGAATATATTCCTGTCCTCAGGCAGTGTAAAGGTTTCCACTGTTTTCAGGGCAGGGAAAGACTGAAAACCAAACTCCGAAAGATATCGGAAATAAAACTTTCTGAACTCCGTAATAGGTTTGTCACCGTGCCAAACATCCCAGTAATGCACATCGCCCCTGTTTTCATCATTGGGCGCATCAAAACCGCCGCCCGAGGAAGGGCTGGCAGGCCAGTAAAATGTCTGTGGATCGTATTTTTCCAGCACCTTCGGAATAATGTATTCGTACATTTTAAAATAATCACTCAGCTGCCCCGGCTTTTTACACCAGCCGGATACATTTTCGGCAAGAAACATCTCCATTTCATTGTTTCCGCACCACAGTCCCAGACAGGCATGGTGACGGATTCTTTTTATATTGTCAATAAACTCCGCCGTAATGCTTTCTTCAAATGCTTTTGTCAAATCATAGGTACAGCAGGCGAACATAAAATCCTGCCACACCAGCAGACCCAGTTCATCACAGATATCATAA
>OGXN01002819.1_pt1 | contig 11201 bp, 9 predicted proteins | sample 1576281 | NCBI WGS metagenome assembly OGXN01 (sample SAMEA3541494, study PRJEB24748) | human gut metagenome | biome: human gut; feature: human-associated habitat; material: faeces | place: China | collected 2012
CTTCACAGATAGCACGAACTTCGTTAACGTCTTTTGCAGTACGTACGAATGAGATAGCGATAAAGTTAAGACCTTGTTCAAGACCGAAACGGATATCAGCGTTGTCACGATCAGCAAGAGCTGGGAATGGGATTTTAGTGTAAGGAATGTTTACACCTTTTTGCTTAGCGATGACACCATCGTTTTCAACTTCAACTTCGAATTCACGAGTTGCATCATCTTTAGCAATAACACGAAGACCAAGTTTACCATCATCAACAAGAACTTGTTTACCAACTTCAACATCATCGTAGATGTCAAGAGCGCCAGCAACGTTCAATGCAATAACTTCACGAGTTGATTTGATACCTTGTTTAGTAGCAACACGGATTTTTTCACCAGTTTTGTATGAATACTCTTTAGCGTCACCTTCAAAAAGTTCAGTACGGATTTCTGGACCTTTAGTGTCAAGAAGGAAACCAACTTTTTGACCAGCAATTTCTTCTGCACGACGTACAGTTGCCATACGGTCACCTTGTTCTGCGTGGTCACCGTGTGAGAAGTTGAAACGGAAGACGTTCGCACCTTCTTTAATCAATTCAGCGATTTTTTGAGCTGATGCTTCAACATCAAGGCTTTCACCCCAATATCCAGCTTCGCCGAATTTTTTACCACCGCGGAGTTCTACCGCAGGACCAAGTGTTGCAACGATTTTTACGCGTTTATTCATGATAATATGAAACTCCCTTTATTTTTCGTCGATTTAACGACTTTTAATAACAATAATAATTTTTAATCTATAAATACAATACTATAAGTGAGCAATGTCACGGTTTAATTTAGCAAAGTCAAGGCGTGCTTTGTGAGGCATGTTGACAATAATGCTTCCATCTTCTGCCAATGAGAACAAAGCACCTTCTTCTTTTGTTCCAAGGATTGGGCTTTCTACCAATTCTTCGTTGTGGATACCAACAGCAAGTCCACCGCGTCCTTCAAGAAGAAGTTCAACGGCGTGTGCCCCCATCCAAGAAGCAAGAACACGATCACGAGGTGATGGAGCACCACCACGAAGGATGTGACCAAGGTTTGTAGCACGAAGGTCACTAGTATCTCCAGCTTCTTTCATCAATTCAGCGAATTTTTCGGCATGCATAACACCTTCAGCAAGAACGATAAGGTGACGTTCTTTACCTTTGTTTTCATAACCATCTTTAACTTTTGCAACAACGTCTTTAATGTCGTATTTTTCTTCAGGGATGATGATTTGATCAGCACCTGCAGCAATACCAGACCAAAGAGCGATATCACCAGCGTTACGTCCCATTACTTCGACAACGAAAGTACGTTTGTGACTGAATGATGTATCACGGATTTTATCAAGAGCTTCCATAGCTGTGTTAACAGCTGTGTCAAAGCCAATAGTATAATCTGTACCAGCGATATCGTTATCAATTGTACCTGGAATACCGACAGCTGGGAAACCATGTTCAGTCAAGCGCATAGCACCATGATAAGAACCATCACCACCGATAACAACGACACCTTCAATACCGTGTTTTTTAAGTTGTTCGATACCTGCTAATTGTCCTTCAAGAGTTGCAAACTCAGGATAACGAGCAGATTGAAGGAATGTCCCACCATGTGACAAGGTATTTGACACACTTTGAGCATCCAATGGGAAGATATCGCCTTCAACCATACCAGCATAGCCACGGTTGATTCCGAAAACTTCCATTCCTTCTTTAATTGCTTTACGAACAACTGCGCGAACAGCAGCATTCATACCAGGAGCGTCGCCGCCACTAGTTAAAACAGCAATACGTTTCATTTTGCTAATACTCCTTCTATTAATCTAACGTTCTTATTATAGCACATTACTTTGTAAAAAGCTTCACTTTATTTAATTTTTATTGATAAATCGTTTTCAAAGTATAGCTTGATAATGCTTCAATAAGCTCAGTTGTCCTTTGAACCAGATGTCTTTGACTTTGCAATGTTTGCTTACTATCTTGATAGTGTAAAATCACTGGAATGTTTCCAGGATATTGTGATAATATCTCAGAAATCTCATTATCGTGGAGATGATTTGGAAGTAAGAGCCATAATCGTTCACTACTTGCCTCTTGAATGTGATTTAAAATCATCTGCAAGTGGTTATTTCGATTCTGAATTTTTCCAGTAAAATAATAAAATCTTCCTTCTTGAAGCTTATCTTTGAAACGCACAAAGGTTTCTGGAAACAAAGTAACATCGAATTTTTTCTGAGTATCTGTAACACTCAAAAATGCCATTTGCTCACCTTTCGTTTTTGTCCTGATGACACGAATCTGATTAAGTTCTACCAAGATGGTTGCTTCGGTGTTTTCTTGCAAATCTGCTAGTGCTGTAAAACCTTTTGTGGATTGTCTTGCGATTTCTAATAGTGGATGTGGGCTAATTCCTACGCCTAACAAACTCTGCTCTAAGCGGTATTTTTCAGCATTTGGATAATCTTCGGTCTCAATCCAACTATAAGATGTATCCGAAAATAGACTACCAAGCTCATTGACAAAGATAAAAAGGGGCTCTAGGTTTTCAATGATTTTTCGGCGATTTCTGTCAAATTTGTCAAAGGCACCAACTTCTACCAAAGGTGTAATCATATCCATTTTTTGATAATTCTCTGGCAATCGTGTTAAGAAATCCTCAATGCTATTAAACGGGCGATTTTCGATAATCCAGTAGCATAAATCACGTGGAACACCTCTTAGATTTTTTAAACCAAGGTAAATGTATCCATCTGAAATTTTATTGTTGTAAGGAACGGTATTGATATCGATTTTTTTAACTTTAAATTGTGAATCTAGAGCATCTGTAATATAGTCAGCGCTAGAATAATTCAACATGATATCGTAAAAAACAGCAGGATAATGGGCCTTAAAATAAGCAAGTTGAAAAGCTAAAGCTGAATAGGCAAAAGCGTGGCTTCTATTAAAACCATATCCAGCAAATTTTGCCATACGGCTAAATAAATCCTTTGCCGCTTCAAGCGGACGCCCTAATTGTTGCGCTCCTTCTAAGAAATCACTTTCCATTTTTTGCATATCATCAACCTTTTTCTTAGACATGGCACGGCGTAACAAATCCGCTTTTCCAAGGGTAAAGCCTGCATAAATTTGAGCAATTTGCATGACCTGCTCTTGATAAAGCATGATACCGTAGGTTGGTTCTAAAATCGATGCTACTAATGGATCAATCAAATCCACTTCTTCTTGCCCAAAACGACGTTTAATGAAGTTCTCAGTATAATCACTAGCACCTGGTCGGTTTAAACTAGTTGTTGCAACAATATCTTCAAATCGGCATGGTTGAATACGTTTCAAAAGATTAATTGCTCCAGCCTGTTCAAACTGGAAGATTCCCTTAGTCTTTCCAGCTGCAAATAATTCTAAAGTCTTTTTATCCTCTAAATCTATTGATTTAATGTCAATAGTAACTCCGTAGTCTTTAGCAACTTTTTCTTGCATACGTTGAACAAATGTCAAATTACGCAAGCCAAGAAAGTCCATTTTCAAAAGACCGTTTGCCTCAACCGCTTGAGCATCATACTGGGTAATCATCATGTCTTCGCCAGCTTTTAACGGAATGTGTTCTGTTAAATTATCATCGCTCATAACAACCCCTGCCGCGTGGATAGAGGTCTGACGTGGATTGCCTTCAATACGTTTTGCAATTGCAAATGCTTTTTGGTATTCAATTTTGGAATTAATAATCTGACGAAAAGAAAGATTTTTGTCGTAAACCGATGTTAAAGTATCTCTGAAACTGATTTTTTTCGTGATATTTGTCAACTCATGTTCAGGAGCCCCAAACCGTTTAAAAACATCACGAATGGCTTGTTTTGCTCCAAAGGTTGAAAACGTCACAATCTGCGCTGAATGTAAACTTCCGTAACGGTCACGTACATAATGAAGAAACTCGCTACGATACACATCTGGCAAGTCAATATCAATATCTGGCATGCTATAGCGTTCTTCATTTAAGAAACGTTCAAAAAGTAAGTTATTTTTGACTGGGTCAATCCCCGTAATATCAAGGGCGTAAGAAACCAAGCTCCCTGCAGCTGAACCACGTCCCATTCCCATATAATAACCATGACTTCGACCAAAACGCAACAAGTCCCAGACAATTAAGAAATAATCATCGAAGCCCATTTTATGGATGATTGATAGTTCTTTCTCTAAACGCTCCTGATAAGCTGGCAGCCACAAATTTTTAGCTCGCAATCCCGCTTCTGTTCGTTCAATCAATTCTTCCTGTGCTAGCTTTTGACGATTAAATCTTGGCAATTTTAAATCTGTGTCAAACTCATAATGAATGTTTGATATAAGCTTTTCCTGATTTTCTAACGCTTGCGGAAATGTCTCTCTAAACGCTTGTGTCAAAATATCACAAGCTAACAGATTTTGTCCTTGAGGTGCAGGCGGCGCATCTTTTAAGCTAATATTATCACGAATAGCGTGTAGCATGTGAAGAGCTTCCACCTCATTAGTTTCAAAATAACGAACCGTATAAAGTGGAAAAATTGGCTTTTCATATGCTTTTTGAGGCGAATTAACATCAACCCCAATGTAGTAATCAAAAGGAAGCGACAATGTCTCTAATTCCTCGAAATAAGGCACTACTATGGCTACACCAATTAAATAATTAAAGAGTTCGCCTAGCTGAATGCCTGAAGACATCTGTTTACTCGAAATCTTCATCAAATTTTTATAACCGGTTGTATCTTGCGCAAGTAGGTAGAGTTTTAACGATAGTGTCTCCTCAACGGCAAAAGATAACTCTAACCCAACAACAGGCTGCAAGGATTGTTTTTTAGCCTCTTCAATAAAATGAAAAGCTGCGTAAAGATTATCCTTGTCCATAATTCCAACTGTTTGATAACCTAAAGATTTAGCCGCTTTAACATACCCCTCTAAGTCAATCAAGCTATCCATAAAAGAATAGACAGTTTTCGTGTCTAACTGGGCAAACATAAAAATGCTCCTTTCGGGTTAATTAACTTAGTTCCATTATACACTAAAATAATATTTAATTTCGTTTTTAATATAAATAGGAAATAAAGATGATAGTTTCCTTGACTTTTCAAATTTATTTCTGTACTATTTATATAGTACAAGACTTCTTTGAAAATTAATAGAAAGGGGTATGGTATGTCCTGGAAATTTGATGAAAAATCACCTATTTATGTTCAAATTGCACAGCATATTAAAATGCAAATTATCAGTCAAGAAATAAAAAATGGTGACCAACTTCCAACTGTCCGTGAACTTGCTGAGGAAGCTGGTGTCAATCCTAACACCATGCAACGTGCTTTTTCAGAACTCGAGCGAGAAGGTATGGTTTACTCTCAACGAACATCAGGGCGTTTTGTAACAGAAGATACAGATCTTATTATGCAAAAACGTCGCGAAGTTGCTGAGGCTGAACTCGAATCTTTTGTTAATAATATGCAAAAAATGGGTTTTCAAATCAACGACATCACATCAGTATTAGAATCTTATATTAAGGAGAAGAATTAGGATGACACAACTGCTTCAACTGCATCATGTTACCAAAAAATACAAAAAGCATGTGGCTATTGACGATATTACACTCAACCTTCCTACAGGTAAAATTATTGGTTTACTAGGTCCAAACGGTAGTGGGAAAACAACACTCATCAAATTAATAAATGGCCTTCTTCAGCCAACCACTGGAGACATTGTCATTGACGGTTATCGCCCTTCCGTGGAAACGAAAAAAATTGTTTCATATTTACCTGATACCTCTTATTTGAGAGAAAATATGAAAATCAAGGATACCTTAACATTATTCGAGGATTTTTATACCGATTTCTCGCGTGAACAAGCTGAACATCTCTTAGACGATTTAGGTCTTAATCCCAATGAACAACTCAAAAATCTATCTAAAGGAAACAAAGAAAAAGTTCAACTTATTTTAGTTATGAGCCGGCAAGCTAAGCTCTACATTCTTGATGAACCAATTGGTGGTGTTGATCCAGCAGCTCGAGAATACATCCTACGCACAATTATTAATAATTATCGTGAAGATGCTTCAGTGATTATCTCAACACATCTAATTGCTGAAATCGAACCAATCCTTGATGAAATCGTTTTCCTCAAAGAAGGAAAAGTTATTTTACAAGGAAATACCGATGATATTCGTGAAGAATATGGTAAATCAATCGACTCACTCTTTCGTGAAAAATATAAAGCTTAGGGGGAAATTATGTTTTCAAAACTTTTAAAATATGAGCTAAAATCTGTTGGCAAATGGTACTTTGCTCTCAATGCCTCAGTCATTGCCATTTCGTTTTTTCTTGGCTTTAGTATAAAATCTCTTGAAACATATGCTCAGACTCGTTCTGAAATCAGTTCAACACACTTCACTCAACTTATCCCAATTATTCTAAGTTTAATCTTTGGTATTCTAGTTGCCGGCGCTTGGATTGCAACCTTTGTCATTATTATTCGCCGATTTTATAAAAACGTCTTTGGGCGCGAAGGGTATCTGACACTAACATTACCTGTTTCATCTCATCAACTTATCTTATCAAAACTCCTTGCTTCTCTTATATGGACTGTGTTCAATGCAATTATTTTAGCAATTGGAATTACATTTCTCATTTTACCAATCTCTGGTGTAGGAAAATTTTTAATGGCTCTTCCTTACTTTGCATCTCTTTTTACACCAACTGAATGGCTAATTATTTTCATTTGTTTCATTCTATCAAGTCTTTCAGGTATTTTAATGATTTATCTTTCTATTGCTGTTGGACAATTATTTACAGATAGACGCGTGCTCATGAGTTTTGTTGCTTACTTTACTATTGCTATTATCGTCATTATTTTATCTGAAACGATTAGTGGTCAACTCACAAAAGACACATTTGATATTAGTATTAATCTTTTTATTTATTCTGGGATTGAATGTCTTATCGAAGGAATTGTATTTTACTTTTCGACTAACTATCTATTGAAAAACAAGCTAAACATTCAATAGAAATATCAGCCAGTCTGAACAGACCAATTTGGTCTGTTTTTGTATCTGGGTGAAAAGCAAAACTAGACAAAACACAAAAATAAAAAACGTTGATATATCAACGTTTTGGGAAACTTTACTAAACTATGAAAAGCTTTGATGGAGCCGGTGGGAGTCGAACCCACGTCCAAACACCTGCCAATACATTTGTCTACAACCATAGGTTATGTTTTTTATTTAACTTAAGCTCGATACATAACTCAAACCTAGATTAAGCGAGTCTATTAATCTCTTTTTGGTCAGCTAGACAATAACCAAATGTAGCTTGTTAATCAATGAAACCTCTAGCAAAACACAAGCAATTCTGTAGAGATCACGCGAGCTGGTTTTTAGGCAGCTACAGCGTAAGAATTTGTATTTTTTGCAGTTATATTTAACTGGCAATTTTACATCTGCCGATGAGTCGCAAAATGTACCTCATAATGCCTGTCGAATCCGTAACGACCCCAGATATTATAAATAGTGGAAAACCACTTTGACTATTATAACAGATAAAGTTTAAAATAGCAAAAAAACATCACTTATGATATGATAAAATTATGAAAACGAAAATATCTAAGCGCTATGTGTTTTTTCAGCGACTAATCCAGTTTTTAGGAATTTTAGCCTTGATTGGTACTTTAGCTTTAGTGGTTTGGTTTTACCGATTAGGGATTTTAAATGATAGCAACGCCTTGAAAGATTTTGTCCACCGTCACCAATTCTGGGGACCGTTAATTTTTGTTTTAGTTCAAATTTTTCAAGTTGTTTTCCCAATTATTCCTGGTGGTGTAACAACCGTAGCTGGCTTCCTTATTTTCGATCCTTGGCTCGGTTTTTTGTACAATTATCTTGGAATTATCATTGGAAGTATTATCCTCTTCTTGCTCGTCCGTATCTATGGAAGAAAATTTATTTTGCTATTTGTTAATGAAAAAACTTTTTACAAATACGAAGCAAGACTTGAAACAAAGGGATTTGAGACATTTTTTATCCTTTGTATGTTGTCACCGATATCTCCTGCTGATGTATTGGTGATGATTACTGGACTGACACGTATTTCTCTAAAGCGTTTTATTTTAATTATCATGCTCACAAAACCAATTTCCATTCTTTCGTATAGTTATATTTGGATTTTTGGTGGCGATCTTATCAAAATAATTTTACATTAAATTCAAGGTTAGGGTGATTTGAGTTGCCCTACTTTTATTTCTAAATTAGCTTCAGATTACTTTTGCTAGCACAATAACATTCATCATATTTACATGAAAATTTCATGTAAACGTTTCAATAACCTTGAAAAATTCCAACATAGTAGTAGACTTATAACGAAGGAGTTTACTTATGAAGTTATACGTTCAATTTATGATTATTCTGGTCTTTTCATTCATTGGAGAGGCAATTTCAAATTTGTTGCATTTACCCGTTCCTGGTAGCATTATTGGGCTAGTGCTACTTTTTCTTGCGCTCGAATTTAAACTTATCCGCCTTAGACACATCGACGTTGTCGGAAATTTTTTATTGAATAATATGACCATTCTTTTTTTGCCCGCAGCTGTCGGAATTATGGAAAAATTTAACGATATTAAGAATTATTTACTTCCTATCACTATCATTATTTTAGGTGCTATTTTCCTAAATGTTGCCGTTATCGGTTTTGTTGTGCAATTAATCAAAAAACATTTTGAAGGAGATTACGTCGATAAAGGAGTCCGTCATGAATGAGGTTATTACAAGTCCAATCTTTGGTATAATGGTGTCGATTCTTGCATATTTAATGGGAATGCTAATTTTTAGACGTTTTCCACATCCAATTACAACACCATTACTTCTAGCGACTTTTTTCATTATCACCTTTCTAAAAATAAGTAATATTTCGTATACCGACTATTACGTTGGAGGTAGCTACCTCAACATGCTTATCGTTCCTTCAACTGTCGCACTTGGAATACCGCTTTATCGGTCATTCCACCTAATGAAACATCACATCAGAAGCATTCTATCAGGCATTTTAATCGCTTGTATTGTTAACACTACATTCACAGCACTTATCGCTAAAGCTTTTGGAATTAAATACCTCTTAGCTGTTTCTTTATTTCCAAAATCTGTAACAACTGCTATGGCAGTTGGAATTATCGACAAAATGGGTGGAATTACAACAGTTACCCTTGTCGTTGTTGTCATTACTGGAATTTTAACTAGTGTTCTTGCTCCAGTTTTTCTAAAACTTTTAAAAATCGATGACCCTGTAGCGATTGGGTTAAGCCTAGGTGGTACAGGACACGCTATCGGAACAGGGACCGCCTTAAAATATGGTCATGTCGAAGGTGCAATGGCTGGTCTCGCCATTGGTGTGACTGGAATCGTATATGTTATTATTAGTCCAATTGTTGCTCAAATCATTCTAAAGTAGCACTAGTATAATAAAAAGTCTGAGATGTTTTCTCAGACTTTTTATTATATAGAAAATCAAACTATAAAATCTCACAATCAAAATAATAGTTAATCAAAAAAATTATGACCAATTCACACATAAAAATTATAACAACAGTACTCTAATATTTTTTCGGAAAATGCCTTTAAATAAGTCTAAAAATCTTCCAAATAAATACATTTGTATACTTAAAAAGCCTTGATTTCAAGGCTTTTCAAGTATACTATAACTCTCCACCCTAAGGGAATCGAACCCCTATTTCAAGAACCGGAATCTTGCGTGATATCCATTACACTAAGAGTGGCAACTTATTATATTATACCACATCAAAGTAAAAAGAAAAGACCTATTAAACAAGTCTTTTCTAACTTATTATTATAATTCAATATCGCCAAACAAGTCAGCCATTGAGAATCCAGTTTGAGTTTCTGGAAGTTCGTAATCACGTTTAGCTTCACGTTTTGGACGACGTGGACGAGATTGACGTTTTTCTTCGTTTTCAGCTTGTGCTGGACGTTCTTCAAGAGCTTTGATAGAAAGTGATACACGTTCTGCAGCTGCGTTAACATCAAGAACTTTTACATTAACTTCTTGACCTACTGAAAGGACATCTTTTGGATTTTCAACACGCTTGTGTGAAATTTGTGAGATATGAACAAGTCCATCGATACCAGGTAATACCTCAACGAAAGCACCAAAGTCAGTCAAACGTTTAACTTTACCTTCAACAACATCACCAGTAGCAAGTTTTTGTTCTACACCATCCCATGGTCCAGGTGTAGTAGCTTTAAGTGAAAGTGATACACGACCTGCTTCTTCGTCGATTGAAAGAACTTTAACTTCAACTTCTTCACCAACAGAAACAACTGATTTAGGTGACACGTTACGTTCGTGAGACAACTCAGTCACGTGAACAAGTCCGTCAACACCACCAAGGTCGATGAAAGCACCAAAACTTGTCAAGCGAGCAACTTTACCCTTAACAATTGCACCCTCTTCAAGATTAGAGAATACTTCGTTACGAGCAGCAGCAGCTTTTTCTTCAACAACTTCACGACGTGAAAGGATGAAGCGGTTTTCAGCTGGAACAACTTCTTTAATTTTAGCTTCGAACTCTTGACCAACAAATTTTTCGGTATTACGTACAAAACGAGTATCAATCATTGAAGCTGGGATAAATCCGCGAAGTCCTTCAAATTCAACTGAAAGACCACCTTTAACAGCACGTGTACCTTTAACAGTAACAACTTCACCTTCACGACCAACAAGTTTATCCCAAGCTTTGCGAGCTTCCAAGCGTTTTTTAGATACAAGGTAAGTTACAGTATCAGTATCTTTACCAACAACTTGACGAAGAACAAGCACTTCAAGTGTTTCACCAACTTTAACAAGGTCTGCAACGTTTGCGTCACGGTCGTTTGTCAATTCACGACGTGTCAAAACACCTTCGATACCAGTTCCTTCGATAACAACATTTGCTTGATCATTATCTACTGAGATAACTTCAGCTGTTACAACGTCACCTGTGTTAACTTCGCTAACACTGTTTAGCAATTCTTCAAATTCGTTCATTCTAAAAAGATCCTCCAACAAGAGCCAGCCAATTCTGACCCTTGATAACAATATATTTTTAAAGGTACCCGCAAAGACAATGGTTAACATAGACGGTGCCAATGCACCCGATACCTTTTACTGGGGTAGCTGGATTCGAACCAACGCATGAGGG
>OGXN01002820.1_pt1 | contig 11198 bp, 7 predicted proteins | sample 1576281 | NCBI WGS metagenome assembly OGXN01 (sample SAMEA3541494, study PRJEB24748) | human gut metagenome | biome: human gut; feature: human-associated habitat; material: faeces | place: China | collected 2012
TTTTTTTCTTCATACGAATAGACCTTTCTATCGCTTGCTTTGTTATTTGATTTATAGATTAAGATTGTTGTCACATAATATTTGTGATACACTGCAAATATAGATATTATTTTAGAATAATCCCCAATCTGGAGAGTAAAATTCGTGATATATCTTTTTTTTCTATTAATTGCAACTTACAGCATCTTAATGAAAAAACACGGATTCCATAAAAACTGGAATCCGTGTTAAAGATTAATTGTTAGGCTTATTTATATACTCTTGATGAATCAAAAGTTTTCCACCATTCTTCATTCTTAGTACCGCCACTGGTCACCCAACTTTCGAATAACGAGTAAGCTGATTTGATATTCACATATTCCAAAGGCCATTTGAAGTCTGTCGGAACCATGATTCCCCATGCCAGGTTATCTTTGCTGATGTAATATCTCTTGCGGGAAGTAGAACTATCGTCGTTGTTTCCTCCGAACAAGTCTGTATTTGCTAACTTAGTTGGTTGATAACCGACAATATGGATTTCTTTACGCTGGTTTCTGTTTCCTTCTACGAAAATGAAAACATTCAGTTTATTGATATTAAGCTCATCCACAGAGATAGGATTGCTGAACTTTATAGTGAAACTGATATTTTTAGGACTCGTATTGGCAGAGTGACCTGCAATCGTATTGATCTGTTCGTAACGGTCTCTTCCCAATGCTTTGTGAGCATCGTCAAATAATGGAATAACCGCATAGTCCTGTCCGTTCTCAATCTGATTACTATTCACATTGAAACCTTTAAAAAGAGAGTTGTCACTGAATTCCACCGGCTGCGTAATGGCACTGGCAGGAACACCGTCCAGCATGATAGCAGCTCCAATACTCTTGGTAGCTCCGGCAGCCGATAAATCAAGACTTAACGTGAACTCTTCTGCCTTATTGCTCTTATTGATGGAGATCTTTCTTTCCTTGATAATCAGAACAAGGTCGTTCATATCGTAATCCCCATATAAAGGCCATTGGTCTTCAAACAGATAAGCATAATTGCGATTATCATCCATGATGATCGGGAACTTAGGATCTTCAGGATCTCCTCCTTCATTTCCACCATTTTTAACTCCTGTACAAACATCGATGATGACTTTAGAGTCTCCCATTTTGGTGAAGTATGCGCCATTCAGTACATGGAAGTTTTCCCACCATTGGTTCTTTTCAACGTGGCTATCACATTCAATAACCAAATTTCCATCATATGTGAAACCTTGTCCGGTGATAACCGGTGATTTTATCATAGAAGTATTTTCGCCTTTTCCATAAAACTTGGCATAACCGGGAGGTATGCTGATACTTGTCGTAGCATCCAGCATAGAACCATCACTTAAATTTACTGTTCCATTAACAAACTCCATTTTAGGAGCTTTCAAATATCCTTGAGTAAAGTTAAACGTCGCTCCGTTGGCATAGAAAGAAGTCGTTGCTTCCATGCTACAAGCGTTGTTGACAGTCGTATTGGTGAGACTGATGGTTGTAAACTTCATGATGTTGTTGTTGGTAGCAACAGCGTCGGAATTTGCAATTAATTTCTCTCCATAAATTTCTCCGTTATTTTCCAAAGAGAAATTAGACGGCAGATTTAATTCTCCTTCCAAACTGATTTTATTGTCATTTACAATTTTCGTATTGGAATTGATTGAGATATTCTTGCTGGTTATGGTTCCTTTGTTGTAGAGTGTTGCACCGGAATGTAGTGTCATTGTGTTCGCTACAGTCAGTGCACCCCAGTTTCTTAATGCAGCAGGCGCTCCATTGGTGAATGATATATCCTCTGCATTCACTTCTCCCTTTTCCATAATGGTCAACATGGAGTTTCTAATGAACGTCATGGTTCCTGATGCTTCAATTTTAGCATTATTCATCACAATGATTTCAATACCGTTTTGGAATTGGAATGTTGCGGGAATCGTCCATTTAGCATCTACATAAACTTTGGTTGCAATTTCACCGTCATAACCGTCAAACTTGAATGTGCCGGCATAGTCAGAGGTGATTTTGTAAGAAGCATCACGCAGCAAAGTGGTTCCTGACATTTCAGTCACTTCTTTTGCATTAGCAGGTATGGAATAGTAATCCGGCTTTTCAAATGAAAGGCCTCTTGTAGCAGCGGCACGACTCATCAACGCTCTATTTTGTGCAGTAGATCCTGCATAATAGAGTTTACAGGTAATATTATCACTGTTTTCCGGCACATCGAACTGATATACCTGTTCACGTCCTCTAGGGTCGGTTTGCTTCACATAAATACCCTTTTGAGTTGGCAGCAGGCTGACAACGGTTGTAAATTTAAAGTTGTTTTCTTTATTAGCTGTCCTTGCAGCGAGCACGGAAGCGCTTTCATTAGTCAAAGGATCTTCTGCATATATTTCAACTAAATAAGCAAATAACCCTCCTTCTTCATCTTTCACTTCGACCGAGACATTTTTAGTGGTTATCATGTTCCAATCGATATCATCGGGAGCAGCAAAGCCATCTCCCATCGGGTTAGGTGTTTCGTAAGACGGATCATAGAGATCCTTTCCAGAGTCAACACAACTAGACATAGTACCTGCCATCGCTATTGCAATGATGGGTACAAATTGAATTGTTTTCTTCATCATAATGTATTATTGCTTGATTGTTTGTAACCAAATCCATCACAAAAATAACTGCATATCTTTTATTGGAAATGTTTTTTCTGTTATTTTATGGAGTGAAAACAACTATACTTCCGTTTTGGTTCTTCTTTGGCTCTTTTAGGTTTGATTCGGCCTTGATGATGATGAAGAGAAATCCCCTGATTTTCACTTTTATACAACTGTTTAAAATGAAAATCAAGGGGTTACAATAGATGGATTTAACTTAAGACTTGGTGATTTCTCCTATTAAGCAGGAGTTCATTTTATATCGGATATCCTTGTTGGGTAATCCATGTCCCAATAAAAACATGAGCTTTGTTATGGCACATTCGGGGGTACTGTCATATCCACTGATTACACCTGCTTCCAGAAGATGCATTCCTGTTTCGTAACGTCCCATTTCTACTGCTCCGGAGGCACATTGTGTAATGTTGACAATGATAATTCCACGATCGGTAGCTTCCTTTAGTTGGCGGATGAACCATTCTTTTTGCGGAGCATTTCCCGAACCGAAGGTTTTCATGACAACCGCTTTCAATCCCGGAACATGAAGCAGAGAAGTCACGATACTCTCTTGAATGCCCGGAAAAAGTGTTAGAATAACCACATTGGTGTCAAACAGGTAATGCGGCTTTAACGGTTTTGTCGGGTCTGGTTTCCGAATGAGATTAGGCTCATATTTAATGTGGATACCTACCCGTGCCAATGGCGGATAATTGAAAGAGCGGAAAGCATTGAAATTCTCCGCATTGATTTTGGTGGTACGGTTGCCACGCATCAAATGATTCTCAAAGAAAATACAAACCTCCGGAACAATGGCTGTACCATCCGGATTTTTAGCTGCTGCAATTTCGATGGCTGTGATGAGGTTTTCCTTTCCGTCTGTGCGCAAAGTCCCGATCGGGAGCTGGGAACCTGTGAGGATGACAGGTTTGCTTAGATTTTCGAGCATGAAACTTAGTGCAGAGGCAGTGTAAGCCATTGTGTCTGTTCCGTGAAGGATGACGAAACCATCGAAATAATCATAATTGTAATTGATGATCTTTACCAGTTTTGCCCAGTAAGCAGGTTCCATGTCCGAAGAGTCGAGAGGGGGATCGAATTGGTAGGAGGAAATGCGGTAGTTGAATCTTTTCAGTTCGGGGACGTGCTTAAGCAAATGATCGAAGTTGAAATTTTCTAAGGCACCTGTTTCCGGATTCTCTATCATTCCGATAGTCCCACCCGTGTAAATTAACAAAACGGAAGGAGTTTCTGCTCTCATAATTGTTGAATTACTGTTAAAACATTGGCAAAGATACGGATTAAATGCGAATAATGAGTGGTAAACGACGAATTATATAAAGTTGGAAGGACAAGGCTATAAAAAATATCTATGTTGCATTTTTGCGATATGTAGTATGAAAAAATGTCCTCATCTTTGGGGCAGGTTGGACGAAGTGTCCGGCTTTAAATAAAAAACGAAAGAGAAAATGAAAAATGACCGGTATTTTCCGTTAGAAATCTGTTTTTGGGCAGACGACAATTTGAGCGTCATGATGTATCAGATAGGGGGAGTGCAACTTGTAGGGATTTATGTGTTGTTGCTGTATCTGTGTGCAAAGAATGACTACTGCAAATCAGTGGTTAATAGTATGCAAAAACCAGTGGAAAAAAGTGCAGTGGAAAAAAACTCTGAAACGCCGATGGATAAAGGGCGAAAACCGAATGAAACCCAAGAGAGTAGAGTAGAAGAGAAGAGAAATATTACTACTGTTGTAAACAACAGCAGCAATATTGGCGAGGAAAGGAAGACTGCTGCTGTTGTTCGGACTTCGGATTCGGTGAATGACAGGGGCAACGAGATTGTCAGCCCACGCCTCGATCCTGTTCAGTCCACGTCTTGTTTTTGTTCAGCTCACGGCTCGTCTCTGCTCGTCCCACGGGTGAAGTACGGCCTCCCCACGGCTTGCAGAAATAGCCCCACGGCCTGCGGAAATAGCCCTGCGGCCTGCGGAGATTTTCATCCGAGGCTCTTACTTCAGGGCTTCTTTCAGTCTGGTAATCGCCTTTTCCGGGTCTTTTTCTTCTTCGAGCAGAGTGACGAACTTACTGCCGATGATAGCTCCGGAAGCGTGTTCGCAAGCTGCTTGGAATGTTGCTTTATTGGAGATACCAAATCCCACCATCAACGGATTGTTCAGATGCATATCTTCAATCTTTTTGAAGTAAGCCCGTTTTTGTTCGTTGAAATCTTGTTGCGCTCCGGTGGTTGCTGCTGATGAAACCATGTAAATAAATCCGTCGGTGTGTGTATCTATCTCGCGTACCCGTTCTTCGCTGGTTTCCGGTGTGATGAGCATAATCACTCTGATGTTATAGCGTTCGGCAATGATACGATAATGTTCTTGGTAATCACGGAAAGGGAGATCAGGGATAATGACGCCGTCGATACCACATTCCACACATTTACGGCAGAAATTCTCAAATCCGAATTGCATGATGGGGTTTAAATATCCCATGAGCACAAGTGGGATTTTTACGTCCTTGCGAATATCCCGTAATTGTTCAAAAAGAAGTTTTAGAGACATACCATTGCGCAATGCCTGCATAGCGGCATTCTGAATAACAATGCCATCTGCCATCGGATCACTGAAAGGAATGCCGACTTCAATCATACTCACTCCGTGCTTTTCGAGCGTGCGGATTACATCAGCGGTACCATCCAAAGTAGGAGTACCGGCACAAAAATAAATAGAAAGTATGTCTTTCTTGTTGCTATTGAAAAGTTGATTAATTCTATTCATGACGTTGGAATTTTTAGATTATGATTTTAATTCGTTTAAAAATGTCCGGATACGTTCCGGATCCTTTTCTCCCGGTTTCAATTCAAAACGGCTGTTGAGATCGTATCCGGCAAGCCGGGGATGCTTGAACTCTTTCAGGGCATTGGCACTGTATGAGTTAATGCCTCCACTCAAAAGGAAGGGTACATGTCCATTGTACATATCCAGAATACTCCAGTCGAATTGATTTCCCGAACCACCATACTGTTCGCATTTGGTATCGAACAGAAAAAGATCACAGACTTTTTCGTAGTCATATACCTTTCTCAAATCTTTGGGACGGTCTACTGAAAAGGCCTTGATGATTTTCAATCCAGTGGAATGTAAGGACCGGCAGTATTCCGGCGATTCATTTCCGTGGAGCTGTACATAATTCAGTCCGAAACGATCAGCATACATGCTGATTGTCTGCTTGTCTTCGTTGACGAAAACTCCGACACGCCGGGCATGAATGGGCAAGTAAGCCGGAAGCTCGTAGACATATCGGGGAGATTTAGGATAGAAGATGAATCCCAGCATATCTATGCCTTCGATAGACTCTACGTCCTGTATGTTTTCAGCTTCACGCATACCGCATACTTTGATAATTTTTCCGTTAATCATAGGGCTGTCCGTTTTGAATAATTAGTTTATTGGATTGCTTGCAGGAAATTCTGTAAAGTTTCTCCCGGTTGCTGTGTTTTCATAAATGTTTCACCGATCAGGAATCCACGGAATCCGGCTGCCCGAAGTCGTTTTACTATTTCCGGATCGGAGATGCCGCTCTCGGATACCAATACAGCATCTTGGGGAAGCTGTCCGGCCAAGCGGAAAGAGTTTTCTACATCAGTGAAGAAAGTACCCAGATTACGATTGTTGATTCCTATCATATCTATTTTCTTGTCGATGTATATTAATTCTTCGGAGCTATGAATCTCCAGAAGAACTTCCAGACCTAGTTCATGAGCTTTTTCTGCAAGTTCATTACATTTCTCCGGTTCTAATGCGGCTGCGATAAGAAGTACGGCATCGGCACCGACAATTTTAGCTTGATAAAGCTGGTATTCGTCAATGATGAAGTCCTTCCTAAGAATGGGGATCTCTACCAAAGGGCGTGCAGTGCGGATGTCCTTCAGGCTTCCTCCGAAAAACTTCTCGTCGGTGAGGATGGAAAGGGCAGAAGCTCCTGCTGCTGCATAGGAGGGAACAATCTCTTCCGGACATGCTTCTTCCTTTATCCATCCTTTGGATGGAGACCGACGCTTGAATTCAGCGATAATACCCGATGCAGACGAGGCTAATGCCTGCTTCATAGAACGAGAGGTCGGAACTTCGCTGATACCTTCCTGTAATTGCTCGATGGAGATAGCCTGCTTTTGCAGGTCAACTTCAAATCGTTTATTTGCTATAATCTCTGATAATATATCTTTCATTGATGTGGGATTATTAATTGTAAATGATGGATTTGCAAAAATAAAACATTAACTGTTCAATTCAATGAATTTTTTTAGGGTAGCTAATGCGCGTCCACTTTCCAATGACTCTTTGGAGAGAGCAATACATTCTTCAATAGTCTTCTCCGGACAAATCACATGGATGGCGAAAGCTGAATTGACTACCACTACATTTTTTTGAGCTTCCGTAGCCGTGTTATTCATGATCTGGTCGAAAATCTTAGCTGCATCTTCCGGTGTTTGTCCACCATCCAGATCAGTTTCCTTATAGCGGGAGAATCCGAGACTCTCGGGAGCGTAAATCTTTTCATGATCGCTGGTCGCCACTTTAAACTCATTTGTCAGAGAGATTTCGTCATATCCGTCGAGACTATGAACAACGGCAAATTTCGTCTTGCTTTCCTGATAAGTATAGGTATAGAGGCGAAGTAACGGGAGGTTGTAAACTCCTAAAAGCTGATAGGCCGGTAATACCGGATTAACCAACGGACCGAGCATATTAAAGAAAGTGCGCACTGCCAATCCTTTACGAACCGGAGCAACTGCCTTTAATGCCGGATTGAATAAAGGAGCATGCAGATAGGCAAGATTACATTTCTCCATGCTACGGCGCAGTTGATCGATGTCACTGGTGAACTTTACACCGTGCTGCTCCATCACATTACTGGCACCGCTGACTGATGTTGCTCCGTAATTACCATGTTTCACAACCGGGAAACCGGCTCCGGCAACAGTAAAACAGGAAGCTGTAGAAATATTAAATGTATTTTTTCCATCACCTCCGGTTCCTACGATATCTATGGGAGCAAATTCACTTAAATCAACCGGAATACGCATTTCAAGCAATGCATCGCGGAAACCGCATAATTCTTCCACAGAAATATTACGCATCAGAAAGACGGTAATTAAAGAGGCTACCTGTACATCATTATATTTTCCTTGTGCGATGTTCTGTAAAATGGTGCGAGCCTCATCGCGTCCCAGATATTGATGTTCGAAAAGTTTGTATAGAATCTGTTTCATAAGTTTAATCGTTTAAGAAGTTTTTAATAATTTCTTTTCCTTGCGGAGTTAATACTGATTCGGGATGGAACTGAATACCATGTACATTGTAGGTCTTATGGCGGATTGCCATGATTTGTCCTTCCTGACTTTCTGCCGTTATTTCCAGGCAATCGGGAAAACCTTCCCGGCTGACTACCCAGGAATGGTATCTTCCAACAGGGATTTCTTTTCCCAACCCTTCAAAAAGCAAATCCTGGTGAAGGATGGTAATCGGAGTCTGTACCCCATGATATACTTCTTTGAGATTTTCCAAGCGTGCTCCGAAAGCTTCGCCGATGGCTTGATGACCGAGGCAGACACCCAGAATACTTTTGGTTGGAGCATATCTTTTAATAATAGGTAATAGTAGTCCGGCCTCTTCGGGTATGCCCGGTCCGGGAGACAGGATGATTTTATCAAATCGGTCTACTTCATCAAGCTCTATCTGGTCGTTGCGAACTACTTCTACATCTGTAGCCCCTAATTCTTTCACTGCGTGCAGTAGGTTATAAGTGAAAGAGTCGTAGTTATCTAAAAGTAATATTTTCATTTTTATTGTCATTGTAAAATGGTTGTTCAAATACTATCTCTGCTTTCAATTTTTTAATTTGACAGCTAAATCAATCGCCTTTTTCAGTGCTCCCAGTTTGTTGTTCACCTCTTGCAGTTCATATTCATCCTGACTGCGTGCTACAATACCTCCTCCGGCTTGGAACCAGAGTTCATTGTTGCGGCTTACAAAAGTACGGATAGTGATAGCCTGATTTAATTCGCCGTTCAATCCGATAAAACCGATACAGCCACCATAGGCTCCACGATTATGTGGTTCGATTTCGCTGATTAACTGCATAGCGCGTACTTTGGGAGCACCGCTTAATGTGCCGGCAGGAAACGTATCAATAAACGTTTTTATTTTATCTGCGCCCTCATTCAACACACCGCTGACACGGCTTACCAGGTGAATGACATGACTATAATATTGTGGTTCCTTATAGAATAGTACGCGTACATCATGACAATTACGGGAAAGGTCGTTTCTGGCAAGATCAACCAGCATGACATGCTCTGCATTTTCTTTAGGGTCGGCCAATAAAGCTTCTGTCAGTTCCCGGTCTTTTACTACATCTCCGGTACGGCGGGTAGTTCCGGCAATCGGATCGATATAAGCACAACCATCTTCGATTTTGCAATGTGTTTCCGGTGAAGAACCGAAGATGCGGTAGCCTCCGAAATCGAAGTAGAAAAGATAAGGAGAAGGATTGATGCTGCGGAGTGCGCGGTACACTTTGAAATCATCTCCGGCATAAGGTTGGATAAATCTTCTGGAAAGTACGATTTGGAAAACATCTCCACGCATACAGTGCGCGATTCCTTTGCGGACATTGGCTTTATGCTCCTCGTCGGTGATAGGGCTGGTAACGGGACCTGTTACAGAGAAGTTGTAAGAAGCATAATTCCGGTTTTCGATGGCTGCTTCCAGTTCCGGTAAGCCGCTTTCTTCTCCTTCGGATAACATTTCAACGAGTGTCAATTCATTTTTGAAATGATTGAAAACAATGACATACTTATATAATATGTATAGCAAATCCGGAGCGTCATTTTGCTCATCGTGACTTTCTTTCACCGGGATGTGCTCGAAGTATTTCACAGCGTTAAACGTCGTGTATCCGTAAAGTCCACATACATTCTTATTATCCCCGGTCACCTGGAATTGATTGATAAACCGGTTCATGGCCTTTTCTACATGGAAGGTTTTTGTCAGGGGTTCTTCCGTGCGGCTGTTATCGGGATAGTTGGCAGTGACAATGCCGCCGTTTATACCGATACTTGCCAGGGGACAGAGGGCTATAAATGACAAGGAATTTTCTCCGGCATGATAGTCGGAACTTTCCATTAATGCAGATTGCGGATACATGTCGCGCACTTTCAGGTAAATGCTGACGGGAGTATGCATATCTCCGAGCACTTGTTTGCTATGAGTTGTATAATTAAATGTTTTCATTTCTATAATTGCTTGATTATTGATTACGAATGATGGTTTACTAATTACTTATTGCTGTTCATTAAACGATAAATAGGTTTCAATATCTTTGTCTCCTCGTCCTGAAACAGTCAATACAACGATATCTTCCGGTTTGAACTTCAATTTTTTCAAAGCTCCTAATGCATGGGCAGATTCCAGTGCAGGGATAATACCTTCGAGTTTAGTTAGTTCGTAAGCGGCTTCTATTGCTTCGTCGTCATTGATTGCCAAAACGTTGGCACGTCTTTGTGCGGCAAGATTGGCGTGTATCGGACCAATGCCCGGATAATCCAGTCCGGCGGAAATCGAGTAAGGCTCTTCAATCTGTCCGTCTTCGTTTTGGATGACGTAAGTACGCGCTCCGTGGATAATTCCCATTTTACCGAGTTGGATGGTGGCGGCGGTCATTCCGGTTTCTATTCCTTTGCCTCCGGCTTCCGCCAGAATGATGCCTACCCGTTCATCATTGATATAATGATAAATCGTTCCGGCAGCATTACTTCCTCCTCCAACGCAGGCTATCAGATAATCCGGATAGTCACGTCCTTCTTTTTCTTGCAGTTGTTTTTTTATTTCTTCGCTGATAACAGATTGCAGGCGTGCCACCATATCAGGATAAGGATGAGGGCCTACGGTAGAGCCGATAATATAATAAGTGTCGGCAGGATGGCAGCACCAGTCGCGGATCGCTTCGTTGGTTGCGTCTTTCAAGGTCATGTTTCCGGAAGTAACGGGAATAACGGTAGCTCCCAGCATTTTCATTTTCTCCACATTGATGTGTTGGCGTTCTACATCCGTTTTTCCCATATAAACGATACATTCCATATCCATCAATGCACATACGGTAGCTGTTGCTACTCCATGTTGTCCGGCTCCGGTTTCGGCGATGATGCGCTTCTTTCCCATGCGGCGTGCCAGCAAGATTTGTCCGATGGTGTTGTTGATTTTGTGTGCACCGGTATGATTCAGGTCTTCCCGTTTCAGATACAACTTGCAACCATACTTTTCGGAAAGGCGTTTTGCCAGATAGAGTGGGGAAGGGCGTCCTACGTAGTCGCGTAATAATTGCTCAAATTCCTTTTTAAACTCTTCGCTTTCAATCACTTCGAGGTACTTGTTCGTCAGTTCCTCAACACATTTGTGGAGGATTTCCGGTACATAAGCACCACCGAATTCTCCGTAATAGCCATCCTGGTCAACTAAAAAACTTTTCATAATCCTAT
>OGXN01002821.1_pt1 | contig 11194 bp, 12 predicted proteins | sample 1576281 | NCBI WGS metagenome assembly OGXN01 (sample SAMEA3541494, study PRJEB24748) | human gut metagenome | biome: human gut; feature: human-associated habitat; material: faeces | place: China | collected 2012
TACGAGGCGTTGCCGCGGGCTTCGAGCACCATTTCGAAACCGCCCGAGGCGCCCAGTCCCGGAATGACGGGCGGCGTCGAGAGGTAGACCTTGCTTTCGGGATAACGGCGCATCTCCTCGCGGATGTCGTTCATCAGCCGGCGGATGTTCGAACTTTTGCGCTCCTCCCACGGTTTGAGGATCACCGTCAACTGGCTGCGTGACTGGTTGGTGCCCACGCGGGGGCTTGATCCGGTGACGTTGAGCACATATTCCACGTCTTCGAGCGACATCAGGTACTTCATGGCGCGGTCTGTCACGCGGCGCGTGCGTTCGAGCGTGGCTCCTTCCGGAAGTTCCAGCTCGACGGTGAAATAGCCCTGGTCCTCCTGCGGCATGAAGCTCTGGGGTACGATCTTGTTGAGCGCCCACAGCGCCACGAGAGTCAGTCCGAACAGCGCCAGCATGCGTTTCGAGTGGCGCACGCCGCCGCGGATCATCCGCTCGTAGAACTTCGTTCCGCTGCCCAGCCAGATGTTGATGCGGCGGAAGAGGCGGTTTTTCCGCTTGCCCGAATCGGGACGCAGGATCAGGGCGCAGAGGGCCGGCGAGAGGGTCAGGGCCACGAACGTCGAGATCAGCACCGACACGGCGATCGTGATGGTGAACTGGCGGTAGAGCTGGCCGGTGATGCCCGAAAGGAAGCTCACGGGAACGAACACGGCGCACAGCACCAGCGATGTGGCGATGATGGCGCTGCCCAGTCCGCTCATGGCCTTTTTCGTGGCTTCGTAGGGCGATAGCCCCTCCTCGTTCATAATGCGCTCGACGGCCTCCACCACCACGATGGCGTCGTCCACGACGATGCCGATGGCCAGGATCAGGCCCAGCAGGGTCATCATGTTGAGCGAGAATCCGAATGCCAGCATCACGCCGAACGTACCGATCAGCGAGATCGGCACGGCGATGGTCGGGATGAGCGTCGCGCGCCAGTTTTGCAGCGAGAGGAAAACCACGAGGATCACCAGCAGCAGGGCTTCGAACAGTGTGTGGTAGACCTCCCTGATCGACTGCGGGATGTAGGAGGTCATGTCGAACGGTATCTTGTAGGAGATGCCTTCGGGGAAGCTGCGGCTGATCTCCTCCATCGTCTCGCGCACCGAGCGCGCCACCTCCATGGCGTTGGCGCCCGGCAGCATGTTGATGTTCATCACGGCCGCATTGCCGCCGTTGATGCCGCTCTCGGTGCTGTACGACGAGGCTTCGAGCGAGATGCGCGCCACGTCGCGCAGGCGGACCAGCGAGCCATCCTGCGCCGTTTTCAGAATGATATTGCCAAACTCTTCTTCGGTATGCAGACGGCCCTGGGCGTTAATGGAGATCAGGAAATCGCTCTCCTGCGGCAGCGGCTCGGCGCCAAGCTGTCCGGCTGACACCTGGACGTTTTGCTCCTGCATCGCCGTCACCACATCCGAGGCCGTCAGACCGCGGGCCGCGACCTTATTGGGATCCAGCCAGACGCGCATCGCATATTCACCGGAGCCAAAAATCTGGATCTGGCCGACGCCGGGCAGGCGCGCCAGCTCATCCTTCACTTTCAGCGTGGCGTAGTTGCGCATATACAGCGAGTCGTACTTACCGTTTGGCGAAAACAGATGCACCACCAGGGTCAGCGTCGGAGACTGCTTCTGGGTGGTGATCCCCAGACGGCGTACATCCTCCGGCAGACGCGCTTCGGCCTGCGCGACGCGGTTCTGCACCTGAACCTGCGCCTGATCCGGGTCGGTACCCGGGCGGAAGGTGACGGTGGTGACCAGCACGCCGTCGGAGCCGGCGACCGATTTCATGTACATCATGTTTTCAACGCCGTTGATCGCTTCCTCCAGCGGCGTCGCCACGGTCTCGGCAATCACTTTCGGGTTGGCGCCGGGATACTCCGCGCGCACCTGGACGCTCGGCGGGACGACATCCGGATATTCGCTCACCGGCAGCAGTGGGATAGCGATTAACCCGGTGATAAAAATTAAAATCGACAGCACCGCGGCGAAAATCGGCCTGTCGATAAAAAAGCGGGAAAAGTCCATGTCTTGGATTCTCTGATTAGGGATCAGTTAAGGGTGGCGCTGGAGGTCATGGCAACGGTTTTGGCGTTAACCGGCATACCCGGCATAAACACTTTTTGTAAGCCGTCGACGATGACGCTATCCCCAGGATTCAACCCCTTCTGAACGATGCGTAAACCGTCTGCCAGCCGCCCTGGGATAATGTCGCGGCGCTGTGCTTTACCATCTTTATCAACGATATAGACGTATTTACGATCCTGATCGGTCAGTACCGCTTTGTCGTCGATAAGCGTGGCTTTGAACTCTGCGCTGCCCGGCAGACGCACGCGGGCAAACAGCCCCGGCGTGAACAGACGCTGCGAGTTATCCAGCAGCGCACGCATGCGGATGGTGCCGGTACTCGGCGTTAACTGATTATCGAGAAAATCCACTTTGCCCTGGTGGGGGTAACCCTCCTCGCCAACCAGGCCAATCTCCACCGGGAGCGCCTGATTATCGCTGGACGCGCCTTGCCCGCGGCGGGCGAGGTTTTGATAGTGGAGGTAGGTTGACTCGTCGACGTCAAAGTAGACGTACACCGTCTTCTGCGAGACCAGGGTGGTGAGCACGCTGGCGGTGTCGCCCGCGGTGACCAGGTTACCGCTGGTGATCAGCGCCCGGCTGGCGCGGCCGTCAATAGGGGCGGTCACTTTGGTGAAGTCGAGGTTAAGCTGCGCGGCATCCACCGCCGCCTGCGCGGCGCGAATGTCGGCCTGCGCCTGAACCGCGGCTGACCGGCGCTGCTCCCACTCTTCACGGGAGACGAGGTTGGTATGGACTAATTTATCGGTGCGGTTCGCCTCGCTTTGCGCCAGGCTGGCCTGCGTTTTGGCTCTTGCCAACGCCGCCTGCGCCTGCTCCAGCGCGGCGCGATAGGTTCTGTCATCTATCGTGAACAGCACCTGGCCCTTTTTCACCTCCTGGCCGTCGGTGTAATTCACTTTATCAATGTATCCCGAGACGCGAGGGCGAAGCTGAACGCTCTCCACCGCTTCAATGCGACCGTTAAAACTATCCCACTGACTGATCGACTTCACCAGCACCTTAGCGGCGCTGACCGTCGGGGCGGGAGGCGCAGCATTCTGCGCGACGCTGTCGTCGCAGCCGACGAGCAGAAAGGAGAGCATCATCGCGCCGAGCGCGGTCAGGTGAATGTTTCCCCAGGTTTTTTGCAGGCTCATTATTTTTATTCCGGTAAATGTAGCCGCCGGGCAAGACGCAGCGTGAGAAGCCGCGCCACTTCCTTTGTCCGGGCTGGCTTAAGGCCATTTGTGTCGATCATCGCCACAAAACTGTAACAATTTCGAATACACTATCGCGGCGATTGTAGGAAGGCACTTAACTAAGTGCAAGAATAATTGTTGCACTTTATGTGCGGTCCAGGGGGAGATAAAAAACCGCGATCCCGGCGTGGATTTAAATGTAACAATAAAACTTGCATTTTGTGTAAAAACAGGCCACCTTTAAATGCAACTGACAAAGATGCTTTTAACCGGCCGCGAGGGGGTAACATGATGAACACTGGCGCCATCATTCAGGATCTGATCGACTGGATCGACAACCATCTTGATAGCCGTCTGGATATTGACACCGTTGCCCGACGAGCCGGCTATTCGAAGTGGCACCTGCAGCGGATCTTCAAAGAACATACCGGGCAGCCCCTCGGAGAATATATTCGGGCGAAAAAGCTGCAAAAGTCGATCGAACGCTTGGCCCACAGCAACGAGCCGATCCTGAACGTGGCGATTGCCCTCGGCTTTGACTCCCAGCAGTCCTTCAACCGCAGCTTCAAGCGCCAGTACGGCCAGGCGCCCGGCGTCTGGCGCCGGAGTATCAGCCGCTCTGTTGCGCAGACATCTCGTCAGCGATCCGCATGACCGGGGAGGGACAGTCCTGAGCCGGCCCCTGATCGAATTTGCTGCCTTTGCCGATGGCATAGAACTGCCCGCCTGCGACATAGTGAACGGTCCGTAGCTCGTCCGGCGCATCATCAAAGATCCAGTGTCCGTTGCGGAATACCCGGTCATCGCTCCAGGCGGCGACGATATCGCCCATAAACAGATTGTGTTGCTGCTGAATGTCCGGGTAGGGCATCACTTTGCACACCAGCCAGCCCGCACAGCCTGCCACAAGAGGAAGATCAAATTCCGGCTGATAAAAGAAGGGGATGGTGTCATTTTTATCCGGCGCGTCGGCATAGCTGCGCCCGCCAGCGTAGAGGACGGTTGCCATCTGGCTGACTACGGGGATCTGCACCACGAAATAGCCGCTCTTTTCCACCAGCTGACGAGTGAAAGCCTGGGTGCCAATATAGGCCACCACTTTTCGCTCGCCTGCCAGCCCAACCCAGGCGGCTGACATGACATTTTCGACGCCATCATATTTTGCGGAAATCATGGTGGTGGACCCGACCTGCAATAAACGATAGGCCTTACTTATTTCGACAGGCTGAACGGACATGGTTTTTCCTTTGTGCATGCTATTTAACGTAATGATTATCTGGATATTTATTGAGGGCATGTTCATTTTCGGGCCCCCTTTCGTAATCCACCGTGCAACGATACGCCAGGCGATTAAGCGTAAAAAGGTGCGTAAATTGTTTTCATTATTCATAATCCACGAATAATCATGCCGTCTGTCGGTAAGCTGCTCGCTACAGGAGAGAAAGAAGGTGGATCGTATTCAGGCTATGCAGATGTTTATGCGCGTCGCGGAGGCAGGAAGCTTCGTGCGTGCCGCGGAAACCCTTTCCCTGCCGGCCTCCACTGTCACCAGTACCATTAAAAACCTTGAAAAATACCTGAAGGTACGGCTGCTGAACCGGACCACAAGGCGGGTGAGCCTTACCCCGGAAGGGATGCAGTATCTGGCGCAGTGCCGGGAAATTCTCGCCCTCATCGAACATAGTGAATCCACCCTGAGCGAGTCTGTCGCGCGGCCTCAGGGGCGCCTGCGGGTTGATATGCCCGCGGGCATCGCGCATTTCAGCGTCATGCCGCATCTGCCGGACTTTTACCGGCGCTATCCCGATATCTACCTGATGATCGGCGTCAGCGATCGCCAGGTCGATCTCATTCAGGAAGGCGTCGACTGCGTGATACGAACGGGAGAGCTGAACAACTCCAGCCTGGTGGCCCGCCCTCTGGGCCGCTTTCGCTGGGTGACCTGCGCGTCACCGGACTATCTTCGGGAATATGGTGTGCCGCCGTCACCGGAGGCGCTCACTCAGCACCGGGCTGTGCATTATTTCTCCGGTCAGGCGAGGCGGGCCGATGAGTTCCGCTTCGTCCGCCATGGCGAGACCTTTTCTGTACCCGTCAGCGGCAACGCCGCGGTGAATGAAACGGGGCTCTATATAAAAATGTGCCTGGCAGGATTTGGGCTGGCGCAGCTGGCGGAGAATATCGTTGCTGACCACCTGCAGGAGGGGAGACTGGTGGAAGTGCTGACGGACTGGCAGCCGCCCCCGGTACCCGTCACATTGCTCTATCCGCACCAGCGCTTTCTCTCTCCCGCCGTGCGGGCGTTTGCTGAGTGGATGAGCGAGGTGGTTTGAGGGGAGTATTGCTTGCATTTAGCGCTTCACGATGGAGGGTAGGGTTCCAGCAGAAATATCTGGTCTGCTGATGAATCACTCGATATTCTGTAATGCTTTGTCTTTTTTGTGAACAGGAAAAAGTATGCTTAATACGCTACCCGATTTACACAGAAGTTTTGCAGAGCAACTGAAGCTTAAATTACAGTCTGATTCGCGGATCCACTCCCTTCTCGCCGGCGGCTCGTTTATCCATGGCGGGTTTGATCAATACTCCGATCTGGATTTCGTGGTGGTGATCGACCCTCTCTATTATGACGAAATCATGGCTCAGCGTATGGCGTTCGCCGGAACGCTCGGCCATCTGCTACATGCTTTCACCGGGGAACACGTCGGTGAGCCTCGCCTGCTGATCTGCCTGTTTGGCCCGGAACTTCTGCATGTCGATCTGAAATTTATCACCCTGGATATGCTCACTCAGCGCGTTGAGGAGCCTGCCGTGCTATTTACCCGTGATAACGATGCTCTCAAGCGACAGCTGGCAAAATTTAGCGCGCACTGGCCGAACATGACGCCGGAGTGGTTTGAGTCCCGGGCCTGGATCTGGCTGCATTATGCCGTGGTTAAACTGGGCAGGGGGGAACTCTTCGAAGCGCTGGGGATGCTGTCTTTCTTCCGGGAACAAGTGCTGGGACCGATGCTGTTTCGTCGCGCCAATCTACCGCAACGCGGCGTTCGTCGAATAGAAGCCCTCGGCATTGATCCCGATGGCCTGCTGACTTCCACTCTGGCAACACACGATCGTCACTCCGTCGGGATTGCCATTCGAAGGGCTGCTGACGCTTATATCAACCTGCGGGCTGATGCGCTGCCTGACGATATCGCAGACGATGCGGCGCGTCGGGCGGTCCTTGCCATGCTGGACGCGTATTCTGACAAGGGGTAAACCTATCACTCCGGCCGCTAACGCGGCCGGAGGGTGAAAGGAGTCGTTGGTGGTCTAATTCTGAGAGGGATGGGTTGCCGGGTAATTGGTAACGCGAAAACAACAGAGCTTTTCGTTGGGCCCATCAATGGGCCTAAAAGGTGCGGATTTAATGAGTTCTCTTCGGACGTCGTGGGGCAAATTGAGGGCACAAAAAAGCCCGCAGGGCTTGCGCCGTGCGGGCTTTCAGGACTTCATCGGATGACTCTGGTAATCACCGATGGAGAATTTTGGTGGAGCTGTCGGGAGTTGAACCCGCGTCCGATGAATTATAACCCTCTGTTTTTATTAAAATCATGCTCGTTAATGAAATCTGCGTAGCTTTTGCGTATCTTTTGCAGTTTTCTTTGTGTCCAGCCATGAGGTCTGGGTGTAAACCTTAATGCATAGTTGCATTCAAGGTCTCCAGTTGTGGTAATTGATGAATAATGTTTTTCTAGGTAAGTATCCCACTTGTTTATTTTGATTTTTCCCTCAATGTCCTGAAATTCGACAATAAGTGTTGGGCCATTTATTCTTACATTGTAATTTTTATTATTAAATATTGTTAGGAAGTTTATGTTTTCTATTATTTTTATAGGTAGCGGTGGAAGATCCAATAATGTATTTGTCGATTTTGAGTTGTAGGGTAATAGGAAATCTATAGTGTAAGAAATTGTGCGGTTAGGATAGTAATATGTCGTTTTACCGACGTCAAAATTAATACCGCTATTCTTTCTATATAAAACGAAACTGTCATCGCCTTTTGAAAATGTATCTTTGAATAGTGATTGGTATTGCTCTATACCTTTTTCTACATCATACTCCCAGTGATATTTTAGCGATACGGCGGTACCCAAACCTATGTTGTTTATTTCTATCGGTAAATTTCCCTCTTGTTCAGGGACTTCAAAATCAAATCCATTGAAATTTTCAGTTGATGTTTGAGTATAAAAGTCTTTTATTATCAATATCGGTCTGTATGAAATCCTGCGTTGAAAAATAGTTAACCAAATTGCATATAAAGCAGCAATAGCTGAAATGAATGTGCCAAAAGATGATGCATAACTCAGTATTTTATCAATCATGTTGATTGCCACCAATTAGTCCTCGCCCTGAAGGTAGAGCGAGGATTATTAATTATTTGACTTTGTTATGCAATTTATTTATTGCTGTCGAGTTATCATACTCTTTAAGGTATCTACCATAATGCCTAAACAACATTTCTGGTCCTTTATGTCCCATCTGTGATGCTAGCCAGAATAGGTTGGCACCTCGACTAATATGCCGGGTCGCGAACGTATGCCTGGTCTGGTATGGATTGCGATACCTGATCCCTGCTTTACGCAACGTTGGAACCCACGCTTTCTTTCTGATCGCATCTGCGCCGGCCCAGGGGCTTTCGGTCTTTGGATCCTCAAAAACCATCGCATCTTTCATAAATGTGAAGGGTTTCTGGCAAGTCAGTGCATACAGCGCTTCCTCTGTTAACTCGATTTTACGTGTACCTGCTTTTGTTTTCGTCCCTTTTATAACACCCACGACGCTAGCATTCTGAACATGTGCAGTCTTCCCAATAAAGTCGATATCGCGCCAGCGAAGCGCGCATAGCTCAGAGCTACGCATCCCGGTTTCAATAGCAAACCGGAACAGGTTTTCCCATTGCTTATTACCAGCAGCATGCAGAAGTGCTTCAACCTCGGCCGGCGAAAGCGGATCAACAATGTAATCACTTTCTTCATCAGTTTTACTGCTCTGGTAGCGTGAGGCGGTCACCAGTGACACTGGGTTAATCTGTAAAACACCATCAGTCACTGCCTCATCTAGGGCAGAACGAAGGAAAGAAAGCTGATTCCTGATCGTCTTCAATGTTGTTTTCTGGCTCTGGATCCATGTTTTTAAGGCCGCAGGTGTCAATTCGCTGGCTGGAAAAACGTGTAGAGATTCCAGAGCGTTTAAACACTTCTTGTATCCGCCTATTGTTGAAGGTGATAATTTTCTAGTTTTACAAATAACAAGATATTCCTCGAGATATACCTTCACCGTTTTTCCAGTAGAAGCATTACCAAATATCTTTAGGCGTGCAGAGCGCGGAAAGTGTTCACCATAGTTAAACGTTCCTCGCTCAATTTTATTGTGAATTTCGCCGAGTGTTCGCTCGGCGTATTTAATGTTTTTACTATTAACTTCAAGGTTCGATAAAGGTTCCCGGCATTTCACCCCCTTATACGTAAAGGTGATATTAATCGTTTCCCCATTACTATGTTTCCTGATGGTTACGCCGCGCGGGAGCTTAGGCGATTTTGTCGAGCCCATTTTGTAACCTCACTAAGATCTATCCATCTTTCCTTAACGCCTTCGACCTTTAGCACCTGAACCCCTTCACGCCATACGCCTCGCTGAAGGCGCTTATTTATGGCATCAGGGGTTTCGCCAGTCTCTTTGCAATAAGTTGAGATGGGAACACAATCGAGGCTCAGCATAGATTTCTCCATTGCCCGGCTGCACCCGGGCGATTAGGGTTATTATTCGTCGCTTGAAGGCAATAGTTTCTGCCAGATTGCAGAGACATATTTTGCCTGGTGGTGGGCGTCGGCCAATGCGTTGTGGGCTACACCATCAAATGGCATATTGCGTTTGGGGTCGAAACCCAGTTGTTTCCCAAGCAATACAATTGTTCGCACGTCGCTATCATTCCAGAACTGCCAAGGGCATATACGACCCGCTCGTTCATACGCAGTCCGCAAAATGACATTATCGAAGTTGGCACCATTGCCCCAGACTTTCAGATAACGCGGGTTATCAGAGTTGCGGCTAATGAAGTCACTCAGTTCATAAAGTGCCTCATCGATGTGATGAGTGTCATCGGTACAAATCGCGGACCTGGCCTCAGCTGACTGCTTCAGCCACCACAGGATAGTGTCACCGTCAGGTTTTGCACCCTGCTCCATAGCGCTGGCGAGGTTAACGGCCACATAGAATTCTGCGCCCAACTCACTGCTTGTAGGGTCAAAGAATACAGCGCCGATCGCGACAATTGGCGCAGTAGGCTTGTTACCCATTGTTTCGAGGTCGATCATTAAATGGTTCACGTTAGTTATTCTCCTGCGGTGCGGCTGCAAAATGCTCGACACTTTTAATCCAAATTTCTTTTATAGTCGTCCAACTGACTGGCACTTTTATTTCAATTCTTCCGCTTCCGTCGCATGTTTCGCACTCATCATCACCAAAACATTCTGGACAGTTAACGAACTTGGTTTCTGAAAACTCACCTGATAGCGCGCCTTTTGCGCCATTCTCAGCAGTTAACCTCATTGGTACCAACACGTAACCATCCGGAATTAAAGGAGAGCTGCCAGCATGCACCGGACATGGCCAGCGCAGCGAACCATCGCCGCTGGGGCAGGTGCAAACAGGAGAGGCAGGAGCTGGCTGCGCGTGGCGATAGAGTGGGAAAGCGCCTTTCACATTTTTACTACACTGATCTATAAGGTCCTCGTCATCAGGGTCAAATCTACCGAAATAACCTACCGGCTCACTGTCAGCCTTGCGGCGTTCCTGTAGCTCACGTAAGCCATCAGCAGCAGTCAGGAGGTCTTGAGCTCCACGAACGTTTGTCCACTTGAGATTGCAGGCGTAATGCTCCAGGCGCTCAATTACCGAGGTAATACGCTCGTCTGTTATGGTTGATTTGGTCATTGGGCTATTCCTCCACGCTTATATCTACGGAAACTTTTATCTTCCCTGCGGTGACCTCGAAGCCAGTAACATCCGCATTAAGCATGTATTCAGAGATAACCAGGGCGAGTAGCTTTAGTTTTGCGTCAGTATTGTTGCCATTCAGTTCTTCCAGGAGCTCGATAACCGGCTCCATGTGTTCACCCATTTTCATCACTCAGCCTCCACCTTGATGCCAGCGGCGCGGTCGAGGCGCTCAATTTCAGCCAGAATTAACGCGCCAGCTTTAACCAGGTCACGTCGCGGACCGTCCGGTTTCCACCACTTTCTGTCCCATGGCCATGCTGAGGGAGCTGAATTGCGTAACTTATGGTGGCTATCAACAGCTGATATCGCGTACAGTCCGCCTGCAATTGCCATTTCAAAATTTACATGCTGGTCATCATGTTCCGGCGTCCATCCCTCCGTCATAACCTGCCGCTTACGCTCTGCCAGTACATCAGCGGCGGCAGCGGTGACGGTGCGGGACTCCAGCTGGGCGATGCGCGCCTGCAACTCCTCGCAGTGGTCTGTTATCCCACGGCATTGAGTTTTCCAGTAGGTTTCCATCCCCTTCGCCTTCTCCAGCGCCTCTACCAGCGCGATGACGTCAGCGCCTTTTACGTACAGGCTTTCGCCAAACTCATTTGCGGATGTTGCTCGACGTTTCAGGCTCTGCGCCAGTTCGGTGATGTTGGTCATGCTGCAAGCTCCTTAATTGGGATCCGATTCATGTGCATGGTGTAGCCAGTACGGGCCTCCAGTGCCGCATACTGCTCCAGCAAGTCAGGGTGATGCGTTGCGCCGTTCTTCAGATCGTTGCGACTGGCCATGATGCAGAACACGCAGCTCAGGCGCTCGTTACCCAGTGCGTAGGCGTAGTGTGGTTCTTGTCCT
>OGXN01002824.1_pt1 | contig 11189 bp, 20 predicted proteins | sample 1576281 | NCBI WGS metagenome assembly OGXN01 (sample SAMEA3541494, study PRJEB24748) | human gut metagenome | biome: human gut; feature: human-associated habitat; material: faeces | place: China | collected 2012
ATGGACAATATTCCTATTTGCTGTCCTATAAAATGTCTTCATTTGATTTTTTTCTTTATAGTTTATAGCTTATTAAAAAATTCCGAACAACCACTTTTATTATTAATTTATCTTTTTCTCTTTTCTTTGTAAATGGAGTTTAACCTTTTCCGGGTCAAACTCATAGTTTTCGCATTGACGGCTATTCGTCATAACGAGAAGTAGTGGGAATAACAACCCATACTTACAACCCCTTCCGTATTCGTCTGATGCAGATTTACAAGTATCGCATCTGTAGATGTCTTGTACACAAGCTACACCCATATATTTGCCTCCTTTCTACTTAGTTATTCGTTAATTAATTCGGGGTTATCGTGGACGTTACCTATCACCTCACCTTGTAAAACTTCGGAATCAAGAGTGTCAATCGGTTTGTTTCTTTCATACCCTATACACCAGCCAGTGAATTGATATTCGTCTACTGTCCACTTGTCTCTCCTTTCCTGATGTATCCACGTAGACCACATTACAAGATATATTCTACCGGACGGTGCTTTTATTATATCCCCGTCGTAAACTTCCGATTGGTTCTTGTCAAGTAATCCGGTAAACTGACCTACTGTTTCTTTTAAAACCTTAATAGGCTGACATCCGTCTTTCTTGATATACGAACACCGCCCTTCTCCGTCGCACAATTCAAATTCAAGGTAATAACCGTATTCCCATTCACCTTTTAAATTTTTCGCTCTAAATTTTATTTCAATCATAATTACTTAGTTATTAGCATATTTCTACCGGATCATCTGCGAATGACAACGGATTACCTATAATTTTCTCAATTGTACCTTTAGGTAGTGTGATACCATAGTCGCTATCATCTACCTCTTCACAATGATGCCCAGCTGAAAAATCATGCGGATCATCATAAACAAGTTCCTCTCTTGTACAATTGACCTTCCATGTATCTTCTACTCTGTCATAAGTAGGGAGATCATTAAATACTAACTCCTCCCCATCTCTGTTTACTGCTAACCATGCCATAATAGTTCCTTTCTATTCATATTATGATTTTACTCCAGTCTATCTTCTCGTACGAATGATGCCCTATCCAATCAAAATCATCTGAATACGGCCATTCTTCCTCATCGCAATCTTCTGGGCATTCATCTGTATGCACATGATAGTTTGATTTTTCATCCGTCTTGGTGACAACTGAACGATACTGAATTTCTGCTATGTAGTTTTGACCGCAACAGGCTTCATCAGAGATACCTTCTCCATCACCTTCTTTTAGCCAATCTTCTGCCTCTTTCAGCGTTTCAAACTCTTCATAGTCTCCGTTTGCAGCATCATAGGCTACATAACGATAATTATTCTTCTTACTCATATCTTTATTTTATTCGTTTATGATTAAGTTTTACTCTATTCGATTTAAAATTTCTTTCTGTATAACCTCTTTCGCATTAAAGTGAAAGAGGCCCTTTTTCAACCGTCTAACATCCTGCATCGGCATTTCATTGATGTAGAAGTAAAAGGCTTCATACGGATCACTGAAATTCTTTGCAAGAGCATTGTTCGGCTTATTGTTCATGTATCGTTCAATAGCTACTATCATTCCCCGGGCATAGCCAGGGAACATCTTAAATTCCTTCTGCATCTGCTTGCAGCCTGCCAAAGGACAACCAACACAACCATGACGGGAAAGATTGTAAGGTGCATCGTAATACTTAGAATATGGCAAACCATATTTCCGGATATAGTTCCAAACATCAGTTTCCGACCAATTAAGAATCGGTAGAATGTGTTTTGCTCCTTTCATCCACTTACGAATATCGCATTACTCTGGCTCATATAATGCCCTCGATTGGCTTTCTTCTGCCCTCATTCCCTCGATTGTACGCTGACCGATACCGTATTGCTCCTTCAACTTTTCACAGCAAAAACGCCTCATTCTGCCGGGTAGTCCTTTAGTCTCTATCAACTGAAAAAAAGATTGCTTCGGTTGAAGTATCCGAACCTGTGAATAATTCTTCTTTATAAAACTGATTGTGCCAGGTGGATCAACAGTTGTATTTGCGTAAGAAGCATTATACTTTATACCGGAACGTTCTGCAAGGTCGAGAATTACAACGCTATCTTTGCCACCGGAAAAGCCTAAACACATCGGATCGTCACGTTCCATGCTGCGAAGGAAGTCAATTGCTTGCTGCTCCTTTTTGTTCATTTCTTTTTATTTTTGAATCAACAATGGGGTTGCTATTAAATAAGAGGATCGTCTCGCAATCCCAACTACACATAGTGTATTCACCAGGAAAACTGGTTTCCAGTAATCCATTTTTTGTCAACCAAATTCCATCATATAAATTGAAAAGCTTTTCAAAGTTTATGCCGCGTGGCTTCATTATACCTGTATGTACTAATTTTTTATCATGTCATCATAACTGTCTATTATGCAAAGACAATCTGTCCGAACATGAATACGGAAAGAATGTGATAGGAGATTTGTCTTCCAATTCTCATTTTCACACCATTTTCTCCAAGAATAGGACGAATCTATAGGTGAAGTCCAAAGCCCACCTGATTCAGGTTTTAACCATAACGGATTACTATTTTTTATAATTTTGATAGGCAGTTGTAAAACATCAGTCCCAATATGTTCTACTTGTATAATGCTGTTCATAACTACTTAGTTATTAATCATTGTAATATTGGGGATAACACCCTTTAATTATCTCTTCTGCATCCTTTTGATGTTGAGTGCCTTTTGCTAAAAGTTCAACGGTTGCAGCCAAAATAGATATTTTGTTAGCATTAAGCCGATAGGCATCGGCAACCAATTCAGACATTGCATATCGTTTATCAGACAATCCTTTTAGCTTAATCTTATTCATTTCTTTATAGTTATTCGTTAAACAAACATTCTGCTGGAGCATACTTTTTATACTCTAATTCAGCTAATCCCATCACTTGGCTTCTTGAAAGGTATCTTAAAATATCATCCATATCTGTGTTTGCACGATATAGACGTTCATACCCTCTTATATCTTGCCATTTTCGTTTTCCCTTCGCTCGCTGCATCAACTTAAATGAATAGCGAACAGAGTTAGTAAGCATATCAATATGTAGCTTGCAGGTAAGTTTTAAATCTCTATTCTCCTGCGGAAAAATCATTTCAGTCATTTTTAATTTATTTAAATTATTCAATTTCACAGATATAACCATTCTCACGCATATAATCTGATATATCGTCTTTGGATATGGAATCCAGTAATTTAGTAGAATCTCTTTCATCGACTTCTGCTGTTACTCTGACATATCCATTTCCAGCCATACTTGTCTCTATCTGAACGCTTGTCGCATCCACATCTATTGATATTGTTTTCATATTGTACTTTTTAGAACTATTTATTTCTGATCTGTATATATCCCCTGCGTTCGGTTTCCCTGAGAAGCTCCATATCCTCATCTTTGATATTACAAGAAGTTTCTCCGTTTACTGTGGTGTAATTGGGAATGTTAAACCTGTCTCTGATTTTCTTTATAATTCTGGGGACGTCTTTGGGATCAAGATGTTTGGTGTCCCAGTAAATAGTAACTTTCATTGTTTAAAATGGATTTTCATCCTCTATGTCGGCATGTTGACACCCCGACAGAGGAACAGAGTCAAGATTATAAAAGCATGTTGTAGCAGCATTGAACCCACAGATAAACCGTAGAAGTCCAATGTTTCGTCCTTTAGCAATATCTATCATAGCCGTTCCTTTCGTTTCCACGTTTGAGAAATCGCTTGGATAGGATTTCTTAGTTACTTCGGGACGATAAATGAGAATGACTACATCGGCTGCTTCTGCTATTTGTCCACTGTCACGAAGGCGGGCCAACGTAGGAACCGGATTCATGGTATCCCTATTCAATTGAGAAAGGGCTATAATCCAAATATCAAGTTCTTTTGCAAGATTCTTCAAACGCCTTGCAACGTCTCCCATCTGCTGTTCCTTGTTGGCTCCTTTCATGTTCACATTGAGAATCTGCAAGTAGTCAACTATAGCACCATCAATGCCATATTTCAACTTCATATAGCGAATAGACGAAATGATAGTGTCTATATTTGATGTACTCCGATCATCAAAGTAGATACCCTTACCTGATATCTTGCCAATACCTTTGTCAACTGCCTGTAATTGCGAATCTGTCAAGCGTGAGTACATGATCTGATTGGCAGAAACACCACTCTCCATAGAAAGAATACGAGCTGTTATTTGTTCTTTTTTCATCTCCATAGAATACATGGCAATTTTGGCACCAAAATCTGCTGCATTCCTCATGATAGAAACAGCTAAAGAGGTCTTGCCCTGCGAAGTCTCACCGGCAATAATTATCAAATCCGATCTCTGTAAACCACCTGATTTGCTATCAATCTTTTCAAAACCTGTAGGAGTTCCAGTGATAGCTTTAGCTCCTGAGAGATTCTCATTTATCATGCTGTAAACATTCTCTAGCCCATCATTAATGGTTGATACCGTAGTGCTACTTGATTTAAACAGAGACGCTAGTTCATTACTGACCGAATTAGTCACATCAAGAATATCTTCTGATTCCGAATAAGAGTTTGAGACTAGATATTGCCCTATTACATAGAACTTACGCCTGATGGCCAAGTCATGAAGCCTAGCTGCATACTGATACAAGTCAAAAGTACTGTTAGAAGCAATCTTCATATACTCCACCAGTTCAAACTTCACACCATTGGCGACAAGCTTTCCCTTGACCGTTATCATATCAGGCCTGTTTCCAGATGATACCACTTGAAGAATAGCCTTGTATATCTCCTGATGGAAAGGATTGTAGAAAGATTCTTCCGATAGTAACTCTCTCACTTCTTCAAAAGCATTGCGTTGAAGAATGATAGTGCCTAGAACTATTTTTTCAGCATCTTCATCACGTAGCTGTACATTAACTTCCATTCTGATATTCAAATTGTTTTAAAATCGCATAATAAAGCACATCCCATTTTGAACGGATATCTGCTCTTCCTTCGATTGTACGCAATGCGCTTTTAAACATTTTGTTTCCGTATTTGTCACGTAGCAGCAAGGATTCTTCCTCGCTAGGTAATCGCATGTTTGAAAAACAATATGGCGCTTGTTTCTTGATGTAAGACAGAAATTGGTAATAGCCGCCATTACTCCCTTTTGCGGAGAATAATAGCTGCTCATTTTCTGTCTGGTACTTGTCTGTTTTAGACTTTCCGAGTTCAATATCCAGCCACCTGACAAAATGAGCCATTCCATCTTTCGGGCTTTTACGAGTTTCCCCCTCATTTTGAAGCTTATCAAAGAATCTCTTGAGATATTCCTGAAAGCTATCCAATGTCAGGTTTGGATGACCGGCAGACCTCTTGTTCATTACGACAGTCTCTATCCATGAACTATTGGTGGATAGCTCCTCATAGCAATCTTCCAGGGATTTTTCTAATATTTCCGGAGGGATGACACTTTCTTTATCTCCTTTAGGAGATTTCTTTATATTTACTTTAATACTATTGCGGCAAACTTCCTTCTTTTTTAGGTATTCTTCCAGAATAATCTTGTATTCTTCTGGAAGAATGTCGTATTCTTCTGGAATTTTGATTTCATTCCGCTTTGCACGAATACACATTTCTACGTATCTTGATTGAATGGATGGTGAAGTAAGTATATTCCCATTAGAGAGCAGTGCTTTATCAAAAAGCCCCACAGCACAACAGTAACGTACTATTTCATTCACCTTATTTTCCTTCAATCCCCAGTATTCGGCTACGTCAAAGGCAGTACTTTCGTCCCACACAAGGAAACAACCTCTTACTCGGTAGATTTCGTTCAATAAATATTCGTAAACGGCAAATCCATCACAACCTAAATCTTTTTTAAGTCTTTTGATCCGTATATCTTGGAACCGGTCAGTATCTAAGTTATAATAAAGAAAACCAGTTCTTGTATTTGCCATTATGTCATATCCTCAACTTTATTTTGAAGGAACAAGATGAGTTCTTGAACGTCCTTTTTGGAAATATTTACAGTAATAAGAGATTCTTCATCAATATCAACTTTTGAATCAAAACATAATATTGATTTGTCATTAACAGGAGTCCCAATTTCTATAGATACCCCGTTGTCGTAAAATTTGATGTAACTCATATTTTTTTGTTTTATTGGATTTACGATATAATAGTAAAAGTTTATTTCTCCACTCCTAGGACATTTGGGAATATGTTCAATGTCTCTAATTACTTCTTTTATGATTTTCATACATAAGCTTTTTGTTGGTAATTTCTTAATTTAAATTGCATATCGGTATAATTTCAAATTCTATTCTCGGATTCACTTTATCTATAAATTTCTCCGCTACTATCTTCACACAATTACGGTCGTTCTTGATGGCTTTACATCCTTGCAGACAATCTAAAACGATTTTCATACAATTGTCAAGGTCTGGTCGCTGATTCTCGTAGAATACGCTCAGATGAAGCTCAAATAAACCTGGATAATTTCTATTACGATACTGGTTACATTGCAGATAGAAAGATTTCTCATATTCTTTTAAAGCTGATTGTTTAGCAAGGCTTCCATGACCTTTTAGAGTAATAACCTTGTAGCAATTTGATTTGCTGGGACATTTCCCATGAATGATTTGTTTCATAAACCAAAATATCTATTAGCTGCCAACTCATCATGCTGGCATACTATGTTTACTAATTCAGTACAACTTCTTCGGAAATTACGGTTCCCGTCATATAAGTTGTGATGGTATCTACACATTGGAACTACATTCCATTCTTCAGTATAGTATTCAGGATAAAGTGAACGAGGCAACAGATGTGCCGGATCAACATCCGTCCGACCACACAAACAGCAATAAGGAGATAAATTTCTTTTTATCTTATCCATTTCTCTATTTAGTTTTGCCTGCTTATTACTTACTCTCTTCATATTCTCACGTTAAAGGCCCCGAAGCGTATTCTCCGGGGCGAAACCATTATTTATTATCCCATGCCATTTATGTGTGGCTCACATTATTCCATCGGGAACACTATCTGTATGCGCATTACAGAAATATCCATTTGCAACTGAATACTTTCATGTTCCCTTTCCAACACAAGTTTGTGCGGCAGTTTGGGAGTCGAACCCAAGCAATTACAACTTGTAATACCTAAAGCACTTCGTACGCTTTCTTTAGGCTCTCTTTACCACTGAGAATACCTCCGCCATGTTTGCCCGTCTTTCCGAGCTGTCAACATCATGAACCGCCATGTAACACAGTCAACTTCCACATGATTTTGTGGTAATCCACCTCGATTGATACCCTTTGGACTTATATGGGTTTCTACCATACTCTCTCAATCTACTACTTTCTTTCATATATCGGTCGCTCCCATAACGATCTCAAATTTCCGAAAGTGGTGCGTTCATTGATACAAGATTGCTCCTATACAGAATATTCACTACGTCTGTATAGGAATAACTCAATCCAAATAAGCCATAGAAAACTCTTTCGAAATAAACCGCCCAACTGGAATCGGTTTGGCTGATTCAATAGCCGTGTGAATTTCTCTTTTATTGAACTCATGCCCCTTTTCTTTGGCTTGCTTCTCGCATTCCTCCTCTTTATTTTTGAGGTAGTGAGTGATAAGCATCATCGCCCTATCAACGTTGAAGGTGTTCACGACAAAAGTCTGAACCCTTTCGTCCTCATTCTCCCCGTCCGTGAAGGTGATTTTCGTCTCAATCTGGTAGAATTTCTTTTCATTCGGTTTAGATTCTTCGTTACTATCTTCAGTCTCATCGTCCATCTTGTCAACGTATTCTGCCATCGTGATTTCATTTTTGAGATAGGCAAGCGAAGCATCGTCTACCTTGCGTTCTTTCAAGTTGTCGGTAAGAATCACGCAGGAATCGAATTCCTTTGCCATCGTCAGGGTGAACCCGAACTGGTAATTGAGTTCGATGTAGTCTTTCAAAATAAGGCAAGCATTCTCCAGCCCAGTGGCATACAACAAGAACTTATACTTCTTGTCGCTTATCTGTGCTTGTGCGATGTATGGATATAAAAACTTGTTCTCATTCTCGAACGCCAAACGATTCTGGTTGCTAACTTCCACTTCCTTGATACCATCAGCTTCCATACTGAAACGGATTTTTGCTAATAGGTCTTGGTCTATCAGCGTGCCACGCTCAAAGAGGACTTCATGCCGTTCTATGTTGACTGTTTCACCGGTATCTTCATCAATGAAAGATTCCTCCCATGTTTTGAGGACACGTTTTGCAAGGTACATGTTGAGCATCTTTTTCGGGTCAGATGTCACATACCTGATTTCTGTTTTTCTTGTTTCTATCATAACTAAATAAATTCTTGATTTCTTTGTATTTCCTGCTGTGCATATATCAGCATCTGATGTTCATTAGCAGCGGGCAAATAAATACCCGCCTGCGTTGCGCTCCAATTACGAAAACGGTCAATCGAAAGTGTCATTTCACCCGTTGTCAGTTCGGCAGAACTGCGCAAGTAGGTTACTTCATTCCCTTTTTTGTTGACTGTCTTGCGTTCAAACAAATCACGGTTGCAAGTCCTCTTATAGAAGTCGATTTTAGCTTCATCCAGGCTGCAACCGTATTCACTGCCAAAGTACCCTAAAAGAAGATGTAAATAAGAATTTTGGGCAAGTGTGCGGTTGGGCAGTTTCTTCTTCACTTCCACCACCGCACGCTCTTTAAACAACTTGTTTACATACTCTTTAAACTTGGGCACTTGGTATTCATTCTTCAAGTCGAACAACATACACTAAAATGGTAAATCATCCTTTGCATTACCATTCGCATCAACAGGAGGCGGAAAGTTCTGCGGTTGCTGATAAGTCGGCTGTGGTACCGGCTGTTGTACTGGTACACTCTGAAGGGATTGAGATACACCTCCACGCGCTTCTATTTTGAAACACCGAATAGACGCCATACGTTTTAGTTCTCCATCTTGATTCGTCCATGAACGCCCCTGTAAGGCAAATGATACAGTAACAACATCATCATTTTTATAACGATCAAGTTCTGCACATTTATCACCCGAGAACTCTAAGGGAATAATGTTCTCATACTCACTACGCTCACCAGTATAAGGATCATAAGTGGTAGCATCTAAAATAAATTCCCGTTTAGTAAATGGTGTTCCCCCGTTTTTAGATGGGATTTGGACGGTCTGACCGATTTCAATTATCCGCCCGGTTATTTGATTCGCCATATTATTCTTCTATTTTTTCTTTTAATAAATACTTGGTTAAGTTTCTGTATTCTGCCCACTCTAAAAAAGAATGTAGCAGATTCATATTATCTTGCTCCATACCATCATAACGATAACATGTGATAGAAGGCTCATATCGTTTCAATGGGAGTCCTCTTACATCATATCCGTGCTTATCTTTGTCGTATCCTTCAAAGATGAATAAGTCAAAGTGAAATACATCCGCATTGAATAGCTGTAGATAAAACCGCCATTGGCAAGAATTTATATAGTCAGCATCGGATGGATAAGAATATTTGGTCTTTATATCCCTAATCTCCACACCATCTATCATGTCGGCGCACCCTGTTATAACTGCATCCCCAAAGTCCTTGTAGAGCCTTATTTCGTGAAACGCATCCGGGTGTTCATTGCGGTACGCAAGTGCCACCTTGCATTGCGGTACGTCTAATATTACTTTGTTTCCTTCAATGTCAAAAATACGTCCACAAGGTATAGGTTCTTTCTGTTCTTTGCCATAATAGAGGAAGGTACGCTCGCCTGCTTCTATCTTTTCGCATTGCGGTGTACCTTCTTCTACAATTTTATGAAAAGCCGTCCCAATGCGAGTATAGGCATTTCCCTCAAATACACCCGTTATGCTATCAATAACCGATTGCTCAGTTATCTCGAAGTTAGCGTATTCGCTTTGCTCCATATACTTTCGGAATGCTTCAATAGTAGTCACGCGAATTAACGGTCTCATTCCTTGACGAACTTTTTATTTTCGTATTTATAGCCCTTGGATGCAAGGTTGGATTTCATTTCTTGAAAGAACGGATATTGCAGTACTACTGGAAGCTCTTTCATACCTTCGATGAGTGCGGCTATATCTTCATCGGTCATAGCTGCCGCTAGATTCTCTCTAAGCATAGCAAGCATCTCATTGGCTTTCTTCTGTTCCTCCGATTTATTCTGTATCGCGGACTTCACAGTAGAAATAATTCCTGCCATACAATTTGAGAAATCTGCACTAGTGGATTCGGGAATTTCCATCATCTGAAGCTGGGCTACATTCTTTCCAATAAAGGTATCGGTAGGCTCAAATGAAACAGTACGTTTTCCATTGACTTTTGATATATATCCTACTTGGTCGGCAATGCGAAGAAGCAGGTCTTTGCTCTGACCTGTACAATCAGGAGAGTGCTTGACAATATCACCTTCCACTGTTTCTTTATCATGGCAGATAAAGATTATGTCAGAACCATTAGAACGAAGTTGGTTGACAAATGACTTGAAATCCTCTGCCATTTGCCCAAACCGCTTTAAAGCATTATTGGCTAACTTATAATTGTTCTTTATGGCAAAATTCATCAGATAATCATCCAAACAAGCTTTAGCAGTGTCGCAGATGATAGTCTTGTAAGACTTCATTGTTTCATACTCTGCCGTTATATCTTCCCATTTGTTAGCAGTAAGGGTATCACAACGTTGTACCGCTCTATCATAACCTCTATCCGTATCTATCAATAACGGATTTTCCGCTGTTGTGGCAAGGGATGTCTTGCCTGTTCCTGGAGTACCATACAATACAATGATGACCGGACGTTCAGGAGTAACGTCGTTCTTTTTAATAATTGGCATAATAATAAATTTTAAATTAATAATTCGTGGAGAAGCCCGGACTCGAACCGGGATTTGCAAGATTTCGTTTGTACGTTTCAATTGTGGTTCTGGCTTCCCCATTCATTTTTCCTGCTTCGAGGTTAGCCAGCCGTATGTTCAAACTAAGCGTCTACCAATTCCGCCACTTCTCCGAAATAAAAAAGGTGTACTATCTTCACAGACCGCACACAACACAGTAAAAATAACTACATTTCAAAGGATTTTTTATTGCAATTAATGCCCCAACTCTTTATAACATATTCGGGCCATTATAAATGATAATCCACAAATGATAAGCA
>OGXN01002837.1_pt1 | contig 11132 bp, 13 predicted proteins | sample 1576281 | NCBI WGS metagenome assembly OGXN01 (sample SAMEA3541494, study PRJEB24748) | human gut metagenome | biome: human gut; feature: human-associated habitat; material: faeces | place: China | collected 2012
TGAAAAAGTTTAGGATTTTCTATCAAACAAAGTTAGGAGGTCTTCATTTGATGGTTTTATTATAAGGCTCATTTCTTAAAGAAAACTTAAGAAAAGACGCTGCTTATAAGAATCGGTCTTAGGTCTGATAATTTTTTACAACAGAAGCTATTTAGATTTTTTTCTAAATAGAGTTGACAAATCTATCTGGAAGTACTAGAATCTATTTAGAAAGAAATCTAAATAGATTGGAGAAGATAGAGAATGAATTTTGCGCAAACATTTAAAGCTTTATCGAATCCGATAAGAAGAAGTATCTTAGAACTGCTAAAGGCGGGGAAATTATCTGCTGGCGATATCGTTGCTCACTTTGATGTAGCAGGAGCGACCATTTCCCATCATTTAAGCATCCTCAAACAGGCTGATTTAATTCGAGAGGAAAAAGAAAAGAATTTTATCTACTACGAACTCAATACTTCTGTCTTGGAGGATTTAATGGTCTGGCTCGTTGATTTGAAAGGAGATTCTACTGATGAAAATGAATAAAAAACTATTGATATTAACCTCTATTGTTATACTCTTCCCCATACTTTGGGGGCTGATAATTTGGCCGCAATTGCCTAACCAAATCCCTATTCACTTTAATGTTGCTGGTCAGGCCAATAATTTCCAATCGAAGCCCCTGGTTGTGTTTGGCCTTCCTCTTTTCCTTCTCTTGGTGCATCTGTTTGTGATTTTCATGTCCGCACGTGATCCTAAGAATCGCACGATGAATGAGAAAATGGGAAAAGTGATCTACTGGTTGACTCCAATCGTCTCCTTGAGTGTTTTCTATCTCATCTATAGTAAGGCGCTAGGCTCTACGACCAATCCATCTGTTTTTGTTTCGGCTTTGCTAGGCCTCATCTTTGTGATCATGGGCAATTACATGCCGAAGCTAAAAGTGAACCATACGGTTGGAATCCGTCTGCCTTGGACCTTGCAGAGTGAAGATAACTGGCACAAAACCCATCGCTTGGCAGGGAAGTTGTGGGTCCTCGGAGGTTTGATCCTTCTTATTGAAGCAGGTATTCAGTTCGCTGTCCCTTATGTAATGGGGATCGTCATCCTCACCATTGTTCTCATTCCGATCCTTTATTCTTATCAATTAAGTCGGAAAGATTGTTAGTATAAAAAACAACCAGAGAAGAAGCAGTTGGTAATTGCTTCTTTTCCGGTTGTTTTTGCTTGTTCTCATGAAAATAGATCAGATTACATCTAAACATATGATCTTATATTGATAGCCGTTCAAAGTTAGTTTAATTCTTTGTAATATAAGGAGGATTGCATAGTGTATAGCTCTTCATAGTATTTGTTTGTTTTCATTAAAGAATCATGTGGTAGTGTAAGATAAGTTGTGTAAACACAAAAAGGAATAAAACCGTTATAGTAGAGTTGCGAAATATTACTAGAAAGAGATGTATTCCTATGACTCAATTTACTACAGAATTACTTAACTTCCTATTCATCATTTCAAATTCTCAACTTTCGGGAAAATAAGTCTTTTTCGGAAAGTTTATCTTATATAACATTTATGTTTGGAATAATTTCGAATGTATAAAGAGTACCTAGCCGTTTTTATCATCGGTTTAAGGTTTTAAATATAATAAATAGGATAGTTGGATTTGAAAACTGTTTATAAGATTGGTAATTATATTAAGGATACTATTAAATATGAAAAATAATTTATCAAACTGGACCCTATCAGATAGAAAATTCCTTTATTCATAAATCATTTGATAATCATTGGGACGAACCATAAAGAGAATCTCAATAAGTCAAGTTTGATTACCATTGGAATTAGGGATTTACAAATAAACATCTTATTTCCACTCAAGATCAAAGGAAAATAAAAAGATTTTTCAAAGTAAAGATTATTTAAATGCATGTTACATGGTATAATAATGTTAAGTGATGTAATATACATGAGGTTCCTTTATTGTGTGCCTACGAAAGGGACTTCTCCAAATATTGAAAGTGAGAACTAATGGATTCTGATCAATTTTTAAAAGATATTCAAGGAAAAAATGTCAATTTTCTAATAGGAGCAGGAGCTTCTTTTGGAGTAGTGCCGACGCTATGGATGAAATCGATTAATAAGTCTTTTGAAGATTTGTTAACCTCGAAAGATCTCGATGAAAACCAAAAAAAAGTATTATATTTTATTTGGTTTGAACTTTGGATTCGAAAAACAAAAATTATTGATTTTGATTTAAATAATGAGACACATAAGCAATATGAACGTTTTATTCAAAATTTAATTAATTATCTAAATAATGAAGGTTTTGATAGACCTAAAAGAGTTAATATATTTACGTCTAATTATGATACTTTGTTTGAAAATACATTTGATTCATTGAGTAAGAAAAATAGACTGACTTACTTTAATGATGGAAGTAGAGGTTTTTTTAAGAAGTATATTTCAACTGAAAATTACCACTTAAAAATATCTCATTCCGGGATGAGTGACTCCTTCCAACGAGAAATTCCAACAATTAATTTGCTAAAAATTCATGGTTCGGTTACTTGGAGTAACGTTAATAATGAAATTGAAGTTAGTTTAGAAAACAAAGTCTACAATGAACTTTGTGTTTTAAGTGATAAAATAAAAGAAGCAATAGCTTACCACAATAATGCTACTTGGGAGCCTGACGAGAAGTTGCTTGATCCTGATAAATATGAAGAATCTATTTTGTTCGGAACACTTGAGGAGCTGCAATTTTCAACAGAACTGACAACTATTTTTGAGAAATTTTCTGATTTAATAGAATCTTTTTACGAAAAATATAGAAATTTTCCAGTAGTAAATCCAACGAAGGAAAAATTTTCTGACACTGTTTTTCAACAACATTATTATCAATTATTAAGAATGCTAAGTTTTGAATTGGAAAAACAAGATAGTGTTTTAGTTGTTTTTGGATTCTCATTTGCTGATGAACATATACTTGAAATTGTTCGACGTTCAATAGTTAATCCTAAACTAAAAATCTATGTAATAGCTTATAATAAAGGAGCTAAGGAACAGATAAAAAGTAAACTGGGGGATTTAGGAGGAAATATAATTGATTATCTTCCATCTACCTTATCTCCAGATGGAAAAGAAGTTCTGGGGAACTTTAACTATTTAAATTCATTATTTGATGGAAAGATGAGTAAATAATGACAGACCAAAGCTATATTGTAGGAACAGTTAGAGAAATACGAGGAACAAATGTTATAATTCGCTTGTTTGATAATTCATCGCAAATGACCTACTTTTTTAATGGGGAGCGTTATTCTGGTGTTATGATTGGATCATATATTGGGATAAAACGGGGACACTATACTATTGTTGTAAAGATTGAAAAAGAGTATGCTCAAGATATTTTTCACGATACAATGGTACAGGAATTTTCAAAGGATAGATTTATTAGGGAGGTGGAAGCTAAAGTAATTGGTAGCTTTGTTCGAGATAAATACATTTCAGGAATGGTAGCCTTCCCACAAATTTTTAACGATGTGATTCTATTACCTAATGAAAAAATAGGTTCGATAATAAGCGGAGAAGGAACAGATGATCCTAATCCTCCTTCAAATCCGAGATCATTTTTTAAAATTGGTGAGATATGGCCTGAAGGAATCCCATATAAAGTTAATTGGACAACGATATTCAATACTCATATTGCAATTTTTGGAAATACTGGAAGTGGGAAGTCTAATACTTTGGCTAGACTCTATAAGAATCTTTTTGATTTAAATACAAAAGAAATTCTAAACTTTGGGAATTCTAAATTTGTGGTTATTGATTTTAATGGTGAGTATGTAGGACAAAAGGTTTTAGCAGAAAATAAAAAAGTCTATAATCTAGAAACCCGAAGTTCTGGGAGGGACAAAATAGTAATTCCTGCTAATAAGTTTTGGGATAAAGAAATGTTGTCAATACTTTTTGGAGCTACTGCACAAACCCAACAACCTTTTTTGAACAGGTTATTAAAATATTATTTTTCAGAGACAGGTTTTGAAGAAAATTTAGTACGTTATCTGAAACGAGCTTTTAAAACGGTTTTTAGTATCCCCTCTAAAGAATCTTTAGATATACTAAAGTATGCGCTAGATCTTTTAGAAATTGATTATGATAGTTTCTCTTCATGGATTGTTCATAGTGTTTATAATCCTAATAACTCAAATGGATACTATAGTGTATGTGAACTAGCTGGATGGAAATCAAGCGGTAATAAGTTTTATTGGAATGCTGATGAAAGCACAGAGATTCTTGATCAAGAGATTGATTCAATACAACAGAAAGCTGCTGAGTTTATGTCAGATGAGACTAATAAAAGAGTGACAAATCCTATTGTTCAACTGAGATTAGCAGCATATTTTCAGATGATTTTTGATCTATCTCGTCATACGATACAATATGATCATATTTCACCATTGATTCATAGAATCGAAGCAAGATCCAGTGATTTTAATAAAGTACTAACAATAGATAATTCACAGGAATGCCAAAGTTTATTTTCTGATAATTATTTACACGTAATTTCGTTGAAAAGTGTCAATAAAGATATTAAAATGTTGATACCAATGTTAATTGCAAAAATAAGTTACGATTTACATAGAAACCAAGATGATCGTTCTAGTGTTTTTAATCTGATTATTGATGAAGCGCATAATATTCTATCTGAAAATTCAACTGTTGAATCTGAAAAATGGAAAGATTACAGACTAGACGTTTTTGAAGAGATAGTAAAAGAAGGACGTAAATTTGGATACTATCTTACTATAGCTAGTCAAAGACCATCAGATATTTCACCTACCATAGTTTCGCAAATACACAATTATTTTATTCATAGGTTAGTTAATGAAAATGACCTTAGATTACTTGATAGAACGATGACATCTTTAGATTATATTTCAAAATCTAGTATTCCTAACTTATCAGCTGGTCAAGCGATAGTAACAGGTGTATCATTTGATTTGCCCGTGGTTGTTAAAATAGATCAACTTCAAAAAGATGAAGCACCAAATAGTTCAGATAGTGAGTTGCTAAAAATGTGGAATGTTGTTTCAGATTGATTAGCTATTTTTACAAAGGATTTCTCTTAGTCAGTAAAAATTATACAATTTTACTATTTAATGAACTAAACTATTCCCCTATTTAAAACAATTGATTCATATTTTATGAAATTGATCAGTAGATATCGTTCTGAAAAGCCTTGATATTACGCTGTTTTTAGTCCAACTGAAACCCATACTTTCCAAACCAGGCTTGAAAAAAGCTCGTAAAGCATCACAATTTAGTAAACGTTAAAACTTATTTACATTTATTAAAAGCATTTCGTATCAAAAATACGGGATGCTTTTTCTGTCTAGCTTAATTTGACAATCTAGGAAAAAAAGCTCCTCTATTAACTGTTTTTTACAGCAAGAAGAGGAGCTTTTATTCAGAGAGTTTGTTCAGTGTTCCAATTTACTAATTTCTATTTTTTTTTATTGAGACCAATTAAAAGGATTGGTACTAACGCACCAATAATTTTACCTGCAATAGCAGCAGACTTAGAGGATACAATTAATTTAGAAGCCTGAGAGATTTCATCAAAATCTAGATTTTCTACTTCAGCTTTGGACAATACTTCTAATAACATTTCAGCACGCTTAGCTCTATCAGAGTCGGTTGACTTTAGTTTTTCAATTTCAAAATCAACTACTGTTCGTATTGCGATGTAATGTAGTTTGGTTAGTTTGCTATTTTTTGTTTCTAGATTACTAATAGTTTGTTTAGTGACACCAATAAGATTACCTAAATCTTCACTAGTCCAATTTAAGATTTCTCTGATAGACTTTAAATTGTCTTGCAGTATTTGTCTTGTTTTCTCATTTGAGGGATATTTTTCTTTTTTCATTTCACGACACCTACAATTCTGTATTTACATTATAACAGAAATTTGGGACATAAAAAAGCATTGTTTTGGTTAAAAATATAATTTAAATAAAAAATATTTGACAAAATAAAAATAATGGACTATAATATCGGTATTCTTAAGAAAGTGAGGAATGAAGTTATGATTAGCTTATTAAAAATAAAGTGAGTCATATGTTTGTTCTAGATTCTGTATCAGAAACATGACCAGAAGTTTTTTGCTGTAGTATACACCGTGCCGTGCCATTATAGGAGGAAAGTCAGAATGGATTTACAAGTAATACTTAATATTGTGTTGTTTTTTGGAATGATATATTTCGTTGTTAGAAGATATATTATTGCCTCAAAATTTGCAGACTATATGATTAAGAATGGCGGGGAAGAAATTGAATTTATAAAGGAAAATAAATTGAGTTTCTCTGAATGCGTGAAATTGATTAACAAAAAATATAAAATTGGGTTAGTTAATTCATTTTCTGTCGTGAATTGTATAAGAGAAATGTAAGCTACACTAATAAAGGAGAGAATTATTATGGACGCAATTGTTAGGAAATTAGCAGGTTTTGGTTTGCCAGCTGTAGTCTTGTTAGTAGCAATGAGTACAACAGGCTTAGCAGGTGCAGCATCATTAACTGCAGCATTAGCTGCTCTTGGACCATTTGGTATGTTTGGGGGACTTGCTTTATTAGGTTTTTTAGGTTTTGCTGCAGATTCTATTGCTGAATACGGTTATGAAGAAGTAACAAAGCGCGTAGTCAAAGAACAATTAAAAACTACATCTAAGTCTGAAATGATTAAAAAAATTAAAAAACAACCAATTACAAAAGCAATGAAATTAAAAATTATTGACTTTGTTGAACATATAGATGTCTAATTTGAAATAGGAGTTAACATTATGTCAAAATTATACGAATGTGGTGAGTTGTTTACCAAGCATGAAATTGATTGGGAAAGTAGCGATGAAAGCTATGAGTCTTATTATTGTCATGACTGTTCTAGGTTTCTAGAGCAATGTGGAATTGATGCAATGGATCCTGATGGATTTGGGTATGACGAATATGGAAACTGGTATTCGGAACGATTAGGATTATAAATACCTTAGAAAAACTCCTATCACCTCTTCATCCGTACTTTTGTTAGATGTTTATAACAGTCTTAAAAAAATCACATAAGAAAGTGTAAGAATGAAGTTAATACCGTACCTTTTAATAAATAGAAATATATTGTCTGTTACTGGCACAAAAAAAGAAGTGTTCTCTAAATGTCTCAAAATTGCAAGTAAATATGGAGAAGTGATAGGCAGTGATGAAATGTTTGGAGAAATTTATCTTAAAACAAAACTAAATCTGCGCCAGTTACATTTTCCAAGAGAAATAAAAATATCGGTTGCTCCCACTGAGGTTCAAGATTTGACTATTATAAGGTTTGGTGATAGGTATGATTATACTAGTTCATGGCTTAGGGACGTTTTTGGGAAAGAATTCTTTAAAAAATGAAAACCTGTATGTAGTTATAATGAAGCGCTTCGAAACTATACTGGAACTTCCCTAAATGATCAAGCTAAAATCAATTTTTTGAAATTTTAGTTGCGTAAGGATGCCCATAAATACTGTTATGAAGCTATTTTTAAATCAATTGAAAATAATACTTTCCAAACCAGGTCATACGATCTGTGAGAAAAAGAACACATAACAAAAAGAGGAGCTTCACAATAAAGTTCCTCTTCTTTTATATATCCGAATCATTATTCTTATTTCAAAAAAGGTAGTGAAAAAGGTAGTGATTCGGTTGATTTATATTGCAATGTAGTGAAATTTAGAATTTCAAGAATCGCTTAAAATCAAGGTTTCTAACATCTATTGACGTGTAGTGAACCCCTATTTCACCTCTGTAAACACGACGTGTTTGCGAAGTTTTGGTGAGTATTTCTTCAATTGAAGACGGTCTGGAGTGTTACGTTTGTTTTTAGAAGTAAGGTACAAGCGTTCACCAGATTCTTTGTGTTCAAGTGTAATATTTACGCGCATGGTATCTCCCTTCTATTATTTAGCTGCTTTAGCGATTTTACGTCCTTTGTAGTATCCTTTAAGTGATACACGGTGTGAACGTGAGTAATCTCCAGTTGTTTCGTCAAATTGTACTGATGGAGCAGTCAATTTGTAGTGTGTACGACGTTTGTTTTTCTTCGCTTTTGAAGTGTGACGTGCAGGTACTGCCATGTTTTATCTCCTCCGATAATATTTTTTTGTTCTTGATTTTTAATCAACTTTAACATAATAACATATCTTTTTTGTAAAGTAAAGTTACTTGACAAAAAAATTATAAATAGGTGCGAGTGTGGTTATTAACGCTTGGCTGTTCGTTAAAAACGAAAGTCCTCAAGGAATAATTCATAAGAAAATCCTAAAAAAGAACAGACTATTCTTCTGTATAACTTGTTTTTGTGATAAAATAGAAATGATTGAATCGCTACAATAGTAGAAAGGAATTAGGGGCTAAATTTGTTTAAATTTGGTGCCAATATGTCTTAAATTTATGAAATTACAAAAACCTAAAGGAACACAGGATATTTTACCTAGCGAAAGTGCTAAGTGGCAATACGTGGAAGCTGTTGCGCGTGAAACATTTAAAAAATACAATTACAGCGAAATTCGTACACCAATGTTTGAACATTATGAGGTTATCAGCCGTTCTGTTGGTGACACAACGGACATCGTGACAAAAGAAATGTATGATTTCCACGATAAAGGTGACCGCCATATTACTTTGCGTCCAGAAGGTACAGCTCCTGTTGTGCGTTCTTTTGTAGAAAATAAATTATTTGCACCAGAAGTTCAAAAGCCAGTTAAGATGTACTACATCGGCTCAATGTTCCGCTACGAACGTCCACAAGCTGGTCGTTTGCGTGAATTCCATCAAGTTGGTGTTGAGTGTTTCGGTTCAGCAAATCCTGCCACAGACGTTGAAACAATCGCGATGGCTTACCAATTGTTCCAAATACTGGGCATTAAAGATGTTACACTTCATTTGAATACTTTGGGAAGTGCAGTTAGCCGTTCGGCATATCGTCAAGCTTTGATTGATTACCTTACGCCAATGCGTGAGCAATTGTCAAAAGACAGTCAACGTCGTTTAGATGAAAACCCACTCCGTGTCCTTGATTCAAAAGAAAAAGAAGACAAGATTGCTGTTGAAAACGCACCATCAATTCTTGATTATCTTGATGACGAAAGCCAAGCTCATTTTGATGCTGTGCGTAGTATGCTTGAAACCCTCAATATCCCATATGTCATTGATACAAACATGGTTCGTGGTCTTGATTACTATAACCACACTATCTTTGAATTCATCACAACTGTTGATAAATCTGAATTGACAATTTGTGCTGGTGGTCGTTATGACAGTCTCGTTGAATACTTTGACGGACCAGAAACACCAGGTTTTGGTTTTGGACTTGGTCTTGAACGTTTGCTTCTTATCCTCGAAAAACAAGGTATTGAATTGCCAGTTGAAAAAGAAATGGACGTTTACATTGCTGTTTTGGGACAAGGTGCAAACCTTAAAGCGTTGGAACTTGTTCAAGCTGTCCGCAACCAAGGTTTCTCAGCAGAACGTGACTACCTTGGACGTAAAATCAAAGCGCAATTCAAATCAGCAGACGCCTTTAATGCTAAAACAATTATCACTTTAGGTGAAAGTGAAATTGAAGCAGGTCAAGTAGCTGTGAAAAATAATAAAACTCGCGAAGAAGTGACCGTAAGCTTTGACGAAATTGCAAACAACTTCGCTGAAGTATTGAATAAATTAGATTAAACGACAACAACTAGCTAATAACTGTGTACTCACAGTTCATTAACTAGTTGTTTTATATTGTAAACTTTAGTTGCGAGAATGGAAGCTACTGTAACCTTGCTAGGTAGGTGAAAGTTTCATATAATGTATATACAAAATCGTCGGAGAAAAGTTAAAACAATTAAGAAAACCTAATCATCTTTCACAAGAAAAATTATCTGAACATATCCATGTTTCTAGAGAAACTATTTCAAATGGGAACAAGGAGTTTCCCGAACAAAAAGATATTAAGGAATGACCTGTGTTTACCTGCTTGCGAATAAAAGAATATTGCTACTAAGTTAGAGATACTGCATAAATGTGCTGGTATCTCTTTTTTGTTGGCTTGAAACAACAGACTACTTCATTTCTGCTTGATTACGTTAAATTTATCGGGATATGATTTGTCAAGGACTTGTTGCGTAAGCAATGCTTTAGCACCCTTTACAAATCATAGACAGATAAGTAACTTCTTAAAAGCAGAAAAGAAATGACTGTATTATTTTTGTGTAGTATAATGATAACTAGTTAAGCTACAAATACAGTTGAGGTGGAATATATGCAAGCATTGTTTACATTACAATATGGGGAGTTTGCGGTTGCAGATTATTTGGCAAAAGAAGTAAAAGGAACATCTGTATTTATCCCCACTTCTGCACAAGAAAAAGGAATTGATTTGCTATTATATAAGTTTTGTGATGGCATAAATAAAGTATTGACATTTCAAGTAAAAATGTCTAGAGCTTATTATTATCCCAATAAAAAATATCAAGGCACTCTATGGCTTAATCGTTTTGAACCGCAAGAAAATGCTGATTGGTTTGTAATAGTAGGAATTTATGCAAAATATCCTAATGAAATACATAGTGCTAAATCGTCTGATACAAAGTGGGATACAATAATGTTGGCGTTTAAAAAAGAAGAAATGATAAATTTCATGGAAGAAGTTAGGCTAAAGAAAAATCCAGATAAGTATGACAAAATGTTCGGATTTGGATTTAATGGTAAATTAGAAATCAAACAAACTAGAGGATATAAGGAAGAAAGGGATATGACTAAATATTTGATTGAAAATCGAATTGAGGAAATTATGGAATATTTTGATTGAATTTAAACATATGAGAATTGTTTGAAAGGATTGACATGTATATGAGTAAAGAAAATAAGAAAGCAATAGTTTCGCAAGAAGATATATCCTTTACTGATTAAATGTTATGATTTGGTCAAAAGGAATTTGAAAGTTTACTAGATTTTGGAGTGTGGTAACAAAAGACATCTCAAATAGGAGTTTAATATCATTTTGAACCTTTCAAATTTTTGATATTTGGAAAGTTCTAAAATGAAGTTAGCCACCTAAGGGTATCAAAAAACATCTCAGAGA
>OGXN01002838.1_pt1 | contig 11116 bp, 11 predicted proteins | sample 1576281 | NCBI WGS metagenome assembly OGXN01 (sample SAMEA3541494, study PRJEB24748) | human gut metagenome | biome: human gut; feature: human-associated habitat; material: faeces | place: China | collected 2012
CGAACCCCTGTTTTATGATATAGGAAAATCCTCTGGAATTTCCTATATCATAAAACCCTCCGGGAGGATGCACACGCCGCGATAAGGTATATAGCCGCAAAGCGGCATCGCGGCGGCGCCAAAGTGTGCAAGCCCCTCTGAAGTGAGGTGGGTGGGGAGCTGAGGTGGGCTAGCACACTTTGTTATATATCAGGAACGTGCAGAGCACTCTCAAGAAGGAAAATGAGGAAGGTTAAACGCTATGGATAGAAAAGAAATTCTGCAAAATAAGAAAAGAATCGTAATAAAAGTAGGAACGACTACAATTACGTATGATGAAACTGGTAATATGATTCAGCAGAAAGATTATTATGGTAATACGACTACACTAGCATACGATGCAAATAATAATAAAATTAGTGAAGTAACGGCAAGAGGGAACGAAACTAAGTACGAATTTGATGCTTTAGGAAATATGGTCAAAGTACAGAATCCTTTAAACAGAGTGATAAATTATACATATGATGGGAATAATAATCTTACGCAGAAAAGAATAAATGATTTAGTAGCTACATATAAATATGATTCTGCTAATAATATTGTCGAAGAGAGCAATGAATATGGCTATACAGAGATGTTTGAGTATGACGATTTTGGTAATTTAACCAATTATGTTAAACCAGATGGAACTGAAATTACATACGAATTTGATCTACTTGGAAATAAATTAAAAGAAGGAAGCAGAACATTCAGTTATGATAATCATAACAATCTGGTATCTGCATCTTATAATGGAAAGAATCTGTCATTTGAATATGATGAATTTAACAGAATGGTGACAAGCACTGATGCAAAAGGAAATAGTGTATCATATGGATGGGATATTTATAACAATAGAACTTCCATCACATATCCTGATAAAACGAAAGTGTCATATACTTATAATGATTTCAACAAGATAACGAAAGTAAAAGAAAATGATAAAGAAGTTGCTTCATATACATTTGACGTTAGAGGTAATGCGACGTCGTTAAAAAACAAAAATACTGTTAAAAAATATACTTATGACGAAATGAATAAAGTGACATCATACGATTTTACAAATAATGGAAAACATTTCATTAAGTATGAGTATTCTTATGATCCTGATGGAAACATAATAAAAGAAGTGATTGACGGTAAAGAAAATACCTATGCGTTTGATGAAGTAGGAGAAATCAAAACCTCTAATAAATTCATAGATGGAAAACTAATTGAGACTAAGTATGGATATGATTTATATGGTAATCAAACAGAAACTTCATCTGATGGAAAATTTAAAATTTATCATTACAATGAGAGAAATCAGTTAACAAATATCAAGACACAGGATGGATTAACAGATATTTACTATAATAAAAATGGAAATATGAAAGAAATTCTATATGCTGGTGGAAAAAAGGAAACATTAGAATATGATGAATTTGATCAATTAATTAAGTTATCTAATAGTAAAGATCAAAGTTTTGAGTATGAATACGATGCCCAAGGGGATCGAACAAGTTATGTGAAAAATATAAATGATCCTTATGATGCTGAGGCATGGTACAAATATCTAGAGGAAACTCCTTATGATGAAGTAAAAGATCTATTGGAGGATAAAAACAGTACAGATACATTTGATGCTTTACGTTATCAGGCTAAATATCATGCTGATAAAAACACTTGTGTTGGTATGGAAGAAATGGATGAAAATGATCGTACATCCACTTATGGAAATTATGTTATTGATAAATCATTAAAAAACAGTGAAATACTAATGTCTGATAGTGATGTAAAGCATATTTATGGTATGGATGAAAGATTATTTACAGAATGTGGAGATCCAAAGATGTCATATGAAACATCTGTCATAACATACCTGAATGGTTTAAATAATTCTGTAATAGGTACTAACACATTGAGTATCAGCTTCGGTGTTAAAACCAATACTGAAAACAAATTAGAATATGATGATTTTGGAAAAACTAATGACATGAAAGAGGGATTCGGTTATAATGGAGAAGAACTGGATGGTAATGGCTTAATATATTTAAGAGCAAGATATTATAATCCAGAACTCGGTAGATTCATTCAAATTGATAGATTTAGAGGTAAAAAAGAAGATATTGAAAGTCAGAATAGATATATCTATACTAATAATAATCCTTATAAATTTATTGATAAAACAGGAAAATCTAGTGATGTTTTTGATCCTGATTTCTGGATGAAAGTCGGTGAAGCTGTTGGTGCAGCAGCGGCTGTAGTAACATCATGGACACCACCAGGATGGTTAGCATGGGCAGTTGCTGGTGTTTCAGCTGTAGGTGCATATATTTACTATAATAGAGATTCTTTGAGAGAATCTTATGAAAATGGACTACGTAAAAAAATGAGATGATAGCAGATACGCTAATTAATAATGAAACTGTAACTATTTCTGGTGGCTCTACTTCATGGGCAGGAAGTACTACATTAAGACCAACTATAACTATGACAAGGGAACAATACCTTAAAGAAGTTGCATGTCAAGAAGTGAAAGATATTTATGCTAAAAAACTTGCACAAGAAGCAGAAGCAGCACAAACTGAAAATGAGATTAAAAAAAGAATAGAAGATAAATTAGGAGAGTTGGATAAAGGCTCAATAGATACCACTAAAAATAAACAAAGGAAAGTAACAAACAAAGATAAAAGCGGAGGTATGGATAAAGCAAATAAAGATTTTGATGATTTGGATTTGGATAACGTTAGGGAATACCCTAATGGAACAAGGGTTGGAGAGTTTCCTGATGGTACAGAAGTTAATGTAAGACCGAATAGTTCGGAGGGTTCTCCAACTGTAGAGGTTAAAAAGCCAAATGGTAAAAGAATTAAATATAGGTATAAATAATGGAGGGAACTATGACATTCAATAAAATTTTAGATACTGAATTAGATTACATGAACTTTAATATGGATAAGAATATAATGATTGAATTCACTGATGGTCATCATTATACCTATTTGAAATTGCATGATTTTACGGATATTGAAGTATTTGATGAAAAATTCTTTGATGCAAATAAGTATGGTTTAAAACCAAATCCAAATATTTATGGTATCTATGAAATGAAAACTGAAATACCAAAAATAACATTGTTAATTGTTAGCATTAATGATATTTTTATAGTTAAGACTAATAACTATGAAATTATTCATAAAGATGAAAGAGAAGAATTTGATATTAATAGCCGTTATATTAAATCTATAAAAACAAATATATCAAATTTTGAAATTAGTAAGATTAGATTAGGCACTAATGAGAAACTAGATGTAGAATTTGAAGTTTGTTTGAATACACAAAATCAGAAATTATCGTATATGTCAAAAAATTATCTTGAAGCATACAAAATCGTTAAACATCCAGGAAAAATTGAAAATAATAGTTTTTTAAATAATCTTGATAAGGTATTTCCAGTAAAAGATTCTTTAAAAAAAGGATATTATCATCATATGAAATTAAATGATAATAGTATATCTTTGGAACTATTGTTTACTGGAGTGAATTTTGATGTACAATTGTTTGAAGAGGATTGTTGAACTCAAAATCATAATTATTCAGAAATTGAAGAAGTGCGCAAGTTATTTACTGCTACATAATAGGCGCTATGGCATTTGCATTATCTGGTTATGCTCCAGTATTAGTGGCACAGGTGGGTGCTTATGCAACACAATTAGCTGAATTTGCAGAACCTATTCTTAGTACATTAGGTGGGGTTGCTTTTGCTACAGCTTAAATTAAGTGATAGGAAGCTATTTGCTTCCTATCATTGATTATTTCAGTTTACTAAATAATTTATTGTTCTTAATCAGGAGGATGTATATGAAAAAACTTATTTTGTTTTTGATTTGTTCATTTATTTTATGTTTTACTGGAGGTTGTTCTAATGATAACTCTGAGGGAAATAAAAATGAACTAGGGAATTACATTGCTTTTAAAAAAGTTAGTACAGCAAAAAATGTTGAAATAATGAAAGATATCACCATAAATATTTCAGCGTCTGAACACGGAGGACATCTTAGAATAGAAAATGATAAAAATCTTTTTCCTAAAAAAGATGGCGAGTTATTAGGTATTATAGCTAAAGTGAACAATCAAAGTGCCTCCAGCATAAATATAAAAAATTTTTTAAATTGTAAAGATGGCTCTGTTTTTAAAGTAGATGAGAGCTATTATCCAGCATCAAATTATCATGTAGAAGGAAATGATGAAGACGGTATTATAAAACCGAATGAAGAAAAAACAGTATATATTTATACAGAAATACCATTTGGCACGGCTACTGATCAAAGTCTAATTGAAGTATATTTGACATATGGAAAAGAAACAAGTCCATTTTGTGCGATTAATGAAGAGGATTTGAATACAGATACTACAAAAAATGGTTTTCACTTTCAATTACAATGGTCTACTTTAGCAGATGACATGTGGTAGTTTAATTAATTTATAGAAATGAGAAAAGAGCATATAGCATGATCTATATGCTTTTTTAGTCTCTTAGCAGATTTATGATTACATTGAATTGTGATGGCATACAGCCATTTTCATATAATATTAGCAATCAAATAGAATATCTATGAAATATTTAACCTGTTATGTTAATTCATTACCTGTTATGTATAAGATAAGGTGATTTTTATTTATTTATGAGATAATACGTGTGAATTTAAAGTAGCAAGTAGGTGAAGAGATTGAAAACGAGTGAAAAAATAGAAATGTTGATGAGAAAGAATAATATAGATATTCAGGATACTGAAATATTTGAATATGGATTAAGTTTGTTAGTGAATTATACTGTAACAGCATTGGCTATTTTAACTGTAAGTATTTATTTTAAGATTACATTAGATATACTGGTGTTTTGCACAAGCTTTCTAATATTAAGAAGTAGTACAGGTGGATACCATGCTGAATCAAGATTTCTATGTTTCTTATTTTCCCTTGCGGTTACGGTATTGATCCCTCTTGCTTTAAATAGAGTACCAACATCATTAAATCTTTTGATTTTAGTTAACGTTGTAATGTTTTGCCTGCTTATGGAAAACCTACCAGTTGAGAATGAAAACAAGCCATTATCTGAGAGTGAAAAAACCTACCATAAAAAACGATCAATTGTGCTATATCTAGTAGGATTTCTTGTATTATTCGTTCTAAGTCTATTTGATATTACACATATAACAACTGTTATGGCGGCAGGAATGATAACCAATAGCTTATCAGTAATTTTAGCTATAATACAAAAGAAATTTGTATTGGCATAATGAAAGAGAGGAGTAAAAATAATGGAAAAACTACTTAAATCTTTAAAAGGTGCAGCAGATACACTTGCTATTCACAGCGCAAACACATGTTGCTCTTGGTGGTTCTATGAAAAGAAAGTTCCAAAATCTTTGAAGAAATACAAAAAACATTAGGCTTTATGATTCAGAGATAGCAGAGGTGTAAATAGTAAACTTCTGCTATTTTTTATGTTATTGTCAAATGATAATTAACATGATTACTCTACTATATTAATAATATATCAATAGGAAATAGTGATTCATTTATTCCTGTTATGTCGATATTATTCCTGTTATGTAATTATTATTTTGAAGGATAATGTATGCAGATATAATATAATTAGTTCTCCGTATTAGATGACAAATAAAAAATATTGAAAATGAGAACGAAGTTATTAGAGAACTAACTATATAAAGTAATTATTGATTTTTGACAAGGCACTCATATATGCATGTTAAGCATAAAGGGTGTCTTTAGTTTTTTAGTTATATCTATTACATATAGGCACTGTTGGTGAACTAAAAAAATAATCAAGTAATGTGATCTAGAGAAGATAATTTTACGTAACAGGTGATTTATGAGTGAAATTTAGATATTCAAATCTCCTATGGCAGTTTATGTATAGTCATTTTAATGACCGTATGGTTATGTCAAGCAATCAAAAAGTCAAATACGTTCATATTTTTCTTATGAACTGTATTGACTTTTTTTGTTTTTATATAGGTGAAGAGAAGTGCAGATCTCCTCCTTCATGAGCTTTTTTGAAAAGAAAAGAACATGGAGGAGAAAAAATGTTAAATGATTTCAGAAAAAATGATTTTTGGGTTTTGCATGAAGAAAACAAAGATACATATTACTTGAGAATCAATGATGAATGGGTTGAAGTTACGAAGAGTGTATATAGTGTCTACAAAAATAGTTATCAAAAAGCCTACAGAGATCAGATAAGAGAAACTGATAAAATTACCCATTATGAAAATGCAGATGATTTATATCCTTATATTCCTGATAAGCCTGAAAAGAATACTATGGATAAAATAATAGAAAAAGAAACAAAGCAATTATTACAACAAATAATTCTAAAATTGCCTGAGGAAGAACAAAGGATTATCATTGCAATCTATTTTGAGGATATGACAGAACGAGAAATTGCAAAGGAATTACACATGAGCCAGCAAAAACTCCACTATAGAAAGAAGAAAATTTTAGAAAAATTAAAAAATTTTTTGTCAAAAGATTTTTAACCGTTCGGTTTAGGAAGGAAAGGAAATCTTTTCTAAAGGAGGAACGAGTTGTGGAAAATCAGAGTAGAGCATGGATTCACTGTAGAGTATCAACTGAATCAAATCGCTATTTGTTGCATTATCAGGAAAAAAGGTTGATGTCCTATTGTGAGAGTGAAAACTTGAAAGTTGTAGGAGTTACGAAGGAGGTAGGCTTAGGTAAAGGTCCAAGGGAATATTACATCTCTACTATTGCGACAATAATCAGGCGAAAAGAAATTGATTATCTGGTTTTATATGATTGGACAAGATTGTTGATCTTTAAAGATCTGTATATGGAGTTTAAACTCTTCTGTGAAATGTATGGTGTTGAGATTATTGATTTAAGTGAAATCTAATATCTAGTTTATTTACTATTGTGTGTTTAAATATCGTTTATCTTTCTAGGGCACCTCCTTCTGGACTTGAAGGCAAGAAGTCTAAGGAGGTAAAGAAAGATGAACGATTATAGAAAATCTGATTTCTATCATTATTTTGACAATAAATCAAACACACGAAGATACTTTATTAGAGTATATGGATCCTTTATTGAAGTGAATAAAGATGTCTATTATACGTGCTACAACTCTTACAGAAAGCAGCTGCGTGATAATAGAAAAGATCAAGAGAATGGTTTGTTGAGTTATGATGTGCATCAATTAAATGGACATACATTATTAGATATGTATGGAGAAGATCAAAATTATCTGGAGGATATCTACAGAAAAGATCTAATGAACACAATCATGAATCTTATAGATACCTTGGATGATGCAGATAAAGAACTAATTACTCAATTGCTGATAGAGAATAAAAAAGAAAGTGAATTAGCAAAAAGGTATCAGGTTTCTCAACAGATGATAAACAGGAGAAAGAAAAAAATCATTAAGAGTCTACGGGAAACACTTAGTGACGGATATAAGAAAATCAAATCTTTCTTGTTCTTTTGGTTGTGAATTTGATCTTTGATAACTGTATATCTGAATGCAATTGATTTGCTGGCGGAATGTGACATTAAGTGCGAATCTGATGGCATTCATGTTCCAGCAAACTCGTATAAAGTGAGTTTAGTAAGAAAAATAAGGAAAGTTGTAAATTTTGGTTGTAGAAAAGAGTTTCTATTGTTGGTTATTAAGTGAGGGGAAAGAAATGAGTTGCCTCTCAGATCTTTGACAATAGAATACTCAAAATACAGTACGTTATCCTGTTTGATTAAGCACGCTGTTGACTACGCCATGATATGAAGAATAGAGTAGTGGAGCGATATATAGTCGAACATAAAATCAGCTTGGCAGCTGATCTGCAATAATATCAATGGGTCATAATGATACTTCGTCTCGGAAGCAGTTGAGCGTGATGAAACCGTCGCACCTGTAAGAGGCGTCTCTTTGATTGAAGGAGAGAACGTGAGATTCGTATGCTGTTAGCCAGAACAGGCTGTATTTTGCCCAGAAAACAAGGGATAGAAAAAATGTTGTTTCTAGATAGATATGAAACGGAAACGTTTATTGATAGATCGTGACGTCAGATATTCTGACGTCATCATTGTACCAATAAGCAAAACAAAACAAAATAAGACCAGGTACAGAAAGAGGTAAGATATGAAAAAAGCGTTTGTAGCGGTGGAAGATGAAAATAAAATTACGGCGAAGGTAAAGGTTGAATTGGATCAGCTGGCAGAAAAGAATCATTACGAAATTCAAGGACTATTACAATATCCCAGAGGAACGATATTTGATAATTCTGAGATTTTTATTGAAACAATGAAGAGAATAGGTGCAGACTGTATAATTGTGACAAGTCCAGAATTTATTATTCAAGAAATTCTGTCAGATGGTAGGTTGTCTGAAATAGCAAAAGAAAATAACTTAAAAATCATAGATGCTACACTTGAAATAGATATTGCGGAAATTAAAAATATTATGTCCAAAAATATAATGAATGATATCAGTACAATGATGAAACTGAAAGAGGACTTGGATCAAGTAAAAAGCAATATACATGCACACGCTGATGATCATAGTGTAATGATCATCACAAAGGAGGCAGATCCTTCAGAGATTGAGCAGTTCACATATCATGTATCAGAATCTGGTTATAGAAATTTTACTGTTGTACAGATGCAGGAGTATATCCCAGAAGCAGAAAAGATGTTTAAATCTATCATTGAAAAACACAATGTGGATAAAGTATTTATTTTTGATGAATATGAATCACCTAGATTTGATCGTTTTTTACGTCAATTAGAGGATAAAGGCATTAAGGTTTCTTGTGATGCAAGAGAAGAACTGGAGATGACTGCTAAATCGTGTTTTACTGGAATGTTCATGAGTTAGGAACGACGACTATGGATCAGACAGACTATTATTTCATTTACATTTGTTTATGTGAATTGACACGAAGAAAGAAGCTGACATTGAATGTAGCCAATAAAATTTTGAAGGAATATGAAGCATTCTGCCATCCAGTTTATAAACATGAATTGACAAAAATGAATCAGTAAAATCAAAGTGCCAAGATGGGTGACATTCTACTAGATGTATGCGATGAATTGTGATATTGTGTGTAGTGAAAAGAGGGATAGCGCATGGATAAGAAGGTCAGTATTATTGAACCATTATCAAGAGAAGAAAAAATAAAGACTGCTGCTTATGCAAGAGTTAGTTCAAAAAGCGATGATCAGATCCATTCATTTAACAGTCAGGTTGCCTACTATTCCCAGTATATCAATCAGTTGCAAAATACCATCATAGTGGATGTTTACACAGATGAAGGTATCACAGGTACTGTTATCGAAAAGCGTAATGGATTCAAGAAAATGATTCAGGATTGTCGTGATGGACTGATTGATAGAATCATAACAAAATCAATAGCAAGATTCGGAAGAAATTTTACGGAGACACTGAAGACATTGAGAGAACTCAAATGTCTAGGTGTCTCTATTTATTTTGAGGAAGAACATATCGATACAGCTGATAGTGTAAGTGAAACTTCTATCAGTACGTATATGATGAGTGCTGAATTAGAATCCAGAACAATTTCCTACAATCAAAGGTGGGGATTCAGGACGAGAGCAGAAAAAGGTATCTACAATCAGCCACATCTGCCATACGGTTATTACAGAATCGATGGGAAGATATTGATTAATGAAAGTGAAGCAGTGATTGTAAGATTGCTGTTTGATATGTATGTAAATCAGGATATGTCGACAGTGGCTATCACGAATTATTTTAGTCAGAATAAGATTGGTGGAAGAACATGGTCAAGGTCAGGAATCGTACTGATGCTGATAAATGAACGATATTGCGGGGATAAATTGCTACAGAAGAAATTCACAACAGATGAATTTCCATTTCACTTGGTCATGAACAAGGGGGAACTTCCACAATACTATGTTTACGATAGTTTTCCAAAGATCATAGAAAGATCACTCTATGAAGCAAGCTATGCAAAATGGGAAAGAAACAGAGAGAACTTAAGTGACAACCAGTTATCTGCAAATAAAAGATACCCATATACTTCAAAAATTGAATGTGCAGAATGTCATGAAAAATTTAAGCGAAGAACTTATCGGGGAGTTGAGTTCTGGTGTTGTAAAAAGCATTTAGTAGATCATGATTCTTGTATGAATAAGCAGATTTCCAAGGAAGAACTGGATGAGGCATTTCTCAAATTGTATTACAAACTGAAAAACAGCATAGATATATTAGAATCCTATGGGAGAAATATTGTCAAGTTGCTGATGGACGATGAAAAAGAAAAAGAGCTGATGATGCTGGATAAAGAACTTCATAATTTGAAAGCTGAAAAACTGAGACTGTTGAAGGAAAATTTGGAAGGAAAGATTTCTGATATAGAGAAAATTTCAAATTTGAATGAGATACAGATGTACAAATCACTATATGAGTTAGAAAAGAAAAAAGTATTAAATCAGGTATATGAAAGTGCTGAATACAGAAATAATCAGAGACTTGTTGATGTGCTGAGGCACTCCGCCTCAATAGATACATTTGATGAAGTTATATTTCATGAGATCGTACAGAAAGTAATGATAGGTCAAAACCATATATATTTTCAATTACACAATGACCTTATGATTAAGTCAGAAAGGAAAAAATATGATGGAAATTACAGCTAAAGCACTTCATGCTCAAAGGGTTTCAGAAGGGTGCTATATTCAAAGGTTTTTTAGAAACAAGGTTTTTTATGGTATTGACAATCAGCCTTTAAAAAGGAAGGTTTACCGAGGAAAACGTGATAAGGATGGAAAGAGAAAAAATGAGATATTTTATGTTAATGAGAAGCAGGATATTCGAATAGAGGAGGACTTGCTAATGGATTGTATAAATCAGATTCTAGATAAACTCGTGAATACAGATGAACTGGATGTCAATGGATGGAGCACTGAAGCATCTTATCGATACTTTCAGATAAAGGAAAAGAATTTTTTTAGAAATAAGAAGATTGCAATTGATGAATATAAGCGTTTTATAAGTGAATTTTTTGAGATTACAGACAACAACGTGCATTTAATT
>OGXN01002841.1_pt1 | contig 11106 bp, 7 predicted proteins | sample 1576281 | NCBI WGS metagenome assembly OGXN01 (sample SAMEA3541494, study PRJEB24748) | human gut metagenome | biome: human gut; feature: human-associated habitat; material: faeces | place: China | collected 2012
ATTTGTGCAGATACCTGCTGTGTCATCTCGGCTGGAATGGCTGGGAGGAACAAGCAGAGCTGATTAAGAAAGAAGGACGTCAATCATTGCGATTGGCGTTTTTATTTTATCTATACTATTATGTTCAGATACATCTCGGCCGATACGGTGAACAACGGGCCGAGATGATCCAAGGAAACTATCCAGCAATTATGACAGAATAAGTTATTACTTTATTCAAAACACAACAAAATGTCTTTGAATGATTGTCTTTTAGGTTGCTTTATTATATAAGTTAAATGATAATTATTATATATAGACATAGGAGTGCAGTTGTTTTTATCTGCTTTAGGACACTTTCTACTTTGTACTGCACTCGGACAGTGATCATTTTGTCAGCGTGCATCTGGGAGAGCTTTTATGAATCAATTTTTAGCAAAGAATAAAGTTAATCTTGAAAAGATGTTTTTAGTTATCTTTTTGTATATATATATGATCACATTTTTAGCGTATATCCTGACTGATCATTTTTATTCTTATGGATTTAATATTGGAGTCTTATATTCTGCACTTCTTTTTGCTTTTGCATGGTGGATCTGCGGATTTAGACGGAATTTTCTTATTGCATATCTCGGGATGATGTTTTTTCTCTGCAGCGGAATTCTAATTAAATTATTTGATCATATCATCGTAATGGCGTTAGATATTTTTGTAAACATTTCTCTAGCGAGTATAATCTGGATATCTATCCTCCTTATAGGCTTCTGCATTAATAATATTGCAGCTATTTTGGGAAAATGCAGCGTAGGGCGTGTAATTGCTGGTCTGTGGATTATTTTCAGCCTTATACCTTTTGCTTTATCTAATTTGCTGTTTTGGATATATTATATTGTCAGCCATCATTATTTACGTTCCGATATTATTTTAGCGGTCTATCAGACAAATTTAAAAGAAGCTATAGACTATTTATTGACTCAAAATATATTTAGCCTGCTCTTTGCTTTTCTAGGATCTTTATTGATTTTGATTTTTATTGGTTACGTAGTGCGTATAATCTGTATCAGCATGCGAAAACGTATTGAATTTGCTTCGCGCCGGTATCTATGGGGGTCGTTAATTCTTACAATTTTTCTTTTGCTTTTAGGTGTGAAGGTAACATATTCATTTGTCGGGTACGAACCCGTGCGTATTATGGATTCCTTGAAGAATTCGGTTAAAAGATATACCTCTTTCGCTAAAAACCGACAGGAAAGGATGCAGTATTTATATAACTTAGGTACACTCTCAGTGCTTCCAGAGCATAAAGGGATCTATGTACTTGTCATTGGTGAGTCAACAGCAAGAGATCATATGTCCGTTTATGGATATCGTTTTGATACGACGCCCTGGATGTCTCAATTTGTTAAAGAGCCAGGCACCATCTGTTTTAAAAAAGCATATTCAAATTATGTGACTACGGTTCCCGTCTTGACCTATGCATTGACGGATAAGAATCAGTATAATTCTGTATCTATGGCACAGGCCTATTCATTGATAGAAGTTGCTGCCGCGGCGGGATTTGATACTTACTGGATCAGTAATCAGGAGCGCTATGGTATTTTTGATACACCTATAGCTGAAATCGCATCTATGGCCAATCATCAGATTTGGTTGAATGGCGATGTTGGTGAATATATACGCTCAAATTATTATGATGAGGAGTTGGCAGATCAGACTCCAGACCTCAAAAATGCAGACAATGCTCTGATTGTATACCATCTTATGGGCTGTCATCAGTTATATACAGAACGTTATCCCTTTGAGTATCAAAAGTTTGATCGTAAGGTTAGCAAAACCAGCGAATATGATAATGCTATACTTTATACGGACTATGTGGTGAGCAGGCTGTATGACCTTGTCAAGGACAATCCTAATTTCCAGGGATTTATATATTTTTCTGATCATGGGGAAGAATCTGATGATGGGACGGCTCATGAACCGACTAAGTTTTCCAATCAAATGACACGTATTCCTCTCATTGCTCATTTTTCAGAAAGATATAGGGAAAATCACTCTTATTTATTCTCTTCTTTGATCGATCAAAGGAGTTCATATTGGACTAATGATCTTCTGTACAACTTTATGGTAGAGATTATGGGTATTCAGGGCGCACCTATGGAAGAATCGAATCTTACCCTCGGGAATATTGCATATGACAGAACAAAGGATAATTCTTTGACAATGCATGGTGAGAGGAAAATAGAATCCTAAATGAAGGTATATTAAAATCTTAATGAAATCAATGTATTCTCAATGTGTGAGAATTTTTGAAAGATTAAGAAGTACAAGGCGTTGGCTGATTACAAGTCAACGTCTTTTTCATTTTCCATTTATACGTTATCGAATACTGCTTTTCGATAAAAAATAGAAGGGTAACCGTATTTTACTAAACTCATTCAGATTATATAATTTTTCTTTTGTTTTCTTCCGGATTCGCCACTTATCGAACATTATTAAGATTTTATAATTTGGATACATAAGTGACTTATGGTATAATAAAAGATATTAATATATCGCTATAGATTTATCTATAACGAGTTTAGGGAGAACAGCTCAACTAGGCTTAATCTCTCTTTTGCTGTGTTTATTAATCAGAATGGATTGATGAAGTGCAGTTATTATAAATTATTGTTTTTTGACTGGAGGCGGTTCCATTGGATGATTCTCGTAAATTCCCATTCCGTTCCACTTTTAATTCATGGGTCACGATACCCGGAATTATAGTGATATTGGCAGTTGTGATTGCATGTGCTGCTTTCCCGGGATCTTCAGGTTACTATCTCAATGAAGCAAAACAATGGATTACCAAATCTTGGGGCTGGCTCTTTATTCTTGGCGTATCCTGCTTTGTTATTTTTCTCCTTCTCCTCTGCGTCAGCAAATTAGGGGATATACGTCTGGGAGATGATGATGAAGAACCTGAGTATCCGTTTTTATCCTGGATTGCAATGCTCTTCGCTGCCGGAATGGGAATCGGACTTATGTACTTTGGCGTAGCCGAACCAATTTCTCACTATGCCCTTCCTCTTGATCCTAACCTGTCTCAGGGGGCTCGTGCTGAAACTGCCATGCTCAATACATTTTTCCATTGGGGGATACACGCTTGGGCAATCTATGGTGTACTTGGACTGGCATTGGCGTATTTTGGTTTCCGCTATCATTTGCCGCTGACCGTAAGAAGTGGTTTTTATCCACTGCTTAAGAATCGTCTGGATGGTGCTCTCGGCCGTATTATTGATATAACTGCACTTTGCTGTACGATTTTCGGTATTACAACAACATTGGGATTCGGCGCTCTGCAGCTTGGAGCAGGATTGAAGCAGATTGGCTTCATTTCTCATATTGATATGCCCCAGCTGATTGTCATCATAATTGTTTCGATATCGTTTTCGATTTTATCTGCGATATCAGGAGTTGGTAAGGGTGTTCGCCATTTAAGTGAAATTAATCTGCTTTTAGCACTTGGACTGCTGCTTTTTGTCCTGCTTGCGGGGCCTTCCATGATGATTATGAGTGATTTCACGCAGAATCTTGGCGAGTATATCCATAATATTATTCCTTTGAGTTTCAGGACATTTGCCTATGATCCTGAAAATGAAGGATGGTTCACTTCCTGGACGGTCGTTTACTGGGCATGGTGGATTGCCTGGGCGCCATTTGTCGGCATGTTCATTGCAAAGATTTCCAGAGGGCGTACGATTCGTGAGTTTGTCCTTGGGGTCTTGTTCGTTCCGACTTTGTTCAATCTGCTTTGGATGACTATTTTTGGGAATAGTGCCATCTGGGTGGATTTGCAGACCAATGGCTCTCTTTCTGCAATTTCAGGCGAGACAGAAGCTTTGCTCTTCGCTTTCCTGAATCATCTTCCGCTGGGTAGTGTGACATCTTTCATTTCTGTTGTCATCATTGCATTATTTTTTGTAACTTCGGCTGACTCTGGTATTTTTGTTATCAATACCATTGCTTCCTATGGCAAATCCGGATTCCCTAAATGGCAGAGTATTTTCTGGGGCGCATCTTTAGCTCTTCTGGCTATTGTCCTTTTATATTCCGGCGGTCTTGGGGCACTGCAGGCGATGACGATGGTTATGGCGCTTCCGTTCCTGGTTGTCATGATTGTTCTTTGCTTCTGCTTGTGGGACGGCCTTTTAGTCGATAACGGATATTTCAGCCGCGGGCTTTCTGTTTGTACTTCCTACTGGACGGGCTCCTTGTGGAAGGAAAGGCTTCATTCTATGTCTAGGAAACCAGATCTCGTGAATGCCAGAAAGTTTATCAGGGAAGTGGCTGTACCGGCTTTTGAAGAACTGGCAGATGAGATGAAAAAGTATGGAGTAGAAGCTACGGTTGAGTATGATTCTGAATCGCTGCTTCCTAAAGCGGAGTTTATTATTAAGCAGGATTCTATTAGAAATTTCAAGTATGGTATTGATTGCGAAATCCATAATGTTTCTGATTTTGCCATCAAAAATGACTCCATGCCTCAAGTTGATAGTGAAGTTGTTTATGTTCCCATGAGTTATTTTGAGGATGGCAGAACCGGGTATCCTGTCCGCTATATGAAGAAAGATGAGATTATTGTTGATATATTGAGACAATATGATAGATTTACAAAACTGGTTTCTGATAAAAAACATAAACTTTTCATCTTCGATACAGAAGATTAATCAGATGGTTTCAGAAATACAGTTTATTAAATAAGAGAAGGTCCTGGATTGGCAGCGTCAATCGGGGCCTTTTCTTATTTACGGAATACTTCACTGATATTTGTTATTCTGATAAGTTTTCGTTGTATAATAAAAAATATTGTAACAAAGTTTTGTTTATTGGGAGACGGTCATGGATTATTTCTTAATTGCTTATGGAGCGCTTTTGCTGGCGCTGTCCTTTTTCTTTGGAAAGTATGGATCCCTGTGGATTGATAGGTTATACCTCAAAAATCATTCGATTTTATCATTTCCTGATGCAGTAGGAAGCAGGGCCAGGTACAGAGTAAAGCTGCTGACGCTGCTGTTTTTCCTGACCGGCATCAGACTCTTCTTCGTTTCACAGGGAATTATTTTAGTTTTGTCACTTGCACTTTGCGGATTGCTGCTTTTGATCATTGCAACAGATTTTGAGCAGTACTGCATTTTTAATGACATGATCATTCCTTTAGCAGCGGGAGGAGTACTTTGCTGCGCGCTGTTTCTACCCATAGCCATTGATCATCTGATTTCTGCAGCGGCAGGCGGCGTTCTCTTTCTCATTATTGCAATATTGTCCCGCGGGGCGCTGGGCGGCGGAGATATTAAGCTGATTGCGTGTCTTGGCTTATGGATGGGAACAAAGACATTATTCTTCATTGGAATGTTTGGGATTCTATCTGGTGGTATTTCTGCGTTAATCATGCTGCTTCTTGGTATAAAGAACAGAAAAAGTGCCTTCGCTTATGGTCCGTATTTTGCCATTCCAGCGATTGCACTCCTGCTGATCCGTGGATTATGAAGCGGAAATTTTTCATAGTATGACATAAAGTGATATAAATAGTTTTATATTATACATAAAATGCAAAAACTTATTTTAAGTTGTTATAAGAATAAGAAAAAGGTATAATAAGTATGGAAGCGTATAGATAAAATTAAATAAGATAAAGAGGAAGGAGTGAGCGTCTGTATGGACATGGACGGGAATAGAAGCCGCCCGTCTGCGCAGAAAGGCGTCCTTTTGGTGTTCACTGCATTGCTTTTGCCGGTAGTTTTTGCTTGCGCGGGGCTGGCAGTCGATTTAGGGAATATGTATGTCCATAAATCTAATTTGCAGAATGCCGTTGATTCAGCGGCTTTAGCGGGCGCAGCTGGCTATATCGCAGGTGGAGAAACAGCAGAAGACCATCCCGGAGCAAACATAATGTCAGATGAATATCTGAAGGCAAATCTGGGAAGGGAATATCAAAACTTAATAGTCAAGGACTTTCAGGCGCAGACGGTTTCTGGGAAAACGTATTATCGTGTTAAGGTTACTCAGAAATCACCGGTTTATTTTATGACGCTGCTGGGGCTGGATCCGCTTACGGATGTATCTGCGGATGCAGTGGCGCAGGTGGGAAGCGCTGGAAGCTCATCAAGCGGGTTTGGCTTTAAGGATTTAATTGTGGCCAATCATATTTCAGATTTAGGCTCCATAGGTCCAAACTACTATTACTGGTGGAGAGATATTTTTTCACCTTATTTGTTGGGCTCATATGGGATTCAGGCAACCTATGACGGGAATATCGTTGAAAGAGGTTCGGATTCTCCTGGTTATGCTTTTACACCGGATGCATATAACAAAACTCTGGGATGGGCTGTAGCAGATCACGATTATTTCAGGCTGTCTGATGGCAGTGATACGGATTATAATGCGTTTTATGATTCGACAAAAAGGAAATTCGATGATTTATATAATGCCAATAAATCATCTGTTCAAAAATGGAATTACACCAATCAGTACATCTACGGAACAGGGGATTATTATGAAAAAACCACTTCAGGGAATGCAACTGTAACGATTCAGGACCTTGAAGGGGAGTCTGGAAAGCCCATTTATGTCAAAATTGACGATGATCTCAATGCAAATGCAAATAAAATTACTATAAATATACCTGAAACAAATAACAGACCTATTGTTATCATCTATACGGGAACGACGAAAAACGGTAAGGGTAATGGAAATGGGAATAACAAACCTCTTATTCTAAACATCAACAGCAGCTCGAACCGGTATGGGCCGACTACTTTTACTGGTGTTTTATATGCACCGAATGCTGATGTTATTATTCAAATGGGGTATGGATGCGAATTTCGTGGTTCCATCTATGCGGGGGATTTGACTGTTGATTCAAACATGTCTCGTTTTACATATACCAATGTATTAGGAGGATCCTCATCAGGGACAAGCACGGAGAAATCGAAAACCAAGTTAATTGAAAACTCCAGCTTGGTGTGGAGTTAGTAGTCTGATATAAAAAAGGAATGAAAATATAGTACATATCAAGGGGGCGCTTTATGGGCAGATTTGGAATCAAGACCAAATATCTGCGCACAAAGGCGCTCTTTTAGTTTTTTATGATTCTTTTCCAGTGGTTTTACCGGTGAAGAATTAGCAATAAAATTAGGGAAACTCTGCGGTAATTCTTCTTCGTATTTGTGACAGATGCAGCAAGAACTAATTTAGACATAGAGCTCGTAATATGGAAGCGTAAAGGGGGTGCTTTTATGACCAGGGAAAAATGGAAAATACCTGAGCAGAGAGGTGCACTTTTAGTGCTTACAGCACTTCTGCTTCCTGTCTTTTTTGCCTGTGCAGGAGTGGCAGTCAATTTAGGAAGTATGTATGCCCATAAGTCTAATTTGCAGAATGCTGTTGATGCAGCAGCTCTGGCAGGTGCGGCCGGTTATATTGCGGGTGAAGAGACAGCAGAATACCATCCCGGAGCGAACACGATGTCAGATGAATATTTGAAAGCAGATCTGGGAAAAGGGTATCAGAATGTAATAGATAAAGATTTTCAGGCGCAGACAGTTTCCGGAAAAACGTATTATCGTGTCAAAGTTACGCAGAAATCCCCTGTGTATTTTATGACGCTGCTGGGACTGGATTCACTTATGGATGTTTCTGCTGATGCCGTGGCATTGGTGGGAAGCGAAACTTCAGGAACGCCGGATTTTGAATTTAAAGACTTGATTTCAGTTAAAACAATTGGGGACTTGGCTTCATTGGCTTCTGGCGGAAGTACTGGCGGCAATAATGGCAAAGCTTATGGAAATAATGGAAGAAATAAGGGCAAAGGCAACGGAAATAAGGGAAATTCTGATACAGATGCTAGTGATTATGATGAAGTTATCACAACATATGATGGAAATGTAGTCTATCAAAACACAGCTTATGCTGAAAAAATTTATACATCTGCCGCATATTATCAATATAAATATCAGGCAGATAACGCTGAAAATTATTTTTATGCACAGGCAGGAAATGCATCAGAATATCAATCGTTTTATAGTAAAACTACGGATAAGATTGATGAACTATATGATTCCACTGATTCTCCTGTTCGTCGATGGACAGATAAGAAAGAAACTGTTTATGGTTCAACAGACTTTTATGAAAAAGAAAAGGGTGGAAATGTAGAGATTGACATTGAAGAGATAACCGGAGATACGGCAAAACCGGTGTATTTGAAAATTGATAACTTTAATGAAAATAAGATAAGTATAGATGTTAATCAAACGAATGACAGACCTGTCATTATCATTTACACGGGAGAATCTAAAGATAAGAAGCCGCTCGTGTTAAGCATCAGCGGAAATCAGTATGGGCCTGTTTCTTTTACAGGGGTCTTGTATGCACCGTATGCCGATGTTGAAATTGATATGGGTTATGATTGTGAGTTTATTGGTTCAATTTATGCGCAAACACTGGATGTTAACTCACCGAGATCTCACTTTATGTACAAGGATATTTTCAGTGGATCCTCATCTGGGAACGGTACGGAAGCCTATAAGACACGATTGGTAAAAAATACTAGTCTGGTCTGGAATTAACGGCATGTGTACCAGTGAAGTATTAAATACTAAGGGGGCGATTTTATGAGCAGGTTTGGATACCGAAACCAAAGAGAGGGGCAGAGGGGGGCGCTCTTGGTACTTTTTGCTTTGCTGCTTCCTGTCTTTTTTGCCTGTGCGGGACTCGCTGTCGATTTGGGGAATATGTACTCCTATAAATCGAATCTCCAGAATGCAGTTGATGCCGCAGCGCTGGCAGGCGCTTCCGGATATACTGCCGGCGGGGATACGGTAGATTATCACCCGGAGGCTGATGAAATGGCGGCTGAATATCTGAAAGCTAATCTGGACAATAGTTACAGCAGCTTAAAAGATAAAAGTTTTGAAGCGCAGACGGTTTCCGGAAAAACATATTACCGTGTAAAAGTGACAGAACCGTCTCCTACTTATTTCATGAGAATATTAGGAATAAAGCCATATATAGATGTTTCTGCTGATGCTGTTGCTTTAGTAGGAAATCCCGGGACGACAGATTTGCATTTTAAGGATTTAATAGGAGCCAGGGAAATTTTAGGACTCGATTCATTGAAGAACGGCCGGGTAAATACAACGTATGATGGGAATGTAGTTGATTTAAGCTCTAGATTCGCTGGTACAACGATTTATACATCTTCTGCCTTAGGACAAAAAGAAAATCAGGCTAATGCTGATGGAAATTATTCTGCAGTACAGGCCGGAGAAGCATCAGATTATAATTCTTTCTATCGTTCAACAACTGAAAAGATCAATGAGATGTATGATGCGGCCGGATCATCTGTAGTGGATTGGAATTATACGAATAGGGCAGTCAGCGGATCATCAGATTATTATAAAAAAGAAACATCCGGGAATGCTAATCTGTCGATTGGGGAATTGTCAGGAAATGAAGGAAAACCGGTGTATCTCATGATTGACGGGACTAAAAATGAAAATAAAATCAATATAACGATTAATTCAACTAATGCAAGGCCACTTGTTATTATTTATACAGGGACTACCAAAAACAATAATAAAAATAATTATAAACCGCTGACATTAAATATCTTTGGATCTGGAGGGACGGCGATAACATTTACAGGTGCTTTGTATGCGCCTGATGCGGATGTTGTTGTCAATATCGGAAGCGGATGTGTCTTTGAGGGGTCCATCTATTCAAGAGATTTTGATGTTGTTTCAAGCGGAGCGCAGTTTAGATACAGGGATATATTCAGCGGTTCTTCTTCAGGCTCCGGTACAACGTCGACAAAAAGCAGGCTGGTAGAAGATTCCAGTTTGGTTTGGAATTCATAAAAAATAAGAAGAGTATCAATATTCGAGTGAAAGGGGGCATCCTTCATAAAAAGCAGAAAAGAAGTCAGTCTGCAGAAGGGGTCCCTTTTGGTATTGGTGGCAGTTCTTCTTCCTATCCTCTTTGCCTGTGCGGGACTGGCAATGGATTTGGGTAGCATCTATTCTTATAAATCCAACCTGCGGAATGCCGTAGACTCAGCGGCATTGGCAGGGGCTTCAGCATATATGCGAAATGATGAGACTGCAGGAAGCCATCCGGAGGCAGACAGCAGGGCGGATGATTACTTGAAAGCCAATCTGGGAAGCGGCTATACAGGACTGAAAGGAAAAAGTTTTCAGGCGCAAAAGGTTTCCGGAAAAACGTATTATCGTGTCATGATTGTCAAACAAATGCCGACTTCCTTTATGAGAATGGTGGGAATCAAGCCTTACGTAGATGTTTCAGCAGATGCGGTAGCTTTAGTTGGAACGAAGGCATCTGGTTCGCCTGCTGATCTTGGATTTAAGGATTTGATAGCAGCTACGGGGCTGGGTTCGATTTATGATGGGAAGATTTATAAGACATTTGATGGCAATGTAGTGGCTCTGGGTTCTTCAGGATTCAGTGATTATCTTTACACAGCCAAAGCCTATGGCATGACACCTGAGCAGGCAGCTGCAGCAGGTAACTATTCGACAGTGAAAACGGGAAGCTTGTCTGATTACAATTCCTTTTATTCATCAACGGAATCTAAAATAAAAGCACTGTATGAAGCAAATAGTTCCGATGTAAAAACATATATTGCTGGAACAACGACAATTACAGGATCCGCTGAATTTTCCCAGGTAACGGCATCTGGGGCAGTTTCACTGACTCTGGGAAATATATCAGGAGGCGCAGGAAAGCCGGCTTACCTGAATATCAACAGTAAATCAGGCAGTGTAGCTGTAACGACGACAAAGACAATCAGCAGGCTTCTTGTAATCACATATTTGGGAACTGGAAATTTCAATTTGAATATCTACAGTCCTGAAGGGGCGGGAACATCTTCTCTTGCCAGTGTGATATATGCTCCTTATGCAAACGTCACGGTAACAAGCCCTCTTTCCGACTTCAGCGGATCGATTTACGCATCCAATCTGACAATCCGATCCACGAGTGCCTATTTCAAGTACAAGGACTTATGGGGAGCGCCATATAAACCTGAAGTCCCGTGAAATTATATCTATTTCGGAAATGGGACTCCCATTGCGT
>OGXN01002866.1_pt1 | contig 11044 bp, 9 predicted proteins | sample 1576281 | NCBI WGS metagenome assembly OGXN01 (sample SAMEA3541494, study PRJEB24748) | human gut metagenome | biome: human gut; feature: human-associated habitat; material: faeces | place: China | collected 2012
GTTTGACGTCAACCCGCACCAGTTGCGTTTCGTGTATAACACGTATCGTTTCACCACACTGGAGGAAATCAAAGAATTCGAACCCGAACTGGTCATCAATGCCGTCACCGTAAAATACACGCTGGATGCTTTCCGCAAGGTATTGCCTGTGCTGCCCAAAGACTGTATCATCAGTGACATCGCTTCCGTAAAGACAGGACTGAAGAAGTTCTACGAAGAAAGCGGATTCCGCTACGTTTCCAGTCACCCTATGTTCGGACCGACGTTTGCCAGTCTCAGCAATCTGAGCAGCGAGAATGCGATTATCATCAGCGAAGGAGATCATTTGGGAAAGATTTTCTTCAAAGACCTTTACCAGACGCTGCGCCTGAACATCTTCGAATATACGTTCGACGAACATGATGAAACGGTGGCATACTCGCTCTCCATCCCATTCGTTTCGACTTTCGTATTTGCTGCCGTGATGAAGCATCAGGAAGCTCCGGGAACAACTTTCAAGAAGCACATGGCTATCGCAAAGGGGCTGCTGAGCGAAGATGACTACCTGCTGCAGGAAATCCTGTTCAACCCACGCACCCCGGGACAAGTGGCCAATATCCGTACAGAGCTGAAGAATCTTCTCGAAATCATCGAAAAGAAAGATGCGGAAGGTATGAAAGCCTACCTCACCAAGATTCGGGAAAAGATCAAGTAAATCATCCTCTCCTTCGATAAGATTTAACCATCCCCTGCAAGAAAGTTCTTTGCAGGGGATTTTTTTATATGTACCTTTGTATCCGCAAAAACGGAATCACAGGAGAAAAGAAGAATGATAGATCAAGTTACCATAGACCGAATTTTAGATGCCGCACAGATTGTAGATGTAGTGTCTGAGTTTGTCACCCTGCGCAAACGCGGAGTGAACTATGTAGGTCTGTGCCCGTTCCACAACGAAAAGACTCCGTCATTCAGCGTCTCCCCTGCCAAAGGACTTTGCAAGTGTTTCAGCTGCGGTAAGGGCGGAAACTCGGTCCACTTCATCATGGAGCACGAACAGATGTCGTATTACGAGGCACTGAAATATCTCGCCAAGAAATACAACATCGAAATCAAAGAACGGGAGCTGACCAATGAAGAGAAACAGGCGCAGACAACGCGCGAAAGTATGTTCATTGTCAACAACTTCGCCCGCGATTACTTTCAGAATATCTTAAAGAATCATGTGGACGGGCGCAGCATCGGTCTGGCTTATTTCCGTCAGCGTGGATTTCGTGATGACATCATTGAGAAATTCCAGTTGGGTTACTGTACGGAAAGCCATGATGCCATGTCACAAGAAGCATTGCGCAAAGGCTACAAGAAAGAATTCCTGGTGAAAACGGGAATCTGCTACGAAACGGATGACCACCGTCTTCGTGACCGCTTCTGGGGACGTGTGATTTTCCCCGTCCATACCCTTTCCGGAAAGGTGGTCGCCTTCGGCGGACGTGTGCTCAGCACCGCCACCAAAGGGGTAAAGGTGAAATATGTCAACTCTCCCGAGTCGGAAATTTACCACAAGAGTAACGAGCTATACGGAATCTATTTTGCCAAACAGGCGATTGTCAGGCAGGACAGATGTTTCCTTGTGGAAGGATACACGGACGTTATCTCCATGCACCAGTCGGGCATAGAAAACGTAGTCGCTTCATCGGGCACCGCATTGACGCCGGGACAGATTCGTCTGATCCACCGTTTCACCAATAACATTACCGTACTCTATGACGGTGACGTAGCCGGTATCAAAGCCTCTATCCGCGGAATCGATATGCTGCTGGAAGAAGGCATGAACATCAAAGTATGCCTGCTTCCGGACGGAGACGACCCGGACTCCTTCGCCCGCAAACATAATTCGGAAGAATTCCAGGCATTCATCCGTGAGCACGAGAAAGATTTCATCCGCTTCAAGACCGACCTTCTGATGGAAGACGCGGGAAGAGATCCGATCAAACGCGCGGAACTGATTTCGAATATCGTACGAAGCATTTCCGTCATACCGGAAGCCATTATACGGGATGTCTACATCAAAGAATGCAGCCAACATCTGCGCATCGAAGAAAAACTGCTGGTAGCGGAAGTCGCCAAATTAAGAGAGGCGCAGGCTGAAAAAGCCAATCGTCCCAGCTATAATCATTCATCTTCAACAACCGGAGATACTTCCGGTACAGCTGCCGCTTCCGGCACACCGGCTTATTCTACTCCATCAAGTCCCTACGCCAATGCAGGAATGCCACCGGAACCCGAATATGATGACGATGGCAATATCGTATCTTTCGCAGATCCGATGTCCGCTGCTACAGGAGGTGCAGCAGGATTTCCTCCCGGCAATGCACCTGCCTCCACTACGGATACCACTGTTCCCGGAGATTCTTATACCTCCTTTATTCCGCAGGAAGGAAAAGAAGGTCAGGAGTTCTATAAGTTTGAGCGATTGATCCTGCAGGCAGTAGTCCGTTATGGTGAAAAAGTGATGTGCAACCTTACCGACGAAGAAGGAAATGAAATTCCGGTAACCGTTATCGAATATGTGGTGAATGATCTGAAGGAAGACGACCTGGCTTTCCATAATCCGTTGCACCGACAGATTCTGACAGAAGCCGCCACGCATATACACGATGCCGGTTTTATCGCGGAACGCTATTTCCTGGCACATCCCGACCAGACCATCAGCCGGTTGAGCGTGGACTTGATCAATGTACGTTATCAGCTAAGTAAATATCACTCGAAATCACAGAAGATCGTGACAGATGAAGAACGGCTGTACGAACTCGTCCCTATGTTGATGATCAACTTCAAGTATGCGATTGTCACGGAAGAACTGAAACATATGCTTTATGCCCTGCAAGATCCGGCACTCGCTCATGACAATGAGAAATGTAATTCGCTGATGCAGCGTTACAATGAGATGCGGGAAGTGCAAAGTCTGATGGCGAAGCGCCTGGGCGACCGCGTTGTATTACGCTAAATTTCTCATCGGTGCCGAGACACCCCTTCATCGGTACCGGAGGCAATCCTCATTGACGGGGAACTACATCGTCCACATTTTGTAAAGCGTATTACACCCTGCCGTGCTGAATCAGATTCATAAACTCTTCGCGAGTCTTGGCTTGATTGAAAGCTCCTGTAAAGTCTGAAGTAGTAGTAATAGAATTTTGTTTTTCTACGCCGCGCATCTGCATACACATATGCTTTGCCTCCACTACCACCATCACTCCCAATGGGTTCAGTGTCTCCTGGATACAATCTTTGATTTGCAGCGTCATGCGTTCCTGCACTTGCAGGCGATGGGAAAAGATATCGACTACCCGGGCAATCTTGCTCAATCCCGTGATATAGCCGTTAGGGATATATGCCACATGTGCTTTTCCGTAGAACGGCAACATATGGTGTTCGCAGAGAGAGAAGAAATCAATGTCTTTCACTATCACCATCTGACTGTATTCTTCCTGAAACTTAGCCGAACGCAACACTTCATGAGGGTCCATGTGATAACCTTTTGTCAGACTCAGCATAGCCTTCGCAACACGTTCGGGGGTCTTCAGCAAACCTTCCCTTCCGGCATCTTCACCCAACAAAGTAATAATACTGTGATAATGACTTTTCAACTCCTCCAGATTCGGAGAGACAATTTCTTCTTTTTCTAACATGATACAATTATAAAGGAATATTGATCTGGTCTTTGACGATAGAGACCTCTTTGAATACACCGGTTGCCTTGAGTTTACGCATCATCGCGTCCGCCTCTTCAATGCTCCGGAAATCACCCACACGACAAAGCCAGCGGGGAGGATTGAACGAAGTGTAAATCGTCAGTTCGGGGAAATACTCTTTGATGCGGGAAGCTACACGATAAGCATCATTCTTTGCCTCACGGGTATTATTACCGGCATACGCCTGTATTCTGAATCCGGCTGCCTTCAACACTTTCTGTTCGCCCATAGAAGGACGTTCCACGCCTATCAATGCCTCTATCTTAGGGTCTTGATGAATCGTCACCTTTCCCTGTCCCGGCACTGTACGTTCCAGACTCTTGATGATGTTCTGCGCCTGTGCACCAACAGCGGTAAAAGCCAGCATCCATAAAAGTAAACCTAGTTTTCTCATTCGATAAAAGTTTAATTTCAGGAAGTGGCTAAAAAGTCGATACTATCTGCAATTCCCCTCCTTCTGGAAGGAGGAGAGTTTAGAGTTACTATCTACTTTTTAGTCAGTTCCCGAAAGATATTCTAATTATGCATTGAACGCATCGATGATACCCTTGAAGTCAGAAACTTTCAGAGCAGCACCACCAATCAGTCCACCGTCTACGTCGGGGTTAGAGAACAGTTCTTTAGCGTTAGAAGGCTTGCAGCTACCACCGTAAAGGATAGAAGTGTTGTCAGCGATTTCCTTGCCATACTTGTCAGCTACGATTGAACGGATGAAAGCGTGGATTTCCTGAGCTTGCTCGGGAGAAGCTGTTTTACCTGTACCGATAGCCCAAACCGGTTCGTAAGCAAGGATGATCTTAGAGAAGTCTTCAGCAGACAGAGAGAATACAGATTCCATCTGAGCAGCTACTACTTCGTTCTGCTTGTTAGCTTCGCGTTCTTCCAGCACTTCACCGATACAGAAGATCGGAGTCAGACCGTTAGCCAGAGCCAATTTTACTTTTTCTTCGAGGATAGCAACAGTTTCACCGTAGTAAGCACGACGTTCTGAGTGACCCAGGATTACATATTTTGCACCTGTAGAAGCTACCATTTCAGCAGAAACTTCACCTGTATATGCACCGGATGCCTTGTCTGCACAGTTTTCAGCACCTACACCGATCTTAGCAGCGTCTACCAACGGAGTTACAGATGCCAGGTGAATAAACGGAGTACAGATGATTACATCACAGTTAGGCTTTTCGTTAGCCAATGCTTCGTTCAATTCTTTAGCCAAAGCGATACCCTCTTGAAGGGTTTTGTTCATTTTCCAGTTTCCTGCAACAATGTTCTTTCTCATTTTGTTCTTTATTTAAAGGGTTAATAAATTTATTATTCTTTTACTTCCTGTTGCTGCTTCCGCTTTTCGTTCTTCCGTTCGCGTCGGCGGACAATCAGAATGTCCACTCCCAACACCAGCAACAGCGGAATGACAAACCACAAGAAAACATATCCAATCGTATGTACGTCACTCCGGACCTTCTGCTGACCGAGTTCCAGATTCTCCAGTTTGTCAGTCAGTACATATTCATCCGGAATGTCTTCATCACTCCATTTGTTCAGAATCGTACCGTTTTTTATCAGCATCAGTCCCGGATTAGAGCGAATCATCGTCTTCAGCGTAATGTCATCCATCTGGCAGAAAGGATATTCCGCACCGGTCTTGTCCTTCCACAATTCTATCTGCTCTTCCGGTGAGGAAGTGAGGCAGTAGAATCTGTAACCATGCTCTACCGAGTAGTCATATATCTCATTAATCAAATCAATGTTACTGTCGTCCGCCTCTTCGATACGATGTGCCACCAGCAGGAAGGTATATCCCATATCCGTCAGCACGTCTTCCGTGATATCATCACCCGTGCTCATATCCATCATGGAGAAGTCGTGGATCGAAGGCTCGTATCCTTTTTCTTTCAGAATGGTACGCGTATCGACAAAGGTCCATGTGCTGTCCGGATAATTGTCCAGTGTAAACTCTTTCTTTTCCCCATTCTTTTCCAGGATAAAGACACTCTCATATACACTCGGTTTCGCTCCTTCGGGAATACTCATGCCTTTCATGATATTCTGTCCGATCTTGTAAGGACGGAAGTCCAGCACAGGCAGACGGTCCAGACAGTAAAACGACAGTGTAAATACAAAGAATATCGTGTACAGAGAAATCAGCCATTCCATCTTTCGGGTAACGAATCTGATCAGCATTTTCCTCCACTGGAATGTAACAATCGCGGCAAGCAGTAGTACGATGTTCTTTGCAAATGTCTCCCAGTTAGTCAACACCCAGGCATCGCCAAAACAGCCGCAGTCCGACACCGGATCGAAAATCGCCAGATACAGCGTCAGCGGTGTCATGAAAATCATCAGCACCAACGCCAATGTGGTAGAGATTGTTTTCTTGATACCGAAGAACAGGAAGATACCGATTGAAAATTCGATGGCGGATAATATAATGCCTCCCAACAACGGGAAGAAAGAAGGAAACCATGAAATCACCCCGAAGGCGGTCAGATAGTCTTGTATCTTATACTGGAAGCCCAGCGGGTCGACAGCCTTCACAAAACCGGAAAAGATGAACGATGCCGCTAAAAGGAAACGGCAGACATTCGCTCCTGTCTTCTGGATGATATGTAAGTTCTTATCCTTCAAATTCTATCTTGATCAATCCGAATACTGAATAATTAATCATATCCATATAGTTAGCATCGATACCTTCCGACACCAACGTGTTCCCTGCCAGACTTTCAATCTGCTTGGTACGGTATATCTTCATCAGAATCAAGTCTGTGTAGGAACTCACACGCATACTGCGCCAAGCCTCATCATAGTCATGATTTTTGGCAAGCATCAGCTCCAGCGCTTCCTTTGCATGTTTGTCATATAAAGCCAAAGCCTCCTCATTGCTGATGTCGGCAGATTCGGCATAGCCCAGTTCCAGCTGGATCAGACCGATAATGCCATAATTGACTATCGCAATAAATTCCGAACGGATTCCTTCGTCAACCAGAGTCACCCCTTTGGTTTCGATACTACGAATCCTGTTAGCTTTGATAAAAATCTGGTCAGTAACCGAAGCCGGACGCAGGATACGCCATGCAGGCCCGTAATCGTGCAGCTTCTTGGAAAATAAGTCACGGCACAAAGCGATGACATGTTCAAATTGTTGCTTGGTATCTTTCATCTTCTTCCAAATAGTGCGCAAAGGTAACAATAATTAAGTAAAAACAGAAAGAGGGCACTCTAAATTATATTAAAGTGCCCTCTTCCAAAGCTATTATTGTATTACATCTTTACGAACAACGTAAAACTTGCCCGATACGCAAGGTGGTCGTCGGCTTGATACGGTTCAGCTTACAAAGCGTGCTGACCGATACTCCACGCACTTTAGCGATACGTGACAATGTATCTCCGCTCTTCACTTTATGATAACGGATCGTTCCGTCGGCTACCTGAGTGTCGTGAGAACCGGCACTACGCACACCTTTCGTCTTGCGGAAAGTATAAGTATCGGCTACGATATCCTGTTTCGGGAAGTCGAACATATAAATCGGGTTGATGGCGATTCCCAAAAAGCGGGTTTCAAAGTGGAGATGAGAACCGGTAGAACGTCCGGTGTTACCACCCAGACCGATCACTTCACCGGCTTTTACCAATTGATTTTCTTCAACGAGTTGTTTGGACAAGTGTCCGTATATGGTTTCCAATCCATTGTCATGACGAATCACTACATATTTACCATATCCTCTGCGTTCATACTTCACGATACGTACTTTACCGTCAAAGGCAGCTACAATCGTGTCACCGATGTTCACCTTCAGGTCCAGACCATTGTGCATTCTTCTCCAACGGGGACCGAAAGGCGAAGTAATCTTCGTACTCGGAGTCGGCATACAGAAGCCTGTGAGGTCGATGGTATAAGTGTCGGGGATGATAGCATTGCCGTAAGCATGTGCATACTGGTTGTTCCAGTTTGGATAAAGACTTAAGGCGGGATATTCCGACTGTTCGGCACGGATCTGTTTCTGAAGTGCCAAAGAGTCTACGGTTTTTAATTTCTTGTCTATCGGAGCTTGGCGGGCAATCAGGTCTTGAGAGAAAGAACTCAGGCTGACCATAGCTGCTACAGCTACCAATCCTGTTTTAATAATGCAATTGAAATTCATTCGTTCTTGTCAATTCAATTAATATTCGTCGTTCGCATACAGGTAGTCAAAAGTCGCCTGTTTGTAGTCGAATATCTCTTCAGGTTTAAAAAATCTCGTTAATTCGATAGCCGCAGTTTCCGGAGAATCGGAAGTATGAACGATGTTTTCTTGAAAACTCATACTATAATCCCCACGAATGGTTCCCGGTGCAGCCAGACGTCCATTAGTTGGTCCCGCCAACGTACGGACTGCTTGAATAGCATCCACACCTTCGTAACAACAAACAATGACAGGAGTTGCCATCATCGAATCTTTCACGCGCTGAAAGAAAGGCTTGCTGCTCAGGTGGGCATAATGCTCGCTTAATAATTCATCCGTCAGTTGCATCATTTTCATGCCGGCCAACCGTAGTCCTTTACGTTCAAAGAGATGAGTGATCTCACCAACCAATCCCCGTTGAAGGGTACACGGCTTCAAAATAACCAGCGTTTTTTCGATCATGATGTGTGACTTTCAAAAGATTAAACTGTACATTTACTATAAAAAATTCCCCCAAAGATAGTATTTTCCGATGAAAGGGCAAGTAAGTCATTAACTATTTTTCAGAAGTACGGAGATGAAAAGAACAGAAAAAGCAGCGTTAAAGCCCTATAAATAGGAGGAATAGAAACGAAACATGTTTTGCAACACATTCCCGCAAATAAACTGCATGTTTAACCGTTTTTCAACTTATAGCCGCCCAGTTAACATTCGTTTTCCGGAGAGATTTCAGTTGCCGCCACAGAATCTCATTCTCCGGACTTTGAGCCGACGGGTCGTTATCTACGATATCTTCGGCTATCGAACGGACGTACTGCAACAACTGACCGTCACGGGCAAGGTTCGCAATCTTCAGATCGAAGGCAATGCCGCTTTGCTGCGTCCCCTCCAAATCACCGGGACCGCGCAGTTTCAAGTCCGCTTCCGCTATTTCAAAGCCGTCATTGGTGCGCACCATTATTTCCAGCCGTTTCCGCGTGTCTTCGGTCAGTTTATAGTTCGTCACAAGGATACAATAAGACTGTTCAGCACCCCGTCCCACCCGACCGCGCAACTGATGGAGTTGCGAAAGTCCGAAGCGTTCGGCATTCTCAATGATCATCACAGAAGCATTGGGCACATTCACCCCGACTTCGATCACGGTAGTGGCAACCATAATCTGAGCTTGTCCGGAAATAAAGAGCTGCATCTGCTCATCTTTCTCCGCAGACTTCATCTTGCCGTGAACTTTGGCAACGGTACAGCCGGGAAACTCTTCCAGGATATGCTGGTAACCTTCTTCCAGGTTCTTGAGGTCGATCTTCTCGCTTTCCTTTATTAAAGGATAGACGATGTACACCTGCCGTCCTTCTTCTATCTGCTTGCGTACGGCGCGGTACATACTTTCCCGACGGTTGTCAAACTGATGAATGGTGGTTATCGGTTTCCGTCCCGGCGGCAGCTCGTCAATGACAGAAACATCCAGATCGCCATACAACGTCATCGCCAGTGTACGCGGAATAGGCGTGGCGGTCATCACCAGCACATGGGGCGGCTGTATATTTTTCGTCCAGAGGCGGGCACGCTGCGCCACTCCGAAGCGGTGTTGTTCGTCAATAACGACCAGTCCCAAAGAAGAGAAGTTCACCGTGTCTTCAATGACCGCGTGCGTACCTATCAGGATCTTCACGTCTCCCGTCAGCAGTCCGGTCAGGATCGCTTCCCTCTTCTTTCCTTTGATAGATCCGGTCAGCAGTTCGACACGGATATCCATACCGAAAAGCAGCTCCTTGATTGTCTCGTAATGCTGGTTCGCCAAAATTTCGGTGGGAGCCATCATGCACGCTTGAAAACCGTTGTCCAGTGCAAGCAGCATGCTCATCAACGCTACCAGGGTTTTACCGCTACCCACGTCCCCTTGAAGCAGACGGTTCATCTGCCGCCCGCTTCCCACATCATTCCTTATTTCTTTCAGTACCCGTTTCTGTGCACCCGTCAACAGAAAAGGAAGGTTCTGCGAATAGAAAGTATTGAAAACATCCCCTACCCGTTCAAAGATATATCCACGATATCGTCTTTGGCGGTCTTTCGCATAGCGGAGGATATTCAGCTGCACGTAGAACAGTTCTTCGAATTTAAGACGATACTGAGCCCTGCGCAGCGAATCGGGATTCGTCGGGAAATGGATATTCCGGAGTGCCTCCGTCAGAGGCATCAGATGATGGTCCGACAGGATTTTGGGAGAAAGCGTTTCCGGCAGGGGTTCCTGTATCTGCTGGATCACCGTAGCCATCATCTTCTCAATCGCATGCGAATTGAGAAAACTCCGTTTCATTTTCTCCGTCGTATTATAATAAGGTTGCAGTCCGACGGAAGAAAGTTTCAGATCATCCGGCTTATCGATGTTGGAGAAGTACATAGAAAAGCAGGTGCAGGAACGCTGCTTCCTTGTGGGAGAGCGGGAAGATGGCTTTACCGTCTTTCCGCCCTGCACAGTGCGGCCGGAATTGCGTCCGGAGGATGTGGACGAAGGACTGCTGCGCTTTGCCTGCTATGTGGCTGTCTGCCATACCGTGTATGGGCAGAGTTTTGAATCCCTCACCACCGAACACATTCTCGGCTTGGTTTTCCAAATCCGTCCCGACATGGTAAAGGAACTGAAAACCAACGGCAGCGGCAAATTGCCAAAGAACATCCAACAACGTAAGACGGTGCATTTCACCGCATCGGCCAATGACGCCTTTGCCACCATCCGCATCACCGCCAGGGACTCCACGGAGGAGTGCTATGCTGAAATCCTGGACTACCTGTGCGCGGTGCTGGAGCAGGAGGAATTCCCCCGCAGTTACTCGGTGGAGTGCAGAGGAAAGGAGAAAATCTATCTGCCCATTCCCGGCTTGCCCAAGAAGGGAGTCAATCAACTCTTTGCCTGCGCTGTGCAACACCCCAATCTGCATCCGGCTATAGAGCGATACGCTCGTCTGGCTATGCGGGAGTATGAGTGGTACCAAAACCTCGCGGATGAAGCTTGCGCCATGCCCGGCTCTTTTGCTGTGTTCGCTCTGGGGCTGGAGGGAGAACAGTGGGCGCCGCTGGTGGCGGAGTATCTGGATCTCTGCGATGACGAGCACTCCTCCCTGCAAGAGAAATTCCTTCATGCCTTGATCCGGAAGTTTG
>OGXN01002871.1_pt1 | contig 11023 bp, 8 predicted proteins | sample 1576281 | NCBI WGS metagenome assembly OGXN01 (sample SAMEA3541494, study PRJEB24748) | human gut metagenome | biome: human gut; feature: human-associated habitat; material: faeces | place: China | collected 2012
CCTTTAAGGTATAGCCCCCGATCTTCTTTCCCGGAATCAGCGCGGCAAAATATCCGGCCTCGTCCGCCAGCTCCATTGCCACTTCCTTTCCGGTCTCAGGAATCACCACCGTAACCTGTTCCGCCCCCGGCTGAAAGGTCTGAAGCAGTGTAGAGCTTCCTGCCGTATGAGGCCCGAGCAGCCTGTGCGGGTTATCCTCCTCCGAATAGACAATAGCTTCGATCTCACGCCAATCCATCAGTTTATATAATTTATCTTTCATACCGTTTTCCTCAACTTTCTAAGCTCTTCTACCGCAGACTGTGAATAAAGAGCCCGCTTCTTAATTTGGGTTCAAACCATGTGGATTTAGGCGGCATCAAAAGTCCGGCATCCGCAACAGCAAAAAGTTCCCCTATGGAAGTGGGATACATGGCAAATGCTATCCTGCAGTCCTCCGAAACCCTGCGTTCCAGTTCCTTCATTCCCCGGATACCTCCCACAAAATCAATCCGTTTATCCGTTTTAGGATCCTTTATTCCCAACACCGGTTCCAGCAGATAATCCTGCAGAACAGACACATCAAGACTCTTTACCGGATCCTTTGATAAAATATTCTCTTTTGCTGTCAGGCGGTACCAGCTTCCATCCAGATACATTCCAAAGGTACCCTTCTTATCCGGCCTGCCATCCGCACCGGTCTGCAATTCCTCTATCTGGAAGGATTCCCGGATTTTTCCAATAAATTCCTCCTTTGTTAAATCATTCAGATCTTTTACCACTCTGTTATAATCCATGATCATCAGCTGATCGTCCGGGAACAGCACGGATAAAAAGAAATTAAATTCTTCCTCGCCGGTATAACCCGGCCTCTCCTGTCTGCGTTTTTCAGATACCTTCACCGCTGAGGCACAGCGATGATGGCCGTCCGCAATATAAATCTCTCCCACCTCAGAGAAAGCCGTGTGTACTGCATCAACGTCCTCCGGTCCGTCTATCTTCCATACCCTGTGGGCAATCCCGTCCGGTGAAATAAAGTCATACAGTGGCTCCCCCGCCTTATATTGTGCAACAATGGCGTTAATGACAGGCTGGGAACGGTATGCAAGAAAAATCGGGCCTGTCTGTGCATCACAGATATCCACGTGGCGAATCCGGTCGGCTTCCTTATCCGCCCTGGTATTCTCATGCTTCTTTATCACCTGGTTCAGATAATCGTCCACACTCGCACAGGCTGTAATTCCTGTCTGCGCCCGTCCGTCCATCACCAGCTCATATATGTAATAAACCGGGGTTTCCTCCTGTTCAAAGCTGCCTTCTTCTATCCTTTTCCACAGCATTTCGCGGGCCTTTTCATATACACAGTCCGCATAAACATCCACGCTGTCGTCAAACTGGGTCTCCGCTCTGTCAACAGCCAGAAAGGAAAGTGGTTCCTTCTTCACTTCAGCCTTTGCTTCCTCCCTGTTATATACATCATAAGGCAACGCTGCAATTCGCTGCTCCAGGCCCTTTTTCGGCCTGTATGCCCGGAACGGTCTGATTTCAGCCATTCTCTTACCTCCGTTATCAAGTTATTTATAAATAAGTATAACTGATTCTTATTTCCGATACAAGGGGTATATAAGGGCGGTTAGTAATTAAGAAATTTTGTATCACATCTGATACCCGGATGGAGTACTTGGCTTCAAACGATTGACGATATATTTTACATCAATTATACTATTAACAGAAAAAGCGGCACAAGTGAGACGTATCATTGTGTCTGCAGGGAAGAGGTGCAAGTTGAAGCTTCATCAGTACAATACAAATATCTTCGATGAATTCAGGATTAAATGCAATAAATGCAGCGGACTTTGCTGTACAGCCTTATACTTTTCCAAATATGACGGTTTTCCTGCCGACAAAGCAGCCGGGATACCATGCAGCTATTTAGATGATTGTTTCCGCTGCTCCATACACAAGGAGCTGCACTCCAGACATATGAAAGGATGTTTAGCTTACGATTGCTGCGGAGCAGGACAGGCAGTCACTTCACTGTACGGCGATGAAAACTGGAAAGCAAATCCCCCTATAGCACAGGAGGTATTTGATGTATTTGTGAAAACATACTATCTGCAGCAAATATTGTGGTATATGTCAGAGGTTTTAACCTTATTGCCCGCAAAGCCGCTCTGGCCCGAAGCTGACAGCTGTATAAAAGAGTTACATCTTCTTTTGAAATCCACTCCTCAAAATATTTTGGATTTCGACATGGAGATTTGCAGGACAAAAGTAAATGCATTGCTGAACAAAGCCTGGATAATGGTAAAACAGCAGGTTGGCCATCCGAAAACTACAGCGGTGAAAAAGGATTTTATGGGGCATAATTTCAAAAAATCCCGGCTAAACGGCAGCGATTTCAGTTCAGCCCTCTTGATAGCGGCAAATTTAGAGGAATGTGATTTGACCGGATGTAATTTCCTTGGAGCAGATATGCGGGATACTAATATCCAAAACGCTGATTTAAGTGAAAGCATATTCTTGACGCAGGGACAGATTAACGCAGCGAAAGGGAACTTGAATACCCGCATTCCCGGGCATCTTATCAGGCCGTCTGAATGGGACTGAAACAGTTCATTGGCTATTATATAAAAAACCGGCAGGTGATTTCATAAAAAATACTGCTGCACTAAAAAATGTCCGAAACGGTATTAAAACCGCTCCGGACATTTTGCTGTGAACAAAAATTAATCTTATTTTACAACGCGCACGCGGATAACACCCGGGATAGAACGAAGGGTATTGATAATCTCCTCGCTGGGAGGCGTCTCCACATCCATCATGGTATATGCCACGTCTCCTTTGGACTTATTGGTCATATCGGAAATATTGATGCCGTTATCACCGAAAAGCGCGGTGAATTTCGTTATCATATTCGCCACATTCAGGTGGAATATTGCAATTCTTCCTGCCTGATCACAGATTCCCATATCACAGGAAGGATAATTCACACTGTTATTGATATTTCCGTTTTCCAGGAAATTCTTCAGTTCCTTAACCGCCATTACCGCACAGTTATCTTCGGATTCCTCAGTGGATGCTCCCAGATGAGGGATCACGATGCAGCCCGGCTTGCCTGCCGTTGTAAGGTTGGGAAAATCGGTCACATATTTACGTACCTTTCCCTGTTCGATTCCGGCCAGGACCGCTTCTTCATCAACCAGAAGATCCCTTGCAAAATTCAGAAGGATTACACCCTCTTTCATTTTCGCAATAGCTGCTTCATTGATCATTTCTCTTGTGGAGTCCAAAAGGGGCACATGGATGGTGATAACATCACAATTTTCATAAATCTCATCCACATTGATAACATGCTTTACATCGCGGCTTAGGTTCCAGGCAGCATCTACGGAAACATAGGGGTCATAGCCATATACTTCCATACCCATATGCTTTGCCACATTGGCAACCTTAACGCCTATTGCACCAAGTCCGATAATACCCAGCTTCTTATCCTGGACTTCCGTCCCTGCAAAATTCTTTTTCACTTTTTCCGCGTCTTTGGCAATATTCGGGTTATCCTTATTGGCTTCCACCCAATTGATGCCGCCTACAATATCACGGGAAGCCAGCAGCATTGCTGCGATCACGATTTCCTTCACGCCATTGGCATTCGCTCCGGGCGTATTGAAAACGACAATACCCTTGGATGCACATTTATCCAGCGGGATATTATTGACGCCTGCTCCGGCCCTGGCCACCGCCAGAAGATTATCCGGAAGATCCATATCATGCATGGAAGCGCTTCTTACAAGAATGCCGTCCGCTTCCCCGATATCTTCTGTTTTTACATATTCTTCGGTAAAACCATCCAGTCCCACCTTCGCAATTGGATTGAGGCAATGATATTTAAACATAGGGGACTTCTCCTTTTTTCCTAAATTATTCTTTTAACAAACCATATATACGAATCAGGCATTTTCCGCTTCGAATTTTTTCATAAATTCCACCAGCTTTTCCACTCCGGCAACAGGCATCGCATTATAAATGCTGGCACGCATGCCGCCCACGCTTCTGTGTCCCTTCAGGCTTTCCAGACCGGCTGCCTTCGCTTCCTTCACGAATTTGGCATCCAGCTCCTCACTGCCGGTGATGAAAGGAACATTCATAAGGGAGCGGTCTTCCTTACGCACGGTCCCCTTAAACAGCTTGCTTTCATCCAGGAAATCATAGAGAATCGCCGCTTTTTTCTCGTTCAGTTCTTTGATAGCCGTCAGGCCGCCCATTTTCTTAAGCCACTTGAATACCTTGCCGCAGATATAGATTCCATAAGCAGGAGGGGTATTATACAGAGATCCCGCATCCACATGAGTCTTATACTGAAGCATGGTAGGCGTCCCGGGAAGTACATCCTCAGTGATCAGATCTTCCCTGCTTATGACAATAACAACACCTGCGGGTCCGATGTTTTTCTGTACGCCGCCGTACATAACACCGTATTTGGTAATATCCACCGGCTCGGACAGGAAACAGGAGGAAACGTCCGCTACCAGCGTTTTGCCCTTGGTGTTGGGTAATGTTTTGAATTTCGTTCCGTAAATAGTATTATTTTCACAAATATAGACATAATCCGCATCCTCAGAAACAGGGAGATCGGAACAGTCCGGTATGTATGAGAAGGTTTTATCTTCAGAAGAGGTGATTTTGTTCGCTTTTCCGTATTTGGACGCTTCCTGCCATGCTTTCTTCGCCCACTGGCCGGTAACAATGTAATCCGCCACCTTGTTCTTCATAAGGTTCATGGGAATCATTGCAAACTGCTGGCTCGCTCCGCCCTGCAGAAAAAGCACCTTGTAATTATCTGGAATACCGATCAGCTCCCTTAAATCCGCTTCTGCTTCATCAATGATTGTCTGATAGGTTTTGGAACGGTGGCTCATCTCCATAACAGACATGCCGCATCCTCTGTAATCCATCATTTCCTCTGCAGCTTCTTTCAATACTTCCTCAGGCAGAACTGCAGGTCCAGCCGAAAAATTGTATACTCTTGCCACGACTTATTCCTCCTTGTTTTGCGGAGCAAAATGCGAACCCTCTGGTGAGCAGAGGAATTCTCCTCCTCATATTTATTTCACAGGCCGCTGCTCTTTCCCTGCGGCCCGATACCGTCTATTTTACATAGTCCTTTTGCTTTAGTCAACTACTACGTTAAACAATTTATGTGCTTTTTCCGCAAAAAAGACCGTGAATTTTACTATCTGCCAAAGACCCTACGAGGATACCCGTACATAATGTATAAGTATGCCGGGCGCAGCAAAACTGTGCCCGGCATGGCCATTCCTTCCATAAAAGGCAGATACTTCACGCCTTCATCACTTCGCCGCATTTTCTCCGGCAAGATCATCACCGTCAAACACTTCACTGATAGCGGCCCCCGGAGAAACCATGGGAAATACCTTATCATCCTCAGGGATCACACATTCGATGAGCACCGGTCCTCCCGCGGCAATCGCCTTTTCAATAGCCGGAGCCACTTCTTCCTTCTGTGTCACCCGGATCGCCATACAGCCCAGGCCTTCCGCCACCTTGCAGAAATCCACCTTATCCGCAAGGACGGTCTGAGAATATCTGCGATCATAGAAAAGGGTCTGCCATTGCCGTACCATTCCCAGCACATGGTTATTAATCACCACCTGTATAACAGGAATATTGTATCTGCTGGCTGTAGCAAGTTCGTTCATGTTCATACGAAAGCATCCGTCTCCCGCTATATTTACACAGATTTTATCCGGCTTGCCCATCTTGGCTCCGATACAGGCTCCCAGGCCGTAGCCCATGGTTCCCAGTCCTCCTGAGGAAATAAAGGTACGCGGCTTTGTATAATGGTAATACTGGGCAGCCCACATCTGATGCTGTCCCACATCCGTAGTGATTATCGCATCTCCTCCCGTTATCCGATCCAACTCCTCTATCACGTAAGGGCAACTGAGTACACTGTCGTCATACTTCAACGGATATTTTTCCATATATTCTTTAATATGGGATGTCCATTCCTCATGGGAAAGCTGGGGGAGGCGGCTGTTTATCGTATTCAGGATATCCTTCAGATCGCCTACAAGAGAAGCGTCCGCATGCACATTTTTATTAATTTCCGCCGCATCGATATCTATGTGCAGTATTTTGGCGTGGGAGGCAAATTTTTTGACATTTCCCACCACACGGTCGGAGAAACGGGCACCCAGTGCAATCAGGAGATCACATTCACTGACTCCGAGGTTGGATGTCTTGGTACCGTGCATGCCTATCATACCCGTATATAACGGATTATGCCCGTCAAAAGCACCTTTCCCCATAAGGGTATCGCATACGGGCGCATCCATTTTGGCTGCAAATTCCCTGACCTGTCCGGAAGCGCCGGACAGAACCGCTCCGCCGCCCACGAAAATATAAGGCTTTTTTGCCTTAGTGAGCAGTTTCAGCGCCTGTTCCACTTCTTCTTCGTTATATTTTTTTACCCATTCCGGTTTTTCCGGTTCTTTGGGTGTATATTCATACAAAGCGGCCGTAACATCCTTGGTGACGTCCACAAGCACCGGCCCCGGGCGTCCGGATGCCGCAATACGGAAGGCTTTCCGCAGAGTATCGGCAAGAATGCTGACATCCTTTACAATATAGCCATGTTTGGTAATCGGCATGGTAACACCGGCAATATCCACTTCCTGAAAGGAGTCCTTTCCCAGCATGGGAAGGGTTACATTCGCCGTAATCGCCACCATGGGGATGGAATCCATATAGGCAGTGGCAATCCCTGTAACAAGATTTGTGGCACCGGGGCCGCTGGTAGCCAGACAGACTCCCACCTTTCCCGTAGCTCTTGCATAGCCGTCAGCCGCGTGGGCCGCTCCCTGTTCATGGGAGGTCAGCACATGAAAGATTTCTCTCTGGTGTTTATACAGGGCATCATAGACGTTTAGAATGGTTCCCCCGGGATAACCGAATACCGTATCCACACCCTGTTCTTTCAGACATTCGACAATAATTTCCGCTCCTGTCAGCTGCATGCATTCCTCCGTTCCGCCGCTTCCGCGGTCTGTGTTTCTTTTTTTCTGTCCTCCGGCGGCAGAAAAAGGAATGTGCCTTCCTGTTTCATGCCGCCCTTGGCTCTTTATGATCCGCTGCTGTCCCCAGGGCAGCGCAGAATATATTACTTAATTTCCAGAATGGCTCCGCGATTGGCACTGGTAACCATCTTCCGGTATCTGTCCAGATATCCGGTCGTAACCTGAGGCTGCCTGGGCTGCCATTTTGCATGTCTGCTTTCCATCTCTTCCTCGGATACCTTTACATCCAGACGGTTTTCCGGGATATTGATGCTGATAATATCCCCTTCCTCCACCAGAGCAATCGGTCCGCCCACAGCGGCTTCCGGGCATACATGGCCGATAGACGCTCCGCGGGAAGCGCCGCTGAAACGTCCGTCAGTAATAAGCGCTACGCTTGATCCCATTCCCATTCCTGCTATTGCAGAGGTAGGATTGAGCATTTCACGCATACCGGGACCGCCCTTAGGGCCTTCATAACGGATAACCACGACATCTCCCGGCACAATCTTGCCGTTTTTGATAGCGTCGATGGCATCATCTTCACAGTCAAACACTCTGGCAGGTCCTTCATGAACCATCATTTCAGGGGCTACTGCAGAGCGTTTTACCACTGCTGTTTCCGGAGCCAGGTTTCCCTTCAGCACTGCAATGCCGCCGGTTTGGGAATAAGGATTCTCTATCGGGCGGATTACCTCCGGATTTTTATTGACACAGCCGGCAATATTTTCTCCGACCGTTTTGCCGGTTACTGTAATCAAATCCGTATATAACAGATTTTTCTTATTCAATTCATTCATTACGGCATAGACACCGCCCGCCTCATTCAAATCTTCCATATAAGTGGGGCCTGCCGGAGCCAGATGGCACAGGTTAGGCGTTCTGGAAGAAAGCTCGTTGGCAATTTCCATGTTCAGCTCCACTCCCGCCTCATGAGCGATAGCCGGAAGATGCAGCATGGAATTCGTGGAACAGCCAAGAGCCATATCCATGGTCAGGGCGTTCATAAATGCTTTTTCAGTCATGATATCCTTGGGCTTGATATCTTTTTCCACCAACTGCATGATCTGCATGCCGGCATGCTTGGCCAGACGGATACGTTCGGAATATACCGCAGGAATGGTACCATTTCCCTTAAGCCCCATACCCAGCGCTTCCGTCAGGCAGTTCATGGAATTAGCCGTATACATACCGGAGCAGGAGCCGCAGGTAGGACAGGCTTTTTCTTCATATTCCTGAAGCTCATCCATGGACATGCTGCCTGCCGCAACGCTTCCCACCGCCTCAAACATGGAGGAAAGGCTGGTTTTATGGCCGCATACATGCCCTGCCATCATCGGTCCGCCGGAAACAAAGATTGTAGGGATGTTGATTCTTGCCGCCGCCATCAAAAGGCCGGGAACATTTTTATCGCAGTTGGGAATCATTACCAGCCCGTCAAAACCGTGGGCCATAGCCATACATTCCGTACTGTCGCAAATCAAATCTCTGGTAACCAGGGAATATTTCATTCCGATATGTCCCATGGAGATACCGTCACATACAGCGATGGCCGGGAACACGAAAGGTGTCCCTCCTGCCATGGCAACGCCCATTTTAACCGCTTCCACGATTTTATCCAGATTCATATGACCGGGAACTATTTCATTATATGAGCTGACAATACCGATGAGGGGACGCTGTCTCTCCTCTTCCGTAATTCCCAGCGCATTAAACAGGCTTCTGTGGGGCGCCTGCTGTACTCCTGATTTTACTGAATCACTTCTCATATTCTATCCTTCTCCTTTCAGGGGTTTTTAAATTCTGTCTGCGAGCAGAGTGCCCATTTCCTGACAGCCTACCTGCCTGCCGCCCGCCTTCAGACAGTCTTCCGACATGATATCCACCGTACGGAAGCCGTCCCTCAGCACCTGCTTTACCGCATTATCCACCGCATCCGCTTCCGCCGCCAGATCGAAGCTGTAGCGCAGCATCATGGATGCGCTCAAAATCGTCGCAATGGGATTGGCAATGTCTTTGCCGGCGATATCCGGTGCGCTTCCATGGCTGGGTTCATACAGGCCGAAGCTGGTATCATTCAGGCTGGCGCTTGCCAGCATACCGATTGAACCCGTCACCATGCTGGCTTCATCGGAAAGGATATCACCGAACATATTTTCCGTCAATATCACATCGAACTGTGCCGGATTCTTAACCAGCTGCATGGCACAGTTATCAACCAGCATATGGGAAAGTTCAACCTCCGGATAATCCTTCGCCACTTCATTGACCACGTCTCTCCAAAGCCTGGAGGAATCCAGTACATTGGCCTTATCCACGCTGGTAACTTTCTTCCTGCGCTTCATGGCTATATCAAAGGCCTTAACCGCAATACGGCGGATTTCCTTTTCATTATAGGTGAGGGTATCCACCGCGGTACGCACACCGTTTTCCACGGTAGTTCTTCTTTCTCCGAAATACAGGCCGCCAGTCAGCTCCCTCATAATCATCATGTCAAATCCGGCTTTGCTGATTTCTTCCTTAAGAGGGCACGCGCCTGCCAGCTCATCGTATAACACCGCAGGCCGCAGATTGGCAAAAAGCCCCAGCTCCTTTCTTATGGCAAGAAGTCCTGCTTCCGGACGTTTCTGAGGCGGCAGCTTGTACCAGGGCGAGGTATTGGCATCCCCGCCGATAGATCCCATCAGCACCGCATCGCTTTTCTTCGCGGCATCAATGGCCTCCTGTGTAAGAGGAATGCCATGTACGTCAATGGACGCCCCTCCCAGAAGGATTTCCGTGTATTGGATGGTATGGCCGAACTTTTCCGCCACTCTGTCCAATACCTTTTTCGCTTCTCTCACAATTTCCGGGCCGATTCCATCACCCGGTATACAACCGATATGTAATTCCATAATATTCTCACAATCCCTTCTTCTGCGGCGCATACACCAGGGAATAACACCTCTTTACCGGCCATAACCGCCCTTCCCTTACGCCTGCGCTCTCCGTCTTTTTATAATCATAGCCCAAAATATGCAGAATTTCAACAGAAAGAACCGGCGGCAATAAAAAACAGCCATACCCTTTCGATATAGCTGCAATAACCTGCAGGAATAAAAAAGCATTCTTTCATAGCCAGAATGTATAGCCCGGCACATTTTTTACTCCTGATTCCAAATGAAAAAACGGAAAAGACTGTCTTCCGGCAAGTCATTTTCCGCCTTAAACCTGTGCATGTCCAAACCGCGCCATGTCTGCACGGTCATTGGTTCCTTTCAGCTGGCACCTGTATATCAGTCGTCGGCATTCGCTTTCTCAACCTGAGAAATTGCTGATTTCTGCATGGGGATACGGCAGTTTTTGTTATTGCCGAATTCCACAATAACGGTATCATCGGTTATATCGATAACGACTCCATAAAATCCGCTGCTGGTCAGTATACTGTCTCCGATTTCAAGAGAAGAAAGCATGGTATTCATCTTCTTCTGTTCCTTCTTCTGAGGACGGTACATTACAAAATAAAAGAACACACCGAAAATAACAACGTACATCAAGATAACGCCAATCATACTTCCTGTTCCTGCTGTTGCAGCTTCACTCGCTAAAATTCCCATCTCTACTTACTTCCTCCTACGTCGGGCTTAACAGCCCTGCAATTTAACTATACACGGCAATACCGCATACATTTCTAACAAACATCATACACAAAAAACGGACAAGGGGCAAGCCCTTTTCCCCACTTTAAAAAAATTTTAGAATTATTCATCTGCAAACCGCGTTCACATTGAGCCAGCCGCCCTGAGGATTTTCCTGTCCGGCTTTAATCCGGTCCTGCCGTGCGGCCCCTCCGCATTACAAGGTTCCTGCGCGGGCACGCTTTCGCTCGGATAAACACGCAACGGTACTAAGGCTGCAAAATACGCAGCCTAAGGACCGGCGAGTTTATGACGCCCCTTACAGGAATCCGTGTAATGCGGAGG
>OGXN01002875.1_pt1 | contig 11005 bp, 10 predicted proteins | sample 1576281 | NCBI WGS metagenome assembly OGXN01 (sample SAMEA3541494, study PRJEB24748) | human gut metagenome | biome: human gut; feature: human-associated habitat; material: faeces | place: China | collected 2012
ATTCGCGTCCACATAGGTGACGACCCCGTTGCCGGTGCAGATGCAGGCACTGCCGGAGTCCCGCGCAATGCGGTGCTCCATACCGGTTCCGACATACGGAGAATGCGGATTCAGCAGCGGCACAGCCTGACGCTGCATGTTCGCGCCCATCAGGGCACGGGAAGCATCATCGTTTTCCAGGAATGGGATACAGGCGGGTGCGACGGAAACGATCTGTTGCGGTTAAACGGCCGCCAGCTCAACCTGATTGCGGTGAGCCATGATTGTTTCTCCCGCTTTTCGGGCAACGACCATGTCGTTGATCAGACGTCCCTCATGCACTTCGTTCGCCTGTGCGATGACGTAATCGTTTTCTTCATCCGCCGACAGGTAAACATAGTCTTCCGTGACTTCGCCGTCTTCTTTAACAAGACGGTACGGCGTTTCAATAAAGCCGTATTCATTGATCTTCGCATAGGTTGTCAGGTTGGAGATCAGACCGATGTTCGGACCTTCCGGCGTTTCAATCGGACAGATTCGGCCGTAATGGCTGTTGTGAACGTCACGGACTTCGAAGCCGGCGCGCTCACGCGTTAAGCCGCCTGGACCCAGCGCGGAAATACGGCGCTTGTTGGTCAGCTCAGCCAGCGGATTCTGCTGATCCATGAACTGCGACAGCTGCGAGGAGGAGAAGAACTCCTTGATCGCCGCGGTCAGCGGACGGATATTCGTTAACTGCTTCGGCGTCAGACCTGCCGCCTCGGCAATTGACATTCTTTCTTTAACGACCCGTTCCATTCGGCTTAAACCGATCCGGAACTGGTTCTGGATCAGTTCGCCGACCGTGCGGATCCGACGGTTGCCCAGCATATCGATATCATCGACGCTGCCGACGCCGTCCATCATGTTCAGCTCATAGCTGTAGAAGGCGTACATGTCGGAAATCGTGATCGTCTTTTTCTGGTTGATCGGGTCGATCGCCACGATCTTGATCGGATTGCTGCAATCGGCGGATGTCGATACCTGGATCGTCTGTACGGCCGCGCCGACCAGCCAGGCTGTGATCGCCTGATTCTGATGTGCGCGTTCGATGATGACCTGCTGCTCGGAAGCGCTCAGCTTCGAGTAATCCTCATCCGGGATGTAGCGGTCAACCACCAGCTCGCCGTTGTTGGTCATGTCTTCGTTATTCGCCGTCAATCGGCCGATCACGAAGAAACGGTGACCGTAATTCAGGACCGCAGAGGCGTTTTCTGCCGTCAGCGCGACTGGCTTGGCCACCAGTCCGGAATAAACGCGGACTTCCTTGACTTCCTTCGCCAGGGCTTCAATATCTTTTTCCGTCAGAACGGTGCCTTTTTCAAACAGGCGGTCGCCGCACTCGACGTCGTTGGCCAGAATCCGGCCGATCAGTCCCAGACTCCAGGACGTATCCATCATGGAAGTATCTGGATGCGAGAATTCATGCACGAACGGGAAAGCTGTTACATGGCTGCCCTTGAGCATTTCCACGCGCAGGACGTTTCTTTCCTTCTTCGTGACAAACGTGCCTTTTTCAAACAACACTTTGCCTTCGCCGCTCAGAACGTCTTCGGCCAAATAGGTGCCTTCCATCCGATCCGTCAGCGACAGTTTCTTATTTAATTTATACCGGCCGGCCTTGGTCAGGTCATACCGGCGGTGATCGAAGAACTTGGCGTTCATCAAGTTAACCGAACCGTCGATCGTCGGAACTTCATCGGAACGCTGGTTTTCATAGATTGCCAGCAGCGCCTCGTTGCTCGTCTTGATCTTATCGGCGGCCAGCGTATTGCGGATTTCTTCATAGTTGCCGAAGAACGAGGTATATAAAAGCATATACAGGTTCAGGAATTCGCGCGGTTCACCCTCAACGATGTTCTCTTCGAACACTTCGAGTCCCAACGCTTTTAAGAACCGGCGGATTTCCGCCGTATCAAAACCGTCTTCGCTCTTTTCCAGGTTCAAGGACATACCGATTGCCTTGAACAGGATTGTGGATAAAATTTTACGTTTGCGGTCGACTGACATGTTGACAATCCGGCCTAACGCCGCCTTCTTGCCGTCAGTCATGAACTCCAGCCACGTGCCGCGGCTTGGGATCAGTTCACAGTTGTAGCTATCTTTGCCAGTTTTGTCTTCGGAAGCAATATCAAAATAAGCGCCTGGCGAACGTACAATCTGAGAAACGATAACACGTTCAGCGCCGTTGATAATGAAAGTTCCGGTTTCCGTCATCATCGGGAATTCGCCCAGGAAAACGTCTTCCCACTTTGTCAGTACTTCACCGGTTGTATTGTCGACCATTTCCAGCTCCATTTTCGCTTTCAATGGCGCGGCGAAATTCGCCTCCCGGTATTTGCACTCGTTGACGGTATACTTTGGCGTGCCGAATTCGTAATCTACGAATTTCAGGCGAATATTTCCACCGTAGTTCTGAATCGGGTAAATATCTTCAAAAACTTCCCTGATGCCTTCTCTGATAAACCATTCAAAAGACTGAGTCTGCACTTCAACCAGATCAGGAAGATCGAGGTTGCCGCTGACCTTGGAATAATTCCGGCGTTCTGCCTTTTTACCCAGTTTTTCAATACGGTAGTTCTGCATTTTTTCCATGTACGCCATCCTTTCATAACAGTGTTAACAACGGCTAAAAGGGCCTAAAACCCCCTTAACTTTTATACATTTTTGCAATTTAATATAGTACCAAACTTAACACAAGTTGTCAATCTGTTTTTGTCGATTTTAAAATGTAATATCCCTTTTCCTTGTTGATCACTTCGCAGTTGCCAAATATTTCCTCTATTTTAGCTTTAGCGCTGAGCGCGCCCTGCTGCTTGCGGATCACCACATACAGATGTCCCTGCGGACGCAAATGGTCATACGCCTGCTCAAACATCGCATAGATCACTTTCTTGCCCGCCCGGATCGGCGGATTGGTCAGAATATCGCTCAACGTTTCAGTGACATTCCCAAAGATATCCGATACCCGAACTTCAGCCTCCACGCTGTTCTTCTGCGCATTAAGAACAGCCAGCTCGACCGCCCGGGGATTGACATCCACCATCAGCATTTCAGCGTCCGGAAACATTTTTTTCACCGTGACGCCGATCACGCCGTAGCCGCAGCCCAGATCTAATATGTGATCTCCCAGCGGTTCTTCTTTTATCGTTTTCAACAGGACATACGATCCAAAATCCACTTCACTTTTACAGAACACGCCGTTATCCGTGATCAAAGGGATAATAAAGCCCGAAAACCGGAAAGAAATCTCCTTCCGGTTTTGTGGTAGTTGACGATTGTCAGTAAAGTAATGACTCATTCGATCGCCTCCCATGGGCTAATTGCATTCCGCCGTCATGACGGAATTGTTCTGTTGTCGGATTGTACGAAACTTATTTAATTTCGACAGAAGCGCCGGCATCCATCAGTTTCTTCTTGATTTCTTCCGCTTCTTCAGGCTTGATGTTTTCCTTGATCGCGCTTGGGCACTTGTCAACTAAGCCCTTCGCTTCAACCAGGCCTAAGCCAGTGATTTCACGAACAACCTTGATGACGCCAACCTTCGAAGCGCCGACTTCCTTCAGGAATACGGAAACTTCAGTCGGTCCTGTAGGCGCTGCAGCTTCAGCCGGAGCCGCTGCTGCAACCGGAGCCGCAGCCGTTACGCCGAATTCTTCTTCGATCGCTTTTACCAGTTCGTTCAGTTCCAGAATTGTCATCTCTTTCAGAGATTCGATGATTTCAGCATTTGTTAACTTTGCCATGTTCTTATTCCTCCTTGGTCAGTTTTGTTATTCAGCAGCTGCTTCTTCAGCAGGAGCAGCTTCTCCGTCTTTGTCAGCGACTGCTTTCACAGCGCAAGCGAAGCTGCGGACAGGCGCCTGCAGGCAGCTCAGCAGCATCGACAGCATGCCTTCACGGTTCGGCAGGCTGGAGAGTTCCTTAATCGTATCGACGCCGACGACTTTACCTTCGACGATCGCACCTTTCAGAACCAGTTTGTCGTGCTTCTTGGCGAACTTCGCCAGCACGCGACTTGGCGCAACAGCATCATCAGAGAATGCGATTGCGTTTGGTCCGGTCAGCTGTTCTGTCAGTTCGTTGAATCCGGCAGCCTCAGCGGCACGCTGGGACATGGAATTCTTGTAAACCTTGAATTCAATGCCTTCAGCCCGCAGGCTTCTTCTCAACTCAGTGACTTCGGCAACTGTCAGACCACGGTATTCAACAACGACTGTTGACTGGCTGGCGGTCATTTTTTCCTGAATTTCGGAAACGACTGCCTTTTTAGATTCTAATACCGCATCTTTCATTCCGTACACCTCCATTTTATACTGTCACAATATACCTGAATATAAAAACCCGCACTCAAGACAGCACGGGTTTTGAAAGTTCAAAGTTGATCTTCCTACCTCGGCAACCTGATTAAGCCGTTAGGCCGTTGCTGTCTATGGTATATTGATAACAAACTAATTTTAACAGGGTTTGCGTAATTGTCAAGCAATTACTCAGCAGCGACACGAATCGCCGGTCCCATCGTTGTGGAAACCGTGATGCTCTTCATGTAGTTACCCTTGACTGCCGCCGGACGTGCCTTCGCGATCACGTTGTACAGCGCTTTCGCGTTTTCCGCCAGCTGTTCGTCAGTGAAGGAGCACTTGCCGATCATAACGTTGATGTTGCCTTCTTTGTCAACACGGTAAGTAACCTTACCTTTCTTGATTTCATTGACAGCGTTGGCGATGTTCATCGTGACGGTGCCCGTCTTCGGGTTCGGCATCAAGCCCTTAGGGCCCAGGATCTTACCCAGCTTGCCGAGTTCACCCATCATATCCGGAGTCGCGACGATCACGTCGAATCCGAACCAGCCCTTTTTGATATCTTCCAGGATTTCCTTGCCGCCGACAAAATCTGCGCCGGCATCCTTGGCTTCCTGTTCCTTCGCGCCCTGAGTCACGACTAAGACTTTCTGGGAGCGGCCTGTGCCGTTCGGCAGAACCATCGCGCCGCGGATCTGCTGATCAGCGTGACGTGGGTCAACGTTCAGGTTGAAGGAGATTTCGACGGATGCGTCGAACTTTGTTGTGTTGATTTTCTTCGCCAGAGCTACCGCTTCCGCCAGGCTGTACAGCTTCGCTGCGTCGACCTGCTTCAGGGCCTCTGTGTATTTCTTACCTCTTTTTGCCATCGTGATGTCCCTCTCTTATTCCATACCTTCGACAGCGACGCCCATATTGCGCGCTGTTCCGGCGATAATCCGCATTGCTGCTTCTACATCATTGGCGTTCAGATCCGGCATCTTGTACTCAGCGATTTCTCTGCACTTTTCCAGAGAGATTTTTCCGACGATGTTGGCTTTGGCACTGCCCGATCCGGACTTGATACCGGCAGCCTTCTTGATCAGAACTGAGGCTGGTGTCGTTTTCAGAACGAAATCAAAGCTCTTGTCTTCATACGCTGTGATGATGACAGGAACGATATCGCCTGCACGATCCTTGGTCGCATCGTTAAATGCGTTGCAGAACTGCGGCATGTTGATGCCTGCAGAGGCCAGCGCCGGTCCCGGCCGGGCTCCGCCTGCCTGGAACTGGAGCTTACAAATCTTTGCAACTTTCTTGCTCACAAGACATTCCTCCTTAAAATTGATTGTCTGTGCTGTGGTTAGTGGACAGGTGCAACACCGTCCTCCCACGCATAATAAAACTTGCTGCCTTCGACAGCATTACTATTCTAAGCAGATTTAACCCTTTAGTCAAGGGATATTTTCGATTTTGGCCGGATTTATCAACGCGTCACACGAATGACAGGATCGCCGGTCTTAACCACCCCGGGCTTGGCAATTTCCAGCTGATACCCGCCACCGTTGGTTACGACCAGCATCGTCGTCAGATCGATATGATTTTTTTCCATAAATCCCCGATCAATCCGGATCAGCGGTTCTCCCGCCCGGACTTTTGCACCAGGCTGAACATAAACTTCCAAGCCTCGGCCCTGAAGCTCCACTGTATCCATGCCGACATGCAGCAGCACCTCAACGCCATTGGCGCCTTTTAATCCGACCGCATGACGCGTTGCCGCTACAAGCAGCACTGTGCCGGTCAGCGGCGACAGAATCTTTTCGCCTTCAAAACGAAATGCAATTCCCTCACCCATCATCTTCTGCGCAAATACCGGATCCGGCACTTCTTCCAAGGGCAAACTGATGCCGTCAATCGGTGCCAGGATGTCGCAATACGCAGGTTTCTTAAATAAATTAAACATGGCAGCCTCCTTGCGCAAGCTCATCCAAAGTTCTGCTTAGATTGATAAGCAGGAAAGATTCGGATGATTTGCGATGTTTCATTGTTCTCATTTTAAAGAATACCGTTCTAATTCGCAACGGTTAATCCTGTTGTTTAAGGATTCCTTCATTTTTCTCTGTTCTTTCTACTTACTTTTTCTGAATTCAGGTTACTTTCCTGATCTCAAATTCTCAAGCTTTTAGATAATCAGCCGCTTTGTACTGGCGGTGTTGCCGATGTCTTCAGCCTAAATTACAAAAAGCCGGAATCCATGCCTTTCTTGGGACGTATTCCGGCCTGGCATACATAAGCAACGCTCAGCTTAAGAAACAAAAGTAATCCCGCTGCCTCATCTATTCGCCGATCAATTTCAACAACAATTTCCATAAATAGAAATTAGAATAGGAAGCTCGATACTAGTTTCTTATTCTCGTTGCAATCTGATCCGCGGTCCATTCAGGATGTTCTTCATGACAGATAAATATCTGACGAATTACTGTTTCATCTTCATCTAAGATCTCCGCGATCTCTGAAATAGACTTGCCTTTTTTCATATTTTTCAGCACCAGTTTAATGACTTTGCATAATTCGCCTCGTTCCATGCCTTCCTGCTTACCCATCCGTTTGCCCTGTTCCAGCCATTCCCGCTGACGATCCGCTCTTTCCAGTTCCGCCATGATCGCCTTTGTTTCTCTGAAGTACGCCTCAAAATCCATCGTCATTTCACTCATCTTCCTGACCACCTTTCTGAGATTCTCATCTCGTTCGCATATCTGCCGAATCCATTCCCGTTTTTCCGGGTCCGCCAAGTTTCCATACAGGATTGCCCACCGCTCCAGTCCGCTGAGTTTCTGAATCGCTTTTTCCCTCAGATATTCTGTTCTTCCTGTCTCCATAATACTCAAATGAGTCATTTGTGTCAAGGGCATCTGCATCGTTTTTAAGCTCATTTCCGTTTCATCCGCAATGAGCCCTGTCCGGGGAAAAAACGGATAATCCGCGATCAAGATCAGCCACGCCGCTTTCATCTGCCCATATTCCTTTCCCCGAAGCTTCTGCCCCGCTAAAAGCCGGGCCAAGTAATACTGCATCCGCTTCATGATCGTTTTAAAATCACCATGCCGCTGTGATTCGATCACAAAGAAGATTTCATCATTAATCGTGCCATGGATATCGAAACGAATCGCTTTTTGATCCGCGTGATCCACCCGGGCTTCCTGCGTTTCAACGGTGATTGAACGAATGGGACAATATTTCCATTCTCTCAAAAAACCGGCCAGCGCTTCGGTATCCTCAGGATTGCCCAAGATCGCCTTGATGATCCAATCGGTGAGGATGGATGATTTCGAAATGTCTGGCTGAAGTCCAACAATTTGATTGCCTTCCTCCCTCCCGGCTTTCTCCGTATATCCGATCAAGGGGCTGTACCGCGCTTGATCTTCATGAACCTGACAGGCTTCCTTTATCATCTCTTCATCTCCTTTCACTTCTAATATTGCGTTTTTTTTGAAAAAGCCTTGTTTATTTTGATGAAATTTGACAATTTTAGTTAAAAATTGAGAAAAATGATGTAACAATTTTCAAAGCTACCGTTTTAATAGAAAACTCTTCCTTTCGTTTATCGAAAAAACAAAAAAGCGGCTCCATCTAAGTCCGGTCTTCCTTCCTTACGCAAGAAGCCGGTTTCATTCGATGAAGCTGCTTTTTATAGTATTGAATTTTTCAGTTCAAGTCTATCCGGTCCGGTAATCCGCTTATGCGGCGGCGGAGTCTTTTTCGTAAGCCTGCACCATCCGGGCCAGACTTTCTTCCAGTAAAGACGTCGGACAAGCCAGGTTGATCCGCTCGAAGCCGCTGCCTTCCTCACCGAACAAATACCCTTCGTCCAAGAACAACAACGCTTTCTTTGTCATGAATTCTTCCTGTTCGTTTTGATCCGCGAAATAAGCCCGCAGATCCACCCATAACAAGTATGTTCCTTCCAGCGGAGATACAGTCGCCTTCGGGAAATGGCTGGCGAAGAACTCAACGGCCGTTTTGCGGTTGGTTTCCAACAAGTCTAACAGCTCATCCAGCCAGCCCTCACAATGACGATAAGCCAGCGTTGCGGCTTCATAGGCCATGATGTTCAGATGACCGTTGATATAACTGCTCATCGTGGCCTTGTAGGCTGTGCGCAGTTCAGCGTTGGGAATGACGATATTCGAGCACTGCATCCCCGCCAGATTGAAGGTCTTCGATACCGACGTGCAGACGATCATGCGGTCGCTCAATTCCGGTGATAACGAAGCGAAGACGGTATGCTCATGACCCGGCAGAATCAGATCGAAATGAATCTCATCGGAAACGATCAGAACGTCATGTTTCAGACACAGTTCACCGACCCGCGTCAGTTCCGCCTTCGTCCAGACACGGCCGATCGGATTATGCGGGCTGCAGAAGATCAGCATTTTCACTTCCGGATCGGCCAGCTTGGCTTCCAGATCGTCAAAATTGATCGAATATACACCTTCCTGATTGATCAGACTGCTGGTCACCGTCGTGCATCCGCAGGCTTCAATCGTCTTTTTAAACGGATAGTAGACCGGCGTGAGGATCGCGATCTTCTCACCCGGCTTTACGAACGCGCGGACGGCGACGTTGATAGCCGTGACGACGCCCGGAAGCAGAACCAGCCAATCCTTTTCGATTGTCCAATGATGGCGGCGCTGCATCCAGTTCACCGTTTCCGTGTAGTAATCTTCACCGGCGTCGGTATAGCCTAAGATCCGGTGATCGAGAAACTGTTTCAGCCCTTCGGTGATCTCCGGCGGATTCATTAATTCCATATCCGCAACGGATAACGGAACGATTCCCTCCGGCACTTCTGGGTTTTGCTTGCGCATCCCTTTCCACTTGCTGGAATTCTGGGACTGTCGGTTGATTCGAGTTGTGAAATCATAGCTCATACGCATTTTCCCCACTTTCTGACTTCAGCTTACAGCCAGGACTTGAAACACAGAACTTACTTCCGGATATAACCGCTCTTGATGCAGGCTTCTCTGACCGCTTTGGAAACAGCCGGGACAACGCGGGAATCAAACGGCGATGGAATGATGTATTCTTCCGTCAGCTCTTCGGCCGGAATCAGATCGGAAATCGCCTGGGCCGCCGCAATCTTGACGTCTTCGGTGATCCGGGTTGCTTTAGCGTCCAAGGCCCCGCGGAAAATGCTCGGGAAGGCTAACAGGTTGTTGACCTGATTCGGGAAATCGTAACGGTCGGTCGCGGCGATCAGCGCTCCGCCCTTTTTCGCTTCATAGTAATCGATTTCCGGTGTCGGATTCGCTAACGCGACGATGAAGCAATCCTTGTTCATCGTGGCAATGTCTTCCTTCGTCAACAGGTTGCCCTTGGAAACGCCGATAAACACATCCGCGCCGACTAACGCCGCCTTCAAGTCCGCCGGGCTTTCGCCATGCAGATTGGTGTATTCGAGCAGTTCCTGCTTCAGCGGGTTGTAGCTGTCCTTCTTGTCCGGATCCAGAACGCCCTTGGAATCAAATGCCAGGATGTTCTTGAAACCGTAATTATACATCATTTTGATGATCGAGCTGCCGGCCGCGCCGACACCGTTGACGATGACCTTCATGTCTTCCGGCTTTCTGCCTGTTAACCGCAGGCCGTTGATCAGTGCCGCCAGCACGACGATCGCCGTACCATGCTGATCATCATGGAAGACCGGGATATTCAGTTCTTCAATCAGACGCCGTTCGATCTCCACGCAGCGCGGAGCGCTGATGTCTTCCAGATTGATCGCGCCCAGACCTGGGGAAATCAGCTTGCAGACCTTGATGATCTCTTCCGGATCCTTGGAATCGACGCAGATTGGGAACGCATCCAGCCCGGCGAAGCGGTGCATCAATAACGCCTTGCCTTCCATGACCGGCATAGCGGCATGCGCGCCGATGTTGCCAAGTCCGAGCACCGCGCTCCCATCGGAGACGACGGCTACCGTGTTTGACTTTATGGTATAGGTATAAGCAGCCTCTTTATTGTTGGCAATGGCCTTGCAGGGTTCCGCAACGCCCGGGGTGTAGGCAAGGGCTAAATCTTCCCTGCTTTTCACCTCGGCTTTGGACGTGGTTTCCAGCTTTCCGTTCCATTCTTCGTGTAATAATAATGCTTTTTCGTTCGTCGTCATTTGTCTCGTCCTTCTTCTACCAGTTTTTACTTTATCATACCAATTTTGGAGGGCTAAATCAAGAATCATTTCAAAGGATTATAATATTATCATTTATGAAACAGCATCCTGCGGGAAAATGCATTTCGGTACTCTGTAGGTGTGAGTCCGGTAATACGCTTATAGCTTTTCATAAAAACATGGGGATCACTGAAGCCAAGGGCAGCTGATATTTCAGCAATCTGCATATTGGTATCGGAAAGAAGAAAATTGGCCTCATTGATCTTGCTCTGTAAAATAAACTGCTTGAGCGGCATCCCTGATATGGAAGAAAACATGTGAGAAAGATATTTTTCATTAAATCCAAATTCCTCTGCAATCTGCGAGACCGTAATACTTTTATTCATATTGCGGTTTACGTAATCGACGATATCATGGTACACCTGGCTTTTACTGGAAACAGCAGAGGCCCTGTAAGACATCTGACTGTAAAACTGCTGATATAATTCCAACAGTACGATGGTTGACATGTAGTTTAAAATAAGCGGATGGGAATCAAAAC
>OGXN01002876.1_pt1 | contig 11004 bp, 12 predicted proteins | sample 1576281 | NCBI WGS metagenome assembly OGXN01 (sample SAMEA3541494, study PRJEB24748) | human gut metagenome | biome: human gut; feature: human-associated habitat; material: faeces | place: China | collected 2012
CTTTACGTTTGCCATCTTTTTTCCTGTCATTTTCACAAAACACTCTTTAATCTCTTCTGTTTCCAACCCCGCTGATGTTAATATTACTCTCATGCCGGCTCTCCTATTCTGACCAATTCATTTCTCCATCGGAAATACCCATTTTGCGACATTCAGCACATACATTTTCTTTCTCAGATTGGTTACCGATCCGGTATTTTAATATTTTACCTTTGAATACGATATATTTCTCATTTCCGGCTTTGAAATCAACGAACCAATTTTGACCACCTTCCGTATCCGAAACCATAACTTTGGCCATTTGTTCCGGCAAATCCTGCTTATCACTGGTAAAAAAAAGAGCTGTCCAGTATTTCGGTTTTCCGCCTGTATTCCATAATTCAATCTTGTGGATATTCAAAAAATCAATAATATTCTCGTCGTTTACGCTTTCCTTTATCAATACGCCCTCATATATTTCCTTCTTTTTCCCTTGAACAGCATTGGTTCCGCAGCTATGCACCTCTTTAACCTCTCCTAATGTCAGCTCATCCTTTAATAACACATCCATAGAAACATGAAATATATTACCCAATAACAGTATTTTTTCAGTTTCCGGCAATGCTATATCCGCCTCCCATTTAGAAATAGACTGCCTGCTCACATTACAGATGGAAGCAAGTTCCTCCTGCGTCATATGTTCCTTTTTACGTAAACGGATGATATTCTCTCCTAAATGTAATAACTCCATTACACTTACCTCCTTTGTTCATGTCCATTATATCCTTGTGTCATGTACAAAACAATGGAGTAAGACGCAACAACAGGAAGAAAAGTTTCCTGAAAGGAAATCACAATATATAAAATATTGTAAAAAATATCCATGGATGATAAAATACGTGTGGGAAAAAGGAGAATATGACATGAAATATGTAATATGTGATATGGATGGTACGCTGCTGGATAGTAAAAAGCGTTTACCTTCAAAGTTAAATAAAGTGATTGACGAATTAAAAAAAAGAGATGTCATTTTTGGCATTGCCAGTGGCAGACAATATTTTAATTTGTATGAACAATTCCCGGATCATCGGGATGATATGTTATTTATCGCAGAGAATGGCGGTATCGTTTATCAGGGAAATTCACCTGTATTTGCGGATGCCCTGCCTATGGAAGATATACAACGTGTTATCATAAAAGCACGTCAGATAAAAGATTCTTATCCAATTGCCTGTGGTATGAAAAGTGCATATCTGGAAACAGAAGATGCGCAGTTCTTAAAAAATGCACATATGTATTATGCCCATTTGGAAATCGTTGATGATATTTTAACAGCGATACAAAATGATCAAATCGCAAAGATCACACTATATGATAAACGCAATGCACAGACAAATTCCTATGCAGCGATCAAAGCAGATACTGGAAGTTTACGACCTGTGGTTTCTGGTGAGGACTGGGTAGATATATCTAATCCAACCACTAGTAAAGGCAATGCCATTGCGATGTTAAAAACAAAATATCATCTAGACAGTGATGATTTTGTGGCTTTTGGGGATTTCATGAATGATTATGAAATGATGAAAGAATGTACCTATTCTTATGCTATGGCAAACGCTCATCCTGATTTAAAAGCAGTGTGTAATTATGAAACATGCAGTAATGATGAAGATGGTGTAATCAAAGCCATTTGTGCATTATATGATTTAGATTATGAAGCTTTGTAGGCATCGATATTGATGCCTTTTTTCATGTAAAAAAAATACGCACAATCACGTATTTTTCTTATTTATATTTTGTATAAGCCTCATTTTGAAGCATTTTAAATTTTTCCAAATTATGAACATCATATGCGATATAATCATATCCGCATGCTTCCTGTACACTCATTTTATGGTCCATATCGTATGCGGTATATTTCACATTTTCTCTCAAACGAAAATGTCCAAAACTTACAGATGTGAAGATATAAGAATCCTCTGTATTTGCATTTAGCGCAGGCTTTAAAAACATAATATATTCCTCATTTTCATGTAATGGGACAGCACCTTCAAAATAATAGGCATTTTCATCCCATATGACATCATCATATACAGAAATCGTTTGATTCACATCATATCCTTTATATACCTGCGTGATTTCACATTCATTGATCACACCTTTTCCAGCAAATCTCCTATCTATCATTTTGGCTTTCACAATAACCTCAGAATGTTTTTCTATATCTGTAAGATCTGATACATCATAATCCCTCATAATATAATCAAATAGCTCTTTATAGCTTAAACAATCTTTTTCAGAGTACATTGATAATTCTAATCGGTTATATTTATCATTTGTTAAATGTTCTTTCCCAGACCAGACAAACGCTAATACACCAACTATGATGATATACACAGCAAAACATCCAATACATAACTTTCTCATATGAACATCCCCTGATTTTCTATCAGCTTTCCCTGACTCATATAAAATATTTGATCACATATTTCTAAATCTTTTTCATTATGACTGCTGATTAAAATCAGCTTGCCTTTTTCACGTTCTTCCTTCAAAATTTCATATAGATCCTGTACGCCTTCTTTATCAATTCCATTAAATGCCTCATCTAATACGATGATTTTCTGGTTTTCCATCATCGCCTGAGCTAGACGTAAACGTTGTCGCATACCAAGAGAATAAGTTTTATATTTTTTATATTCATGCCCTTCTAAACCAAATTTTTTTAATTGTTGTTTAATCAGGATAGTATCCGGTTGATGATTGATACGATATAACAACATCAAATTATCAAAGCCACTCAGGTTGTCATAAAACTCTGGATGCTCAATCAATGTCCCAAAAATGCGTAAATCGATATCATCATAGATAATTGATTTATGATCTAAAATAACATCCCCTTTGGTTGGTAAAATGATACCGGTAATCGCTTTAAACAACATGCTCTTTCCTGCACCATTTCTACCTGAAAAGCCATAGATATGCCCACTTGTTAAAGATAAATTGATATCCTCTAAAATGGTATATCCTTTTATGATTTTTGTATAATGTGTTACTTCTAATTCCATATGCTATCCCTCCAAAACCTTGTTTATATTTCCAATTTTATCTGTATGCTTCATAAGATAAACATACAATAAATACAGAACGCTGTTGAAACAGATGATCATACACAGCAATACAGCTATAGGATATACATATGGCAAAATCCATAGTTTTGTAAAGAATGTGCTGATATTCAAATTTTCCAATATGAATTCTAACAATATGAATAATATAAAAAATAAAATATATCCATATATCTTTTGTTTACAGAGAATACCTAATATTTTACAAAGATGATCTATGATGATGAAGATACCTGTATCAATCAATACATAGATGACAAAGTAATACATAGAATCAAATCTTAGTACAGCACTGTTCAACATCAATGCCATACATAAATACCATTTACATTTTAGTAACCATGTTTTTCTAACATATACAGAAATATTTTTATATCGAAAATAAAGCATTGGCCATATCTCTGTTTTTTCTAATATATATCCTGTTAAAAGAATAACCATGAATATTCCATAACGTGGAATCAGCATCGTATAAATATTGATATATAATTCTATGTGATCGATAAAGATACATAAGAAGCAGGCAATGACCAACATCAGTTCAACATATCTTCTTGTAGGAATCATAAGAGTAAATCTTTCTTTTTAAACAGGAAAACACAAAGTGTGGCAATCCCAGACAGAAATAAAATAAAGTATAACAGTAAAGCATCTGATACATCAAAAACAGAATTTGGCTGTAATTGCAGCATAATGGAAAGATGTGGGATTTTCAATATCATCGTAATAAATTCATCAACGATAATCAAAATCATACTGCTGAAATAAATAAGTATTCGTTTTTTAAACAGGAAGGATAAAGCATAAGATAGTCCTGCTAATAAGGCATAAATCATGGAAATATGTAGCATAAGCATGATGGAATACATCATGGGATTATCAAATTTAAGTGTATCTAAGAACCACTTAGTGCTAACCTCCTGCATAAATGGCAAATCTGATCGATATGTTACCATATTACCATTACCAAAAATGATGGAAAAACTGATATAATTCAAAAAGAAACAAAAGCACGATAGCAGGAAAACCAAAATGATACTTAAAAAATAACGAATTAATATATTTTTCATATAATCCATTCTTGTGTGAAGGAATGCACAGTTTCCCTGTTTCAATTCCATGAAAGTAGAATCAGCTAACAGCGTATTAAACAAAAATGGCAATCCAAAAATCAAAAAAGGCGCAATTCTTAAAAACGGATAGGTAAGTATAGATAAATAATCAGCACTTGGACAATTTTGTGTATATGCAATCCATTCATAATTTTTTATGAATACAATTAAGATATCACTTAATGAAAAGATCATCAACGCACATAAAATAAAGTAAATCACCTTTTGTTTCTCTATTAACAATAAATTATATTTCCATATTTTCATATCATTCTCCTATACTGAATGATCAGCTTCCCCTTTTGTATGTAGCTTTCTTTATAGATACATGATATCATTTTACAAGTATTAGTCAAGTGCTTTCAGGCATACAAAAAAAGAAGATGCGCTAATACTTTGCATCTTCACTAATGATTAGATCCATTGGGATATCATGTGGATAAACATCTAATTGAGGAAACTTCTGGCATTCAAATGCAACACCAATTTTCATTCCCTGATAATCTTTTAAATAGCGATCATAGTATCCTTTGCCATGTCCCATACGATGCCTTTGTGCATCAAACGCAACCATAGGCACAATGATCATATCTATTTCATTTTTATCAATGATTTTGGCATTGACTGGTTCTAAAATCCCATAATGGCTTTTTTTGAATACTGTATTTTCATCCACAAGATAAAAGCTCATTTGATAATCGCCATCACATACTGGTACACAACATGTGATATCCGCTTGTTTTAAAAGTTTTGTGATATCCACCTCATGACCATATGCCATATATATACCAACAATGCCTTTTAGATAAGGTTCAAGATTCTTTAAAATGGTTTCACTTTTTATTTGAACTTCTTTCATACTCAAAGCATTTCGCTTTGTATAAGCAATTTCACGTTTATCCAATAGAATCACTCATATCTAATTTTAATAACTGGTTTAATTCGACTGCATATTCCATTGGCAGCTCTCTTGTGAACGGTTCTAAAAATCCCATAACGATCATTTCAGTAGCCTGTGCTCTAGTAAGTCCTCGACTCATCAGATAGAATAATTGTTCCTCACTGATATTTGATACCGTGGCTTCATGCTCGATTTGAGAAGTTAAATTCTTAGATTTGTTTGTAGGAATCGTATCACTGCGGCTTTGTTTATCCAGAATCAATGTATCACATTCTACCTTGCTTTTCGCATGTTCTGCATTTGGTGAATGATAGACAAGTCCTCGATAATTGACTTCCCCGCCATTTCTCGATACGGATTTACTAATAATATTACTATAAGTATTTGGCGCAAGGTGGATCATTTTCGCACCAGCATCCTGTACCTGATTTTTTCCAGCGACTGCAATGGAAATACATGTACCCTTCGCATATGGTTCAGCCAAGATACAGGCAGGATATTTCATATTGATATGAGAACCAATATTACCATCGATCCATTCCATGCTTCCATTCTCCAATACTTTTGCACGCTTTGTGACAAGATTCAATATATTATCACTCCAGTTTTGAACGGTTGAATAACGACATCTTGCATTTTTATGCACAAAAATCTCTACGACAGCCGCATGTAAAGAATCTTTGGAATAAATCGGTGCTGTACAGCCTTCTACATAGTGTACATCCGCACCTTCATCCACGATGATCAGTGTTCTTTCAAACTGTCCCATGCTTTCGGTATTGATACGGAAATAAGATTGTAGTGGTTTATCCAGATGTACCCCTTTTGGCACATAGATAAAACTTCCTCCACTCCATACACAGCTGTTTAATGCCGCAAATTTGTTATCTGTATAAGGAACCAGTTTCCCAAAGTATTGTTTAAATAATTCTGGATGCTTTTTAAGTGCGGTATCTGTATCTAAGAAGATTACACCTTTTTCTTCTACTTCTTCCAACATATTGTGATAAACAGCTTCACTATCATATTGTGTCGTAACACCAGCTAAAAACTCTTTTTCTGCTTCTGGGATACCCAGTTTATCAAAAGTATCTTTGATAGTTTCTGGTACATCATCCCAGCTTTTTTCAGTTTTATCACTTGGTTTTATGTAATATGTATAATCATCAAAATCTAAAACACTTAAATCCGGTCCCCAGTCTTGAATCTCCATGCTTTCAAACTTTTCAAATGCCTGAAGACGATATTCTCTCATCCAGTCAGGCTCTTGTTTGATTCTACTAATTTCAAGAACCGTTTCTCTTGTCAAACCTTTATTGGTTTTATAAACACTGGTATCCTTGTCATGGAAACCATATTTATATTCTTCATTATTTGGGATGTTATTATTTTCCATTTTCATCCTCGCTTTCTTCGATCATCTGCTGCATTGCTTTCCAGCCAATGGTTGCACATTTGATACGGTTGGCTTGTTTACCAACATTATAGAATGCCACAGCTTCTTCTAATAATTCTTCATCATAAGGTTTATTATCAATCATATTAAAATAATTCTCAATGATTGCTTTGGCTTCTTCTAGGGTTTTTCCCTGAAGCAGTTCACTCATAATGGAGGTGGAAGCTGTGGAAATGGTACATGCTTCTCCATCGAAACGTATATCTTCCACAACTCCATCTTTGATTTTGCTTTGTACATAGATATCATCGATACAAGAATCACTTGCCATGTGTTTTTCGTGGTATTCAGGGTTCTTGCATAATTCATGATTTCTTGGATATTCATAATGATCCATAATAATCTGACGTAAGATCATAGGATCTTTTAATAAATCTGACATCGCTTACGACCTCCTAAAAGAATACATCAATACATGCTTCCATCGTAGCTTTTCTACATACATCAAGGAAACGGTCAATATCTTCCTTAGATGTATAGAAATATAAGGATGCACGTACCGTAGCACTGGTTCCCAGTACTTCATTTAATAATTTCGCACAATGCTGTCCTGTTCTTACCGCAATGCCATTGGCATTAAAGAAAGAACCAACATCCTGTGCAAATACACCTTTTACATTAAAGGTAATAATCCCTGTATCATTGTTTTCATTATAGATAATGATATGATCCATCTTTTTCATTTCTGACACTGCATAATCACGCAGTTGTTTTTCATAGGCATGAATATTTTCTTTACCCAGTGCATTGATATAATCAATTGCCGCATGTAAACCAAATACACCTTCAATTGGCTGTGTACCACTTTCAAATTTCAAAGGAGCATCCTTCAACAACACATCTCCACATGCATTGAAGCGGGCATTGCTTTCCCCACCATATAATAAAGGATCCATTGCTTCTAATAATTCATATTTGCCATATAATACACCAATCCCAGTTGGTCCACACATTTTATGTGCAGAGAATGCCAGAAAATCGCAATCTAAATCTTTCACATCCACAGGAATATGTGGAACACTTTGTGCACCATCCACAACTACGATTGCACCATAGCGATGTGCCAGAGCACAGATTTCTTTGATTGGCACAAGATTTCCCAATACATTGGTAATTTGCGCTAAAGCGATGACTTTGACATTGTCATTCATCATATATTCTATATTTTCAACGGTAATTCTGCCTTCTTCATCTAAGGGAATATATTCCATAACAGCGCCTGTTTCCTGCGCCACTTTCATCCATGGAAGTACACAAGAAGCATGTTCTGCCTCACTGCTCAAAATGATATCGCCTTCAGATAAAAACTTTCGTCCATATCCAAACGCAACGGTATTCAAGCCTTCACTTGCGCCGCTGGTATATACGATTTCATTAACATCCGCATGGATAAAATCCGCAACCACCTGTCGTGTACCTTCAAATTCTTGATCGACAAAATAGCTTAAATCGTAATCCCCACGATGGGCATTGGTTGAATAATTCTCATAATAATTGCAGACAGCATCAATCACACTTCTTGGTTTTAATGTTGTCGCCCCATTGTCTAAATACACAAGTGGGTGCTGCTGCATCATTTTTCCCTGCAGCATAGGAAAGTCTTTACGGACTTCTTCTATATTACGCATGTAATCCCACCTTTGTTTCTATTTCATTTTTTAATTCTGCCGCAAGCTTTTCATCATCTAATACGGTAGTGATTGGCATCATATAGCCAATCGTTAATAAACCTAATGCCTGTTCACGTGTCAAGCCTCTTGACTGCAGATAATATAATTGATTTTCATCCGGCTGTCCAAGGGTTGTCGCATGACTTGCTTTTACATCGTTTTCATCAATCAAAAGCAATGGAATAACTTCACTGCTTTGCTGATTGCTTAAGGTAAGCACTCTACTTGCCTGATGTGATGCGCTATCATGTGCACCTTTCACAATTTTGCCACAAGCCTCCATAGAATAATCTCCATGCTCCTTGATTACTGCATAATTTTCAATCAAACCGCTTGTATAAGGCACTTCATGAACACATAAGACATGGTAGTGTTTCTTGCTTTGCGCAATGCATACATTCATTAAATGAGCATCTGCACCTGTTTCTTTTAGATATACTTTATTATCTGCCAAAACAACGCCATCCTCTATTTCCAGATACCCAAGTGTTAAGTGTGCATCTTTATAGATTTCACTTACATCATCCATCTTCATCTGTGATACTTCATTACGAAGCAATACATGTGTCTGACTGCCTTCTTCACAAATGAAACGACTCTTTACCTGTGCATCCTTTCCACTATATGTAATTGATAAGGAAACGTTTCTATGTTTACCTATATGAAAGATGAATTCTTGTTCTCCATGTACATCAAAGTGATGAGAAGAAAATCCGTTTTCTTCAATTCTGATTTCCTTGATCTCACTCATAGCTATACTCCTTTAGCTGCACATGAACCAAGCAGTTCTACCTTTTTTTCTTCTTCCTTCACTACATGAACATCGTATTCTTTTTCAATCCAGTCATAGCCCTGCTGATCGATTTTATCCACAAGCTCTTTCCCACCGCTGACAACGATTTTTCCATCTACCAGCACATGCGCATGCGTTGGTTTTAATAAATCCAGGAAACGAGCATAGTGAGATACAACCACAAGTCCTAAATCCTGTGTTTCTTTCATATCATTAACAGCGTCAGCCACGATTTTTAACGCATCTACATCCAGCCCACTGTCGATTTCATCCAGCATCGCAATACTTGGTTTTAACATTTTCATCTGTACGATTTCATTACGTTTCTTTTCACCACCGGAAAATCCTTCATTTAAGAAACGATGTGCCAAATCTTCTTTCATTTCCATCTGTTTGATGGTTTTTTCCATTTCTTTGATAAAGCTGAATAATGGAATCGGACGTTCTCTTCTGGCATTGATTGCCGCACGTAAAAAATCAGAATTTGTTACACCGCTGATTTCACTTGGATATTGCATACCTAGAAACAGACCAGCACGGCTTCTTTCATCCACTTCCATCGCCAATACATCCTTGCCATCAAGCAGAATACTTCCTTCACTGATATGGAACTTTGGATTTCCCATAATTGCCGCTAACAGCGTACTTTTTCCATTCCCGTTAGGTCCCATCAGCGCATGGGTTTCTTTACTGTTGATTGTAAGATTTAATCCTTTTAATATCGCTTTTCCATCCACATCTACGTGTAGATTTTTTATTTCAAGACAACTCATTGTCATCATCCTTTCATTTCCTTGTATTATTCTACCAAAAAATCTAACGTTTAACAATCAAAACGATTATCCATTTTCATACATTTCTTCCATATTTAAAAAAACTGTAGAATCCTAAGGGATGACATCTGAGGATTGTATGAACATTTCATGGGAAATTACGTGAAAAATGCGTAAAAAATTGCAATTCATACGCAGATAATTTATAATATTACGGTACGACTTAGGAGGCCTATATGATAGAAATATTAAAGAAACAATGGTTTGTGGTTCTAGTCGCAGTAATCTTTATCGGATTTGCGATATACTGTGTCTATGATACAAACAAAGGAAAACTTCCTGGAAAGAAAGTAGATGGCAAAGAAGTTGTTGCCACAATGAAGGATTACACATTGACAGCAGATGATTTGTATACAAGTTTATACAAAGAAAACAATGGTGCTCAAACTTTGTATATCCGTTTCCAGAATCTAGTAATTGATGAATCTGTAAAAACTGATGATGCATTGAAAACACGTGCAGATGAAATCGCAAAAACTTTACAGAGTCAGGCAGAATCAATGGCAAGTTATTACAGCACAACAGCAGAAACGTTAATTGCCAGTCAGTTAAAGAGCTATGGCTTTGAAGAAGATGATCTTGACGGTTATGCATTAATGGCTGCGAAAAACGAAAAATTAAGAGATGCTTACATCGATGCTCACAAAGATGAATTATTAACACCATTCTATAAGGATAAAAAACCACGTGTGGTATCCCACATCCTAATTAAAGTAGCTGATGTAAATAATCCAACTAAAGAAGAACAGAAGAAAATTGATGAAGTAGAGAAAGCATTAAAAGATGGCACTGATTTTGCGGAAGTTGCTAAAAAATACAGTGATGATACAGGAAGTAAAGATAACGGTGGATATATCGGCTATGTAGACAGCACCAATCCATCCAAGCTTGTACAAAGCTTGGTAGATGCCTCATTAAAACTGACAAAAGATGGTGAAGTTAGTGGCTGGGTAAAAGAAAGCAATGACAGCTACAGTGGATGGCATATGATCAAAGCTGATAAAGCTCAGTTAGATACCTTATTAAAGGATAAAGATGTGAAAAACCAGATTTATTCATCTATCGCATCATCCAGCAATGACATGTCTTTCAAATATATTTGGGAAGCAGCAAAAAAATTAGATATCAAATA
>OGXN01002877.1_pt1 | contig 11003 bp, 8 predicted proteins | sample 1576281 | NCBI WGS metagenome assembly OGXN01 (sample SAMEA3541494, study PRJEB24748) | human gut metagenome | biome: human gut; feature: human-associated habitat; material: faeces | place: China | collected 2012
AGAGCGCCGCGCTTTCTATTCAGGCGGGCATCTCCAGCCCGTGGATGAAGCCCCCGAGCTGGGCGGAGAGCACATCGCCGCCGATGACCGTGCTCTTGTAGACGAGCAGGCCGGCCTGGATGCCGCTCTCACCGGTGGGGTAGTTGGTGATCTCATAGGTGTACCGCTTGACGCGCTTGCCGCAGTAGTCGGTCAGATCGAAGCCCTGGCTGGCCTGGAGTTCCAGGTACTGGCTGTAGGTCTCGTCGAACTGCTCGGGGATGATCAGCTCCTCCACGGCGATGGGGTCGCTGGAGACCGACCAGCCGTAACTCTCCAGATAGGCGATCCGGTCCTCGTTGGTGCGGACTCCCTTGGGGCTGACCGCAGCGGAGGCCGCCGCGCCCCGCCCCCCCAGCAGCCCGGCGGCCGCCACCAGTACGCCGCAGACCACGGCGGCAGCCGCCGCGACGGCTACAATTCGGCCCTTGCGGACCTTGGCGGTGATGATGAACACAGCGCAACGCTCCCTTCCGAAAAGTGGTCGTGATGATTGGTATGTTCTTTTCCACCGTTGTATGCTAAAATGTTGAAAAAAGGACGAGCCACAGGAGGAGCCTATGGAGCGGTTGGATAAAATTTTGGCCAATACAGGCCGGTGGTCCCGAAAAGAGGCGCGGGAGCTGGTGCGGGCCGGCCGGGTGGCCGTGGACGGCGTGACGGCCCAGGCGGCGGACGGGAAATACGACCCCGCGGCCCGCTTTGAGGTGGACGGCGAAACGGTTTCCGGGGAGCGGCTGGTTTACCTGATGCTCCACAAGCCGGCGGGGCTGGTGTCCGCGACGGAGGACCCCCGCCAGCCCACCGTGCTGGAGCTGCTGCCCCAGCATCTGCGCCGGGTAGGGCTCTTCCCGGCGGGACGGCTGGACAAGGACACCGAGGGCCTGCTCCTGCTCACCAATGACGGACCCCTGGCCCACCGCCTGCTGGCCCCCCGGAACCACGTGGACAAGACCTACTTCGTCCGGGTGGACGGGGAACTGGATGGGGCGGACGCGGCGGCCTTCGCCGCAGGGATGATGCTGGAAGACGGGCTGGTCTGCCTGCCTGCGGGGCTGGAGGTGCTGGAGCAGCCGGACACCGCCCTCGTTACCCTACACGAGGGCAAGTACCACCAGATCAAGCGCATGCTGGCGGCCCGGGGGAAGCCGGTGGTGTACCTCAAACGGCTGACCATGGGGCCGCTCATGCTGGACCCGGTCCTGGAAAGGGGGGAGTGGCGGCCTCTGTCTGCGGAGGAGGTGGCCGCTCTGCGGCAGGCGTAGGGGCGGCCCGAGCGGGGAACGCTCACGGCCAACTTGCCCGGCACAGCCGGGCATGCCAGCGCTTTGGCTTAGCGCTGCGGTTTCGTCTGCGCCCTGCCTTCGTCTCCCAGCCCACGGCCTCTGTGCTTCCTGTCAGCTTTCGGCAATTTCAACAAAAAATTTTGCAAAACCTATTGAAAAGGGCAAAAAGACCCGGTATAATAGAAAGGAAATGGACGAGAGAGCGGTTTGTCCCCCTGCGGGGGAATCAAAATAAGGAGGCTATCACCATGTCCAGCAGGATTTTTCAGAGCGTTGTCTTACAGATGAAGGACAGCACGGAGAGAGCCATCGGCGTGATCGATTCTGAGGGAACGGTGGTGGCCTGCAATGAGTTGAGCTGCATCGGGGAGCACTGGCCGGGCGCCGTGGAGGCGGTCAACAGGGGCGAGGGAGACGCGGTCCGCTTTGATGGGCGCACCTTCAAGGCCCTGGCCGGCTGGGGGGCCCAGTTCGACTATGCCGCCTTTGTCAAGGGTGAGGACTCCGAGGCGCAGATGCTCTGCGCCATGGCCACGGTGGCGCTGAACGGCGCCAAGACCTACTATGAGGAGAAGCACGACAAGGCCACCTTTGTCAAGAACATCATCTCCGACAACATTCTGCTGGGGGACATCTATGTCCGCGCCAAGGAGCTGCACTTTGTCTCTGAGGCGCCCCGGGCGGTGTTCCTGATCCGCCAGGTGGAGACCAGCGATCCCGCCCTCATTGACGTGGTGCATACCCTGTTCCCCGACAAGCAGGTGGACTTCGTCCTCTCGATCAGCGAGACTGACGTGGCCCTCATCAAGCAGCTCTCTGAGGGGGCGGAGCCACGGGAGCTCTATAAGATCGCCAAGCAGATCGAGGAGAAGATCACCGAGGAGCTCCATGTGCGGGTGGTCATCGGCATCGGCACCATCGTGGGCCACATCCGGGAGTTGGCCCGGGCCTACAAGGAGGCGGGGATCGCCATCGACGTGGGCCGGGTGTTCGACACGGAGAAGAGCATCATCAATTACGAGAATCTGGGTATCGGCCGGCTGATCTACCAGTTGCCCACCACCCTGTGCGAGATGTTCCTTCAAGAGGTATTTAAGAAGAACCCCATCGACGCACTGGACCAGGAGACCCTGTTCACCATCAACAAGTTCTTTGAGAACAACCTGAACGTATCCGAGACGGCTCGGAAGCTCTTTGTCCACCGGAACACCCTGGTGTACCGCCTGGAGAAGATCAAGAAGCTTACCGGACTGGATCTGCGGGAGTTTGACGACGCCATCACCTTCAAGGTGGCGCTGATGGTCAAGAAGTACCTGATCTCCCGGGGCATCGACAACTGAGTGCACTGCCAGCAGGGGCGCCGGAGACGGCGTCCCTGCTGGCAGTGGGCATTTCTTTCGAATACGATAAATGAGGTAACCGAGCGTGATACGGCTTATTGACATTCAAAAGTCCTACGACAACGGGACAAAGGCCCTGAAGGGGGTCAACCTGCGCATCGACGACGGGGAATTTGTCTTTCTGGTGGGCCCTTCCGGCTCCGGAAAGTCTACGATTCTGAAGCTCATCACCGCCGAAATCGCGCCCACCGGCGGGCGGCTGATGGTCAACGGCTACAATCTGAACAACATCCGGCCCCGGCAGGTGCCCTACATGCGGCGCACCCTGGGGGTTATTTTCCAGGATTTCCGGCTCATTGAGAAAAAGACGGTACGGGAGAACCTGACCTTTGCCATGCGGGCGGTGGGGGCCTCCCCCCGGGAGATCCGCAAGCGTGTGCCCTACGTACTGGAGCTGGTGGGCCTGGACCAGAAGGGGGACCGCAAGCCCAACCAGCTCTCCGGCGGCGAGCAGCAGCGGGTGGCCATCGCCCGCGCCCTGGTGAACAACCCCCAGATGATTATCGCCGACGAGCCGACGGGCAATCTGGACCCCATGCGCTCCCTGGAGATCATGATGCTGCTGGAGCGCATCAACGAGCTGGGTACCACCGTGCTGGTGGTCACCCACGCGAAGGAACTGGTCAACCGCTTCTCCAAGCGGGTGGTGGCCATTGAGAACGGCAGGATCATCAGCGACGAGACGGGCGGGTATTACAACAATGAGACAACGATATGATTTCGGCTATTTCCTCTCCGAGGGCTTCCACAGCATCTTCACTCACGGCTTTATGTCCTTCGCCGCGGTTTGCATGATTATCTGCTGCCTGCTCATCATGGGCTCCTTTACCCTGGTGGCGGTGAATGCGGAGAACATGTTCAGCGATCTGGAGGCCGAGAACCAATTCACGGCGTACATCGACGAGAGCCTCACCCAGGAGGAGGCCAAAGCCCTCCAGGACGACATCGAGGCGGTACCCAACGTGGCCCGGGCGGAATTCATGACCAAGGAGCAGGCCCAAGAGGAGTTTGAGGCCGATTATGAGGGCAACGAGCTGTTTGACGGCCTGCCCTCCGATGTGTATCGGGACCGGTTCCACGTCTATCTGGACGACATCAGCAAGCTGACTGAGACAGAGAACGCGATAAAAGAGGTAACCGGCGTGGCCAAGACTAAATCAGCCCCCGAGATCGCCGAGGGCTTCACCGTCATCCGCAACATCGCCGGGGCGGTGGCCGTGATCCTAGTGGTGATCCTGTTGGCGGTGAGCCTGTTTATTATCGCCAACACCATCAAGCTGGCCACCTTCAACCGGCGGGAGGAGATCGCCATCATGAAGATGTGCGGCGCCACCAACGCCTTTGTCCGCTGGCCTTTCGTCTTTGAGGGCCTGATCCTGGGGCTGGTGGGTGCGGTGGTGGCCTTCTTCCTCCAGTGGGGCATCTATGTGCTGGTGGGCAGCGCCATCAGCGGCTCGGACACCATCTCCCTGATCACCGTGCTGCCCTTCCAGCCCATGGCTTTACGGGTGCTGGGCGTGTTCGTCCTCACCGGCTTCGTCATCGGCGCGGGCGGCTCGGTGCTGGCCATCCGCAAGTTCCTGCAGGTATAACGGCAGCGGCAAAAGGAGGCTTCCATGGCGTTTGACAGATCCCTTCGGCGGGCGGCATGCGCCCTGCTGACGGCCGCGCTGCTGGTTCCCGCCTGGGGCGGGCTGGCCCGGCAGGTGAGGGCGGCCTCCCAGAGCGAGATCGACGCGCTGAAGGCCGAGCAGGCGGAGAGCCAGGCCCGGCAGGAGGAGCTGAAGGAGCAACTAGCCGACGTGAAAGAGGACCAGGCGGCCGCCCGGCAGAAGCGGCAGATCCTACAGCAGCAGTTAGAGGCAATCAATGCCGAGCTGGACAGCATCAACGCGCAGATCTCCTACTATGACGGGGAGATCGCCCAGAAAGAGGCGGAGCGCAGGGAGGCGGAGGCCAAAGAGCAGGCCCAGTATGAGCGGTTCTGCGAGCGGGTGCGCGCCATGGAGGAGGAGGGGACGGTGTCCTACTGGTCCATCCTCTTTAACGCCGAGGACTTCTCCGACCTGCTGGACCGTCTGGCCGATGTGGACGCGGTGATGGACTACGACAACCAGGTCATGGAGGAGCTGACCGCGGCCCGGCAGGAGCTGGAGCGGCTTCAGGCGGAGCTGGAGAGCGCCCGCGCGGAGGAGCAGGCGGCCAGGGAGCAGCAGGAGGCCAAGAGGGCGGAGCAGCAGGCCAAGGTGGCGCAGGCCCAGAAGCTGCTGGACCAGATCAACGCCGATGTGGCGGAGGTCAACCGGCAGTTGGACGCAGAGAACGCGGAGTGGGCCGCCATCGGGGCGGACATCGCCCGGAAGCAGAAGGAGCTGGAGGAGCAGCGGAAGCAGAACAACGTCCAGCTCCCGCCTACCGGCGACGGCTGGCTGTGGCCCCTGCCCGCGTCCAATTTGAAGCTGACCTCGGCCTTCGGCTACCGGATGCACCCGGTGGATCACGTGCCAAACAGCCACACCGGCATTGACGTGGCCGCCTCCACCGGCGTCCCCATCTACGCGGCCAGGGGCGGACAGGTCATCATGTCGGAGTATGGCGCCGGCGCCAACTGGTCCTACGGCAACTTCGTGGTCATCGACCACGGGGACGGCACCACCACCCTCTACGCCCACATGTCCTCGCGGGCGGTGAGCGAGGGGGAGCTGGTGACCCAGGGCCAGACCATCGGCGCCGTGGGCGACACCGGCAACGTGACGGGCCCCCACCTCCACTACGAGGTGCGCCTCAACGGCCAGCGGACGGACCCCGAGGCATGTTATCCCAATCTTCCCTTCATTCGGGCCTATAATTGGTAATGGAACGGACATAAAAGGAGCGGCAACGTGGCAAAGAAGCAGAGTCAGAAAAAGAGACCCCAGAAACAGAAAATCGAGTGGCGCCGGGTGTTTGTGGCCGGGCTGGCCGTGGTGATGGCCCTCCTGCTGCTGCTGCCCATGATCAGCATGATCGCCGGCGGCGTGGGCGCGGTGACGCAGAGCGAGATCGACGCGCTGAAGGAGGAGCAGCGGGAGAGCCAGGTCAAGCAGCAGGAGTTGAAGAACCAGCTGGCCGACGTGAAGGAGGACCAGGCGGCTGCCCAGCAGAGGCGGCAGCTCCTGCAGCAGCAGTTGGAAGCCATCAATGCCGAGCTGGACAGCATCAACGCGCAGATCTCCTACTATGACCAGGAAATCGCCCAGAAAGAGGCGGAGCGCAGGGAGGCGGAGGCCAAAGAGCAGGCCCAGTATGAGCGGTTCTGCGAGCGGGTGCGCGCCATGGAGGAGGAGGGGACGGTGTCCTACTGGTCCATCCTCTTTAACGCCGAGGACTTCTCCGACCTGCTGGACCGTCTGGCCGATGTGGACGCGGTGATGGACTACGACAACCAGGTCATGGAGGAGCTGACCGCGGCCCGGCAGGAGCTGGAGCGGCTTCAGGCGGAGCTGGAGAGCGCCCGTGCGGAGGAGCAGGCGGCCAAGGACCAGCAGGAGGCCAAGAAGGCGGAGCAGCAGGCCAAGGTGGCGGAGGCCCAGAAGCTGCTGGACCAGATCAATGCCGACGCGGCGGAGCTCAACCGCCAGCTGGACGACGAGATGGAGGGCGCGGCGGAGATCCAGGCGGAGATCGCCCGGAAGCAGAAGCAACTGGAGGAGGAGCGCCGGCAGAACAATGTCACCATCGACTCGGAGACCAACTACCTGTGGCCGCTGCCCGGCTACTACCGGCTGACCTCCCTGTTCGGCTACCGCATTCACCCCATCACCGGCAAGGCCCACAGCCATACCGGCATCGACATCCCCGCCCCCGGCGGCACCCCCATTCAGGCCTGCAAGAGCGGACAGGTGGTCACCTCCGCCTATCATTACTCCTACGGCAATTATGTGGTTATCGACCACGGCAACGGCAACTCCACCCTCTACGCCCACATGAGCTCCCGGGCGGTGAGCGAGGGGCAGATGGTGTCCCAGGGCCAGACCATCGGCTATGTGGGCACCACCGGCAGCTCCACGGGCAACCACCTGCACCTGGAGGTGCGGGACAACTACACCCGTGTGGACCCGGAGAGCAAGTTCCCCAGCCTGAGCCTGACCCACCCCTGGTAATGTCCGGATAGCGGCAGGGCCGCGTTGCTGTGGAAATTCCGCCCGCGCTGGTTTTTCTGGAAAGGATCTGATCCCGTGCGAAAGAAACGTTTTTCCCTGGCCCAGCTTCTGCTGGCCATTGCACTCACCGCCGCTGCCGTGCTGGGCTGCGGACTCCTGGCCGTCCGTGCCTGGATGGGGGAGGGCGGGCGTTCCCTGGTGGAGGGGCTACGGCTGGTCAACACCCTCTTTGTGGGGGAATATGACGAGACAGAGGTGGTGGACGCCGCCCTGGAGGGCATGGTGTCCCGCCTGGGCGACCGCTGGAGCTACTACCTGACGGCGGAGGAGCTGGAGGCCCAGAACCAGCGCCGCACCAACCAGTATGTGGGGGTTGGGATTACCGTCAACTACACACGGGAGGAGGGACTCTATATCCTCGGAGTGGAGACCGGAGGCCCTGCCGAGGCGGCTGGGTTGGAAGCCGGGGAGGTCATCACCGCTGTAGACGGCGTCTCCCTGGCGGGAGAGTCCCGCTATGAGGGCGCGAATCTCATCCAGGGGGAGGCGGGCACCACCGTCACCCTGGAGGTGCTGGGGGAGGACGGGGCGGCCCGCACCGTGGAGGTGGAGCGGGCCGAGCTGGAGACCGATCCGGTGGAGAGCCGGATGCTGGAGGGAAAGGTGGGCTATGTGCGCCTGCTCAACTTCTACGACCACAGCGCCCAGCGGCTGGAGGAGGCCGTCACCCAGCTCCAGGAGCAGGGGGCGGAGGCGCTGGTCTTTGACATGCGGGACAACGGCGGCGGCTACCTGAGCCAGCTCACCGACATGCTGGACTTCCTGCTGCCCGAGGGGCCCATCTTCATCAGCCGCGACCGGGCGGGCCACGAGGAGATCACCAACTCCGACGCGGACTGTGTGGAACTGCCCATGGCGGTGCTGGTCAACGCCAACACCTACTCCGCCGCTGAGTTCTTCGCCGCCGAGCTCCAGGAGCAGGGCGCGGCGGTGATCGTGGGGGAGCCCACCAGCGGCAAGGGCTACTCTCAGCAGACTTTCCCACTGCCCCACGGCGGCGCCGTGGCCATCTCCACCGGTGCCTACTTCACCGGAAGCGGCGCCTCCCTTATCGGCACGGGCCTGACCCTGGATGCGGAGGTATACAACACCGGCGCGGAGGATGCTCAACTGGCCGGCGCGCTGGAATTGCTGGAAATCCGGTAAAAAAGTCTTGACTGTAAACCCACTTGATACCCTACCGTGGAGACAAGGAGGCGAGCAGAATGACGATCGGTGAGCTGGAGGCCGCCCTGGGCATGCCCAGGGCCAATATCCGCTTTTATGAGCAGGAGGGCTTCATTCACCCCAGGCGGGGGGCGAACAACTACCGGGACTACACGGAGGAGGACGCGGATACCCTGCGCAAAGTGAAGCTGCTGCGGCAGCTCGGACTGTCCCTGGAGGAGATCCGGCAGGCCCAGCGGGGAGAGCGCCCTCTGGCGGCCCTGCTGGGGGAGCAGGAGGCGGCCCTGGCGCGGCGGCGGGCAGAGCTGGACTGGGCGGGACAGGTGTGCCGCGCCATGCGGGAGGACGGGGTGGAGTTTGCCACCCTAGACGCCCACAGGTACCTCAGCCGGCTGGACCGCCCGGCGGATCAGCCCGGCTTTTTCGATCTGCGGGCCGACGCGGCCCCCACCGTCTCCCACCCCTGGCGGCGCTATTTCGCCCGCGGCCTGGACTACAGCCTTTGCAGCTTTCTATGGATGGTGGTGTGCCTGTTCCTGTTCCGCTGGTTTCCTGAGAACAACTGGGGAGTCCGGCTGCTGAATGCCTACGCCGCTTACGGCATCCTGCTGGCGGCGGAGCCCCTGCTCCTGTGCACCTGGGGGTATACGCCGGGCAAGTGGATATTTGGGCTGGCGGTCCGAAACCGGGACGGGGGAAAGCTCACCTGGGGCCGGGCCCTGTCCCGCACCTGGGGGGTGTTTGCCAGGGGCGAGGGGTACGGCATCCCTATCTACGTTCTCTGGCGCAATTACAAGTGCTGGCGTCGGTGCAGGGACGGAGAACCGGAGGACTGGGAGGAGGACACCTCCTATACCATGAAGGACGAGAGCGGCCTGCGCATCGGGGGCTTTGCCGCCGCCCGGGCCGCCCTGTTTGGCCTGAGCCTGCTCCTGGCACTTCAGGCGACCCTGATGCCCCTCCACCGGGGGCCTCTCACTCCGGAGGAATACGCCGCCAACGTCAACGACTGGTGCCGGAGGCTGGATGTGTGCTCCGGCGAGCGGATGAACGGGGCGGGTGAGTGGGAGGAGGATACCGCGCCGGGGCGCTCTGCGGTGTGCTGGCCGGGCGAAGGCGGTCCGACGCACCGGCTCACCGTCAATGGCGCGGGGGAGGTCACCGGGGTGCGCATCGAGGTGGAGCGCACCGGGGAGGAGGTGCTGTTCGGAAGCACCACCCAGCAGTCTCTGGCGGCTGCGGCCTTTGCCGCCGCCCAGCCGGGGTGGAACGGCGTGTCCTGGTGGAGCAGCGGCGTGCTTCAGGCCGTCGGAAGCCGGCCCTTTGACAGCTATACCCTCCAGGCCGGGGCGGTGACCGTTACCCAGATGGTCTCCTGGGAGGGCTACCAGGATGTGGGGGGCTGGCTGCTTGCCGAGGACGGCGTGCCGGAGGAGGAGTTGTACTGCCGGACGGAGTTCACCATGACCCTCCAGACATAGAAGATATAAAACCCCACCGGCGAAGCCGGTGGGGTTCAGTCTTTCGCAAAAGTCGTTAGATCCAACGTGAAAGGGAACCCGGATGGTTCATCTCCGCATCAGGAGCCGCAGCAAGCGGCGGTCGTGCTCGGAATCGCCCTGCGGAGCGCTTTGCCCCTCTGCCGCCCGGCGGACAGGCGGCGTGGGGAGGCTGGGCTCTCTCTGCCCGGCCAGCAGAAAGCCGCTGGTCAGGGCGGTGAGGGGAGCCACAGTCACCAGACCGAAGGAACCCACGATGGTGTGTATGATTTCTGAGGCGACATACTTGTAGTTGAGAATGTTATAGAGGGGAGTGCCCTGGGCCATAAAGACCATGAGCAGGGCCACGTAGCCGCCGGAGTAGGCCAGCAGGAGGGTGGTTGTCATAGTGCCCATGGCCGCCCGCCCCACATTCATACCGGAGCGTACCGCCTCCCAGCGGGAGATATCAGGGCGCTTTTTCACTACCTCGTTGACCGCAGATGTGATATCCACCGCCAGATCCATCACCGCGCCGGAGGAGCCGATGAAGATCGCCGCCATAAAGATCTGGGTCAGGTTGAGATCCTGATATCCGGAGTAGAGCAGACTCTCCGAGTAGGACATAACGGCCCCGTGGATCTGAAACAGGTCGGTAAACACAATGCCCAGCACACATGTGACCAGTATCCCCAGGAACGCACCCGACACGGCGGCGGCGCACCGCCGCTCGAAGCCGTAGACCAGGGCGATGATCAGCAGGGTGAGGGCCAGAGTAACCGCCAGGCCGACCAGGATGGGGTTCCAGCCCTTGAGGTAGAGGGGCACCAGAACCTTCCACAGCATCAGCACCGTCAGCACGAAGGAGACGATGGCCCGCACGCCGGTACGCCCGGCGAAGAGGATCAGGAACACGGCGAAGACGGCGGCCAGCAGAGCCTCCTTGCCGATGCGGTAGTGGTCGGTCATGGTGACGGAGAGAATCTCGTCCCCCTGGCAGCTGACCACCACCATGGCCTTGTCACCGGGGGCGAACAGCTTGTCCTGCTCCAGGGAGCCGTTGAGCATGTTGATGCCGGTGGCGGTTCGTCCCTGAAACCGGCCGCCCAGCAGCTCCAGAGTGCAGCGCTGCTCACCGGAGCGGACGAGCCCGGTGTCCACGATGGTGGAGTCGTCCACCGCCAGCACCCGGGCCGCGCAGCGGTCGGCCTCCTGGTACTGGACGGCCCCTTCATACCCGGTGGGGAGGAGGAGCAGCAGGGCGGTCAGCGCCAGGCAGAGCACGACGGGGACGTAATAGCGGCGCTGGGCGGGGTCACGTAGAAAACGCATAGATGGATAAGTCCTTTCTGCGCCGAGGCGGATGGGGTCGGGAGCGCAGTAATTCCATTTATTCACTATTGGTGGATGACAGAGGTGCTGTTTGGGTGG
>OGXN01002878.1_pt1 | contig 10996 bp, 8 predicted proteins | sample 1576281 | NCBI WGS metagenome assembly OGXN01 (sample SAMEA3541494, study PRJEB24748) | human gut metagenome | biome: human gut; feature: human-associated habitat; material: faeces | place: China | collected 2012
CGCGATGGCGGCGATGCTCCCGCCGCTCTCCCGCAGCAGCTCCATGGCCCTGCGCACCCGGTACTCCTTCATATAGGTGGCGATGGGCAGGCCGTACACCGCCTTGAACACCTCCTTCAAGGTGGAGGTGTTCAGCAGATACCTGTGGGAGAGCTCCTCAATGGAGAACCGCCGGTCCAGGTGCTCGGTCAGCAATGCGTGGATCTCCTGGATACGCGCCGTCTGCTGGGAGCCGTACCGGGTCAGCTCCCGCCCGCCGGACTCCAGCCCCTCCAAATACAGCAGCAGCTCCTGGAGCTTCAGCCGGAGATAGGGTAGCCGCCGCATCTCCGGCTGCCGGTACAGGGGCCGGAAGATCTCCTCCAGCTCCGGTCCCGCCGGAAGGGCGAAGGTCCCGCCTCCACAGAATTTTTCCGCCAGCCTCTCGGCCTGGAAGTCCGCCTCCGCCAAGATGGGGGGCGGCGACTCCGCCAGATGGGTCAAATCCACGCAGATCATCAGCCCCGCGTACATCTCCGCCGGGAAGTGCATCACAGAATCCGCGCAGCAGTCCGCACTGTGGAGGGACAGATCGCCCTCCCCCAGATAGACCGACATGCCGTCCCGCAGGTCCCAGCCCACCCGGCCCAGGCGGCAGTGGTTGATCTCCAGCGTGGACCGGGCCGCCTCGTGCCGGAAGGCGGCATAGGTGCCCAAGACCGTGTTGAAGGACGCCTCCACCCCCGGAAAGACCGGGTAGACCTCCATCCGTCCCCGTCCATCCGTCTCTCCCTGAAATGTCCCGGTGAACAAAACCCCAGGTTCGGCCGCAGGGCGCCCCACGATCTCCATAGTCCCCTGCGGCAGCTCCGCCAGAGCCATCCGCAGGCAATCCGCTTGCTTCATTCCGCCGCTCCTTCCCACCTCACGCCGAGGGGCAGGCAATCTCCACCATCGCCTCAATCATGTGGTGCAGCAGCTGGGCCCGCTCCGTCTCGGCAGCCTTATAGTAGACCTCTTTCCCGTCCCGCCGGCTGACGATCAGGCCGCCGGCCTTCAGCTGCTTCAGGTGGTGGGACACCGCCGGGGAGCTCATCTCCACCATGGAGGAGAGGTTGATGACGCACTCTTCACAGTGGCACAGCAGCCAAAAAATCCGGATGCGGCTGCCGTCCCCCAGCTGTTTGAAGATGTCAGCCACTGTCTGGAAATCGTCCACGCTGGGCATCTGTTCCAGCTCCCGCTCCATGGACTGTCCATGGTCGTGGGGCAGCTTCTTTTCTTCCATCGGTCGTCCCTCCTTCTGGTTTTGTATTCTACCACACCCCGCGCCATTCTGGAAGAGCGAAAATATGCCGCCCCGCATTGGCCCAATCGGAAGGAGTTTTTGCCCAATCGGAAGATTCTCTCCCTCCCCCGTTGACTTGGGGGGCCGCCCCGTGTATGATAAGACCATAGATTAAATAATTGCTTAATCGTTTTGCTCAATTGCTGAAGGGAGACGTTCATATGAAAAAAACCTATAAGATCGATGTGGACTGCGCCAATTGCGCCAACAAGATGGAGGAGGCCGCCCGGAAGACCGAAGGCGTCCAGAGCGCCACCGTGAACTTCATGGCGCTGAAGATGATCGTGGAATTCGCGGAGGGGCAGGACCCCAAGGCCGTGATGGAGCAGGTCCGCAGAAATTGCAAAAAGGTGGAGGACGACTGCGAAATCTACCTGTAAGCGCGTTTTTCAGGAAAGCACCCCCTCCGGAGGCGGGGTGTTTTCTTTCCCAAAACAATTAAACGTTTATTGAATTATCGGCCGCACGGAGCGGCTCAGATCGGAAGTGAACCTCATGAATAAAAAGCAGAAAATCATGCTGATCCGCATTCTGACAGCGGCGGCCCTGCTGGCTGTCCTGCATGTTCTCCCCGTCACAGGCTGGATGCGGTTTGGGCTGTACCTGATCCCCTATCTGATCGCAGGTTACGACATCCTGCGAAAGGCCCTGAAGGGCATCCAAAACCGCCAGGTGTTCGACGAGAACTTCCTGATGGCCGTGGCCACTGTGGGCGCCATTGCCCTGGCCCTGTACGAGCGGAGCGGGGATTACACCGAGGCCATCGCCGTCATGCTGTTCTATCAGATCGGCGAGTGGTTCCAGAGCTATGCAGTAGGCCGGAGCCGCCGGAACATCAGTGAGCTGATGGACATCCGCCCGGACTACGCCAACGTGGAACAGGACGGGAAGCTGGAGCAGGTAGACCCGGACGAGGTGTCCATCGGCACCGTTATTGTGGTCCAGCCCGGCGAGAAGGTTCCTATCGACGGCACTGTGGTGGAGGGCGCCTCCACCCTGAATACCGCCGCCCTCACCGGCGAGTCCCTGCCCCGGGAGGTCCGGGAGGGGGACGAGATCATCAGCGGCTGCGTCAACATGACCGGGCTGCTGAAAATCCGTACCACCCGGGAATTCGGCGAGTCCACGGTGTCCAAGATCCTGGACCTGGTGGAGAACGCCTCCTCCCGCAAGTCTCGGTCGGAGGACTTCATCTCCCGGTTCGCCCGGGTGTATACCCCCGCTGTGTGTTTCGCCGCCCTGGCCCTGGCCATCCTGGTCCCTCTGGCCCGGACGCTCCTTCTCGGTCTGCCCGCCGGCTGGAGCGTCTGGGTCTACCGGGCCCTCACCTTCCTGGTGGCCAGCTGTCCCTGCGCTCTGGTCATCAGCATCCCTCTCAGCTTCTTTGCCGGCATCGGCGGGGCCAGCAACGCCGGCGTACTGGTAAAGGGCTCTAACTATCTGGAGACTCTGTCCCAAACCAAAACGGTGGTCTTTGACAAGACCGGCACCTTGACCCAGGGCGTGTTTGAGGTCAACGGCATCCACCATCATGAGATGGAGAACGAGAAGCTGGTGGAGTACGCCGCTCTGGCGGAGAGCGCTTCCAGCCACCCCATCAGCAAAAGCCTGCAGCGGGCCTATGGCCGGGAGATCGACCGCAGCCGGGTGACGGATGTTCAGGAGATCAGCGGCAGCGGCGTCATCGCCAAAGTGGACGGCGTGGAGGTAGCCGCCGGCAACGACAAGCTGATGGACCGGCTGGGCGTGCCGTACATCCCCTGTCACAGCGTAGGCACCATCATCCACATGGCCGTCGGCGGGAAGTATGCCGGACATATCGTCATCTCCGACGTGGTGAAACCCCACGCCCGGGAGGCTGTCCAGGCCCTGCGGGCCGCCGGTGTCCACAGGACCGTCATGCTCACCGGCGACGCCAAGCCGGTGGCAGACCAGGTGGCCCAGTCCCTGGGCATCGATCAGGTTTACGCCGAGTTGCTCCCCGCCGGAAAGGTGGAAAAGGTGGAAGAACTGCTGCTGGACAACTCTGAGCGGGGAAAGCTGGCCTTCGTGGGGGACGGCATCAACGACGCCCCGGTCCTCAGCCGGGCGGATATCGGTATTGCCATGGGCGCCATGGGCTCCGATGCCGCCATCGAGGCCGCCGACGTGGTCCTGATGGATGACGATCCCGCCAAAATCGCAAAGGCCATCCGGATCTCCCGCAAGTGCCTGCGGATCGTCTATGAAAACATCGTCTTTGCCATCGGCATCAAGCTGGCGTGTCTGGTGCTTGTGGCCCCGGTCCTCAGCCGGGCGGATATCGGTATTGCCCTGGGGTTCGCCAATATGTGGCTGGCCATCTTCGCCGATGTGGGTGTGATGATCCTGGCAGTGCTCAACGCCATCCGTGCGCTGTTCGTCAAAAAGCTGTGAACGCGGAAAGCGCCCCGTCCAAGGCTGCACGGGCATGTCCCGGAGTCCGGCGGCAGAGCCCCAGGCAAAGGCAGCCCTCCGGTCAAGCGTGAAGGGACCAAATCCGCACAAAAACCCGGCGCCGGGTTCTGTATGTACAGACCAGGTCAAAATGCAAAGAGTAAATGTCATTTCAGTAAAATTGAACACGGCCATGACGTTCCCTGCTTATTGGTGAATAGCCTGGAATTCCGTAGGGAACTGCAGCTTATGTGAGCACAAGATTTTCAAATCATGTGTTCTTTTCTTTCCTGGTGTTTTCAAACACCCAGAATATAGCGCCCAGAATCACAATCCCGCCAATTATGGAGCTTTTGCTCAGGGTCTCTCCCAAAAAAGCATAGCTGAACACGGCAGTGAACACAACACCGGAATACTGATAGATGCTGACCTCAGAGGCCGGGGCCTGCTGATAAGCGTATGTCAGGAAGAACTGTCCCCCTGCCGCAAAGACGCCGATCAGCAAAAGCATCACGAATACCTTTGGAGACGGAATCACCAGATTCGGCAGCATCATCAGTCCTGCGCAGACCGTACTCAGTGCGGAAAAGTGGAAAATGATCGCAGATGGGTGCGTGAAATTTTTACAGTAGGACAACATGGTGTAAGCCATGCCGGATACCACCGCTGCCAGCAAAGCCGCCAGAAGCGGGAACGGGTTGGAGTCGAAGTACGGCTGCATGGCGATATATGCGCCCACAAGACACAGGATCGTTGAGGCGATCTTGACGGGAGTGATCTTCTCCTTCAGGAAAATACCGGCGAGCAGTGTGACAAATACCGGAGATGCCCGGTTCAGCATAGCTACATCCGCTTGGCGGGCGTGACCGGCCGCATAGAAGAAGAGGACGATCCCCAGAAAGCCGAAGAACGACCTTCCCCAAAGCGCCCAGCCTCCTCGTTTGATCTCCTGAAAAACCTGCAGGTTTTCCCGTCGGACCATAACAGCTGCAATAATCAGGCTGACAAGATTGCGGAAGAAGGTCTGCTCAAATGTCCCCACCTCTTCAGAGCTCAATTTGACAAATACCTGCATGATGGAAAAGGACAGCGATGAGACCAGCATCAAATATATAGCTTTGGTTTTTTTGTTTTTCGTAATCAGTCTCTCCTTTTATATGGCAACATACAGCGTGGCCGTCTGCACGGGAAATCAGCGCAGACGACCGGAATACACTTCCGGTCGTCTGTTCCGATCCCACCCGGGGCCTGCGCAGCAGAAATCAATAGTCGCCGTTGTAACTGGTTCCGTGGGGCGTTGTCCAGCTATAATCTCCCAGCTTTTCCGCCTTTGTCTCCTCGCCGTTGGCCACACGCAGAAGCAGCTCGTAAAGCTCGCGGCCGCTTTCTTGCAGGCTCAGTTCCCCATACAGCATGGGAGCTGCGGAGTAGTCGATCATGTCCTCCAGCGCCGTCGCAGTCTGGGGGTTGCCTGTGATCTTGATGGTCGTCATACATGCGTTGCCGATGGGGTTGCCCCGCCCAGTGGTGAAGAGGCAGATATGGCATCCGCTCATGGCCAGCGTGGTGGACGCATAGGCATCATTGGCGCCCTGTGCCTGGTTGATGCCCCAGGCTCCCGCGCCGGGGACCGGATCACCGCAGTCCAGGATCCCCAGGATCCGGCGATGTCCCTGGGTTTTGAAGCTGCCCAGGTTCTTCTCGGTCATAGTGGTCAGTCCGCCCGCCTTATTGCCGGGAGTGGGATTGACCTGGGAGAGGCCCTTACCGCCTCTGCGGGTGCAGTCCTCATTGAAGAAATCTCCGATATCCATCAGGCGCATGCCGATCTCATAAGAAGCCGCTGTGGTGGGATAGCCGCCGCGGCCACAAACCTCCACCGCTCTTCCGCCGGCGGACAGGTGCATATCGATTGCCTCACCCACCACCGGATTGGCTGACAGGCCGCTGGTCGAGTCAGATCCGCCGTTATAGCCGCCGATAATCAGTCCGCTGAGGGGGCAGGGTTCGCGCTTCTGGGCCTCTGCCTGCCGCTTCAGATCCTCCACAGCTGCAATCCCGTCCTGGATGGCCTTGGTGACACCGCCGTCCGCCTGGATGCTGATATTCACCACCGGCCGGCCAGTCTTACGGATCTCCTCCGCCACATCTTCAGGATCTGTCTGCTGGCACCCCAGGGACAGCAGTACCACGCCAAAGGTGTTCGGGTGCGTGCCGGTTGTGATGAATCCTCTGCGGGTCCGCTCAAAGCGATCCGGAAACTCACCGCAAGCCGCATCGACAAACGTGGCGGGGACAGTGCAGGCAGCAGAGATCCGCTGCGCCGCATTGTTGGAGCACTGAACCAGAGAGATCACCACCACCTGGTTCCGGATCCCAAAGGAACCGTCTGCCCGCTTATAGCCCATGATCGTCTCCGGCAGGCCCAACTCTTCCTTTTTGTATTTATGGTGGATCGTGTAATCCATGGCATCCGGTGCCATGGAGCGATAGTAAGCACGCTGTTCCCGGTTGATTTCCTCAAAGTCATCGTAAACATTGTGCTCATGTACCCAGTCTCCCTTTTTGATGAACTGGGTGGCCACGCCGATATGTACACCATACTTGATGATCTCGGCTCCTTTTTCGATATCAGTGCGGGCGATTTTGTGCCCCTCTTTGATATATTCGTTGGCCGTGATCTCCTCACCAGCCACTAGTGTGCACTCACCCGCCTGGATAGGCTCTACGGCAACTGCGACGTTGTCGCTCTCCTCAATCAGCATGCTTTTTTTGTAAATTTTCATTCCTGTTTACTCCTCCAGTAATTTAGGATTGGTGTTCTCTTACCGTAATACTGCGGCGATGCGATCCATGATCTCCTCGATCAGATTTCGGGGTGCAGCCAGGTTCAATCGTTCAAATCCATTTCCCTCTGGGCCGAACATACTGCCTTCGTCCATCGCCACATGGGCCTGATACAGCATCTTTTGGCGCAGTTTTTCGGCATCCGGCTCCAGTCTCCGGAAGTCAATCCATTGGAGATAGGTCCCCTCCAGAGGGGAGATCTTGACGTCTCCATTCCAAGTATCTTCCGCAAACTCCCGAACGAACTGGTCATTTTTCTGAATATAAGCCAGGCATGAATCCAGCCAGGCTTCCCCGTGGTCCCAGGCAGCCTTTGCAGCAACGGGGGCAAAAAAGTTCGGATGGGCACGACAATACCGTGCGAACATCTGGTCAAATCGTTTCCGGCGTTCCTCATTGGGGATCATAATGCAGGAAAAAGAAAGCCCCGCCAGATTGAATGTTTTGGATGGAGCATGGCAAACGGCACAGTTTTCCGCATAGTTCTGGCCCAGCGAGGCAAACACGATATGCTGGTGGCCCGGGAAGATCAGATCGCTGTGGATCTCATCTGCGATTACAAACACATGATGCCTGCGGCAGATCTCGCCCACTCTGCGGAGCTCCTCCTCCGTATAAACACGGCCCACCGGATTGTGCGGGTTGCTTAAAACGAAGGCCCTGCATCTGGGGGATGCCGCTTTCCTCTCAAAATCTGCAAAGTCGATCTCATAGCGCCCATCCCTGAGCTGTAACGGACTGTTTACAACAACCCGTTTCTGCTGCTGTATCGAATCAGCGAAGGGATAATACACCGGTCTCTGGATCAGGACCTCATCGCCTTCCTCCGTCTCTGACAGCAGCAGGAGATTGATGGCTGTCACGACACCGGGGGTAAAACGGAACCAGTCCGCCGCCGCATTCCAGCCATTTCTCCGTTGCTGCCAGCGCAGATAGGACGCAATAACCTCATCAGTGACTTTGGTATATCCATACATGCCGTTCTTAGCTGCCTCAATGATGGCTTCCTGAACCTCCGGAAGCGTCTTCAGATCCATATCTGCAATCCAGGCGGGCAGAACGTCTTGGGTTCCAAAAGTCTTTTCCAGTTCAGCTGGCTCCCACTTAACCTGCCCCCACGGCAGGCGGCTTTCAAAGTGGTCAAAGTCAAACGTTTTTTCCATCCTTACCTCTTTCTGATCCTAAATCGGGATTTATCACAGGCCATTAATCTCCCTCACAAAATGGCATTTGACAAAATGATCCTTTTCGATCTCTTCCAGCTGGGGCTCATTTTCAAAACATTCCGGCTTCGCATATACACATCTGGGGGCGAAGCGGCAGGACTTTGTCACGTTGATAGGCGAAGTGATCTCACCCTTCAAAATGATCTGATTATCCGGCGCATTGTACTTGGGCAGCGGGATCGCAGAAATCAATGCCTTTGTATAGGGATGATATTGGTGGGCAAAGATCTCTGCGGATCCAGCCTTCTCTACCATCTGTCCCAGATACATCACCGTGATATCATCGGAGATATGCTTGACCACGGACAGGTTGTGGGTGATAAACAGATATGTGAGATTCCGCTCCTTCTGGAGCTCCATCATCAGGTTCAGAATCTGTGCCTGAATGGACACGTCCAAAGCAGAGACCGGCTCATCGCAGACCACCAGCTTGGGATCCAGAATCAGCGCCCGGGCGATACCTACCCGCTGGCGGCGTCCACCATCCAGTTCATGCGGATACAGGCCATAGGTTCTCTCTGCCAGCCCCACCACATCCATGATCTCACGGACTTTTTTCTGCTGCTCCTCTTTGGAATTGCAGAGCTTATAGATCTTCAAAGGCTCTGCGATGATATCTCCGATGGACATTCTGGGGTTCAGAGATGCGTAGGGATCCTGGAAAATGATCTGCATATCCTTGCGAAGCTCTTTCAGCTGCGCCTTGGTCACGTCCGAGATATCCTTTCCCTGAAAGATAATCCGGCCGCCTGTTCTCTGATGCAGGTGCAGGATCACCCGGCCCAGTGTAGACTTTCCGCAGCCGGATTCTCCCACGATCCCCAGCGTCTGTCCCTCCCGCAGACCGAAGGTGACGCCATCCACTGCATGGAGTGTCCCCTTTTTGGTGGCAAAATACTTTGTCAGGTCTTCTACTCTTAAAATCTCAGCCATACTCAAACCTCCGTGTCAGAAAAACGGTTGCAGCGGACCATGTGAGAGTCCGAAAGCTTCACCGGCTTGATTTTTCCGGTCTGGCAGGCTTCTGTCGCATAGGGACATCTGGGGTGGAACTTGCATCCATCCGGAAGGTTTGCGGGGTCCGGTACCATGCCCTGAATCACTTTCAGCGTAGATGCGTCGTTCTCAATATCCGGCAGAGAGTCAAACAGACCGATGGTATACGGATGCCGCTTATCTGTATAAATTTCCTTGAGGGTTCCGGATTCCACGATCTCCCCGGCGTACACCACCGCGACCTTGTCGCAGATCTTCGCCACAACGCCCAGATCATGAGTGATGAGGATCAGGGAGGTCTGATACTCCTGCTTCAATTTTTTCATCAGCTCCAGCACCTGCGCCTGGATCGTCACGTCCAAGGCTGTGGTAGGCTCGTCCGCGATCAGCAGCTCTGGGCTGCAGGCCAGGGCGATAGCGATCATCACCCGCTGCTTCATGCCGCCGGAAAACTGGTGGGGGTAGTCGTCGCAACGGGCGCCGGGGATACCCACCTGCTCCAGCATCTCCATAGCACGCTTCCGGGCCTCGGCCTTCGAGATCTTGTTGTGCAGCAGGATCACTTCTGCAATCTGATCTCCTACCCGTGTCACCGGGTTCAGGGAAGTCATGGGATCCTGGAAGATCATGGAGATCTTTCCGCCGCGGATCCGGCGCATCTGCTTTTCTGAGAGTTTCAGCAGATCCTCTCCCTCAAACAGGATCGATCCCTTTACGATCTCTCCTGGCGGATCCGGCACCAGCCCCATGATTCCAAGGGCCGTGGTGGTCTTTCCGGCACCGGTCTCCCCCACCAGGCCGATACTTTCGCCCCTCTCCAGAGAAAAGGTGATGTCATTTGTCGAGTAGTAGAAAATACTTCTCAATATGAAATTACTCCCAATATTTTAAAGTTCGTTGAATTTTCATCTGTTTTATATACTGATGAATGGCAAGGATATAATGATATTGCTGAAATTTATACTCGTTTTTCAGTAGATCACAGTAAAAAGCAATTTGTTGATGGAGATATTTACACCAATACAATAGAAGGATTTTGGTCTATACTTAAAAGAGGAATCATTGGTATCTATCATCACATGAGTAAGAAGCATTTACAATTATATGCAAATGAGTTCGCTTTTAGGTATAACACAAGACAAATTAGTGAAGGAAGTAGATTTAAGCTATTTCTCTGCAATGCTGAAAAGAAATTGACTTATCAAAATATTATTGCTGTTGCATAGACTGAAAGAAAATGAGAAAGCTATGTAAGTATATATCAATATTCTCATTATCTTTGTCCCGTCTTTCGAGACAAAGTTTTTTGAAAACAAGAGAAAGTGCCTTATACTCGTTGAAATCGCCAATCTCAAGAAGGTATATACAAGGCACAGAGGACAACCTATATCAAGTGGGTTGCCCATCTGTGCGTATATACAAGTGTTTGGCGATACTTAACGAGTATGTACAGGGGCAGCCCATTTTCTTTATTAAAAATATCTCTTATTGACTGCCTAAGAGAACATCGTTAAAATCGCCTTATGGAATTTATCTTCAATTTTTTAGCATTTTTTCTTGCATTGATAGTAGTTATCTACCTTCTACTTTGCATAATCCCTGTTCAAATGGCAGCCAAAAGAGGTAGAAATATTATGCTTTGGTTTGTATTAGCGATATTCACCAGTCCTTTCTTAGCAATTTTGATGATTGCTTGTATAGGAGAGACAGATGAAAAACGCAAGGAGAGAATCATTCAAGAGGAAGAGTGGAGAAACATGTATTGCAGAAAAAGCAATCAAGATGAATACAAAAATTCTAATAGAGTAGAAAGTCGACAAGAATGTAAAACAGAACAACGAGAATATAAAGGACAGCAAATACCATCTAAAACACATATTTCCAATTCTGAAAATAAAACAATGACTATCAATGATTTGTATAGAAAATAATATGATGCTTTATCAAAGAGGTATTAGATTTATACTCTCTTTACAATATATATAAGAATTTAAATTTTCAATTTAAACAGTATTTATATACACATTGTTTCAATAAAACGAGTTGAGGTTTTACGATTTCTCTATATATTTGCGGACATAAACGTAACTATATGGCAGAAACAGATAAACCGGAAATAAGCTCAAAAGGAAGTTCAGACCCAAAAGAGAATACACGAAGTCGAATTGCTATGATATATGTTTGT
>OGXN01002883.1_pt1 | contig 10978 bp, 14 predicted proteins | sample 1576281 | NCBI WGS metagenome assembly OGXN01 (sample SAMEA3541494, study PRJEB24748) | human gut metagenome | biome: human gut; feature: human-associated habitat; material: faeces | place: China | collected 2012
GTATTGCCCCTTTACTCAAATAATGATAAAAGTCATCTGTGTGCATATGCACAGATTTTTCCAAATCCGATTCTTTTGCAACAGTAGATGCCGTTGTAGTTTTCCCCGTCCCCGGCGAACCTGTGATTACAATAATTCTACCTTGATCCATCTATGTGTTACCTCCACAACTTCAAATTTACTGTTCAGTTTCTTCCATTCTACCACAATTCCGAGAGCGTGGAAATGGGGGGATTTTCAGGCAGATTTCCCACCTTTCGGATATACGGGACGGGCGGTCATTTCGGTGTAGACTTAGGTTAGTTCATCGATGGACAGCACCTTGAAAACCGAATGACCGTCCGAAAAGGAATACCCCCGGCTGGGGAAGCACCGCAAGGAGCCGACTTCTGGACACTTTGTCCAGAGGTCACTTCGGGACAAGTTGTCCCGAAGTTATGGGGAGCGTGCCAACGCCGGAACACGCCGCAGGAATGGGGCAGGAAGCCTTTTCGGGGAGAACGGCAGCGGAAAGCAAAACGGAGGGAACGCATGAAAAATAATCCCTACAAAGACTTGCCGCCGCTGGAATGCAGGCCGGACGGTTCCCTTTACCGCATGACCCCGGCGCAGCGGAAACGGGCAAGCGCCCTGATACGCCGGGAGTGCTGTTGCTGTGAGGACGGCAACTGCATTGCCCTTGACGATGGGGACACCTGCACCTGCCCGCAGACGGTTTCTTTCTCGGTCTGCTGCAAGTGGTTCCGATGGGCGGTTTTGCCGCTGTACGGGACGCTGGAAGCGGAGATTTTCCGGGATAAGGACTTGAAACGCTGTGCGGTCTGCGGCAGCGTGTTCGTCCCTAAATCCAACCGGGCTAAATACTGCCCCGGCTGTGCCGCCAGAGTTCACAGGCGGCAGAAAACAGAAAGTGAACGGAAAAGGAGGTCTTGTGTGGACAGTTAGGAGCGAAAAAAGCCTTGATTTATCAGGCTTCGCAAGCCCCAAACCGGGGCGGGTGGTATAAATTATCGCCCACCCCGGAAAACAGGCTTCTAACCGTCCACAAAACACGCTATGACAAACACGATTTACATTCATCAGCCGGAACAGGCGTTCAGCTTCACCCGGCTCCCCAATTTCCTCTTTGAAGCACCTACATTCAAGCCCCTGTCCAATGAGACAAAGCTGCTGTATGCCTTTATCCTGCGCCGGACGGAGTTATCCCGGGAAAATGGGTGGGCGGACGAGTATGGGCGGATTTATCTGTATTATCCCATTTGCGAGGTGGTTGACCTGCTCCGCTGTGGGCGGCAAAAGGCGGTGAATACCCTGCGGGAACTGCAATACGCCGGACTGGTGGAGATCCAGAAGCAGGGCTGTGGAAAACCCAACCGCATTTTCCCAAAATCCTATGAAGCGGTTCCAAACACCGACTTCAAGAAATCCGGTTATGGTACGCCGGAGGGCTGAAAACCGTACCCATGAAGTACGGAAATCACCCGTGAGAAGTACGGAAACCGGACGGTATATAGAAATACAAAGATTAAAAGATTGATTTAGATTCTATCCATTCCAATCTTATCCGAGCTATTTCCGGCGGGATTTTCCCTGTGGAAAACCCCGGATGGGAAAGGAATGGGGAAAGGAGTTTCATGGCACAACACGCAATCTTGCGTTTTGAGAAGCACAAGGGCAACCCGGCAAGGCCGCTGGAAGCCCATCACGAACGGCAGAAAGACCAATACGCCAGCAACCCTGATATTGACACCAGCCGGAGCAAATACAACTTCCATATCGTCAAGCCGGAGGGACGCTATTACCACTTCATTCAGAGCCGTATCGAGCAGGCCGGGTGCCGGACGAGAAAAGACAGCACCCGGTTTGTCGATACCCTGATAACTGCCAGCCCGGAGTTTTTCAATGGGAAATCCCCAAAGGAAATACAGGCATTTTTCCAGCGGGCGGCGGATTTCCTCATTGACCGGGTAGGCCGGGAAAATATCGTATCGGCGGTGGTACACATGGACGAGAAAACGCCCCACCTGCATTTGACCTTTGTGCCGCTGACAAAGGACAACCGACTGTGCGCCAAAGAAATCATTGGCAACCGGGCAAACCTGACGAAGTGGCAGGACGATTTTCACGCTTACATGGTGGAAAAATACCCGGATTTGGAGCGTGGGGAGAGCGCCAGCAAGACAGGCCGGAAGCACATTCCCACCTGGCTGTTCAAACAGGCGGTTTCCCTCTCCAAACAGGCCAGAGCCATTGAAGCCGCCCTTGACGGCATAAACCCGCTGAACGCCGGAAAGAAAAAAGAAGAAGCCCTCTCCATGCTGAAAAAATGGTTTCCGCAGATGGAGAACTTCTCCGGGCAGCTGAAAAAATACAAGGTCACGATCAAAGACCTTTTGGAAGAAAATCAAAAGCTGGAATCAAGGGCAAAGGCCAGTGAAAGCGGCAAGATGAAAGACCGCATGGAACGGGCAAAGCTGGAAAGCGAACTGGAAAATATGCAAAGGCTGGTTGGCCGTATCCCGCCGGAAGTGCTGGCGGAGCTGAAACGGCAGCAGCGAACAAGAGGGAGGTAAACGCTATGAACAGAAATTCAAGCTGCATGATGAAAAATAATCATACGGAGGACACTGGATGGTAAAAAGCGAAAGCGACATTATTGATACAATACACACCGGGCAGGTCATTACTGACGAGAACGGCACACAGTATTTTGTATGTGGGAAAAACCGTATCAAAATCTCCGAACATTTTGCCGCTGGCGGTCGTCCGATTGGCGATCTGATTGTGGATGTCGTCCGGCACACGGCGGCAAGGGCAGCTTCTTCGTGACCCATCGTTGATACACGCCCACGCTTATGATATAATTGCCATAGAGCAAAAGTATTGTAAGCGTGGGTTGTTTCTTTAGAAGGAGGATTTTTACGGTGAAACAACCTTACAATACTACCATTTACAACACGGCTCTTTATATGCGGTTAAGCCGTGACGATGAAAGCTATGGTGACAGCGTAAGCATTGAAACGCAGCGGACAATCCTGCAACAGTACGCAAGGGAGCAGGGGCTTCATGTGGTCGGGGAATATGTGGACGATGGGTGGAGTGGGACAAACTTCGAGCGTCCGAGTTTCCAGCGCATGATGGATGATGTGGAAGCCGGAAAAGTAAACTGCATTGTCACCAAAGACCTGTCCCGTTTCGGGCGGGAGCATGTGATGATGGACTACTATCTGGAATTTCTGTTCCCGGAAAAACGGGTGCGGTACATCGCCGTTGCGGAGAACGAGGACACAGAAAAGGGGCTGTCCGATTTTGTGCCATTCAAAAACCTGTTCAACGAATGGTTCGCAAAGGACACCAGCCGCAAGGTAAAGACTGCTTTCAAGGCAAAGTTTGCCGCCGGACAGCGTATCAGCGCCTATGCTCCCCTCGGGTACAAGAAGCACCCGGAAATCAAGAACAAGCTGATAATCGACGAGGAAACCCGCTGGATCGTGGAGAAGATTTTTGACCTTGCTATTCACGGCAAAGGGGCGGCCAGCATTACAAGGATATTGATTGCGGAAAAAGTACCGACGCCGGGATTTATCAACTTCCAGCGTGACGGGACTTTCGCCAATATCTATGCTGGCGCACCAGAGGAAAAAGGCTACGCATGGACGATAGCGCAGGTCAAAAGCATTATGAAAGATGAAACCTACATCGGCCATACCATCCACTACCGGGAGACCAATATTTCCTTTAAGAACAAGCGGAGGATACGCAAGCCCCAAAGCGAATGGGTGCGGGTGGAGAACACGCAGGAGCCGATTATCAGCGAACAGGTTTTCCGGCAGGTACAGGAGCAGATCGCAAGCCGCCGGAGGGAGCGCAAGAATGGCACGACACAGATTTTTGCGGGGCTGATAAAGTGTGCGGACTGCGGCTGGTCGCTGGCCTACGGGGAGAACAGACAGAACAGCAAGCCCTATGGCTACTACCATTGTAGCAAGAACGGGCAAGGCACACGCCAATGCTCCATGCACTACATCCGCTATGATGTGCTTTACGCCTATGTCCTCTCCCGTCTGCAATACTGGTCGGCGCTGGTACAGCACGATGAAGAACAGCTTTTGAAACGGCTGCTGAACGCCAATGACAAAGGACAGGCCGCCGCAAGAAAAAAACAGGCTGCTGAACTGAAAAAAGCGGAGAAGCGGAAAGCCGAGGTCGATACCCTGTTTGCCCGGATGTATGAGGACTGGGCGGCGGGGCGTATCACAGAATACAACTTCAATATGCTGTCCGGGAAGTACCAAAGCGAACAGGCGGAACTGGAAGAAAAGATTGAACAGCTTCAATCTGCTATTGCCGCTGAAAGCCAGAGTGCCGCAGACGCAGAAAAATGGATTGCCTTGATGAAAGAGTGCGTCAATCCCACGGAACTCACCGCTGAACTCTTGAACACGCTGATTGAAAAAATCCTTGTCCATGAGGCGGTCAAGAACGAGGACGGAAGCCGGGAACAGGAGGTAGAAATCTTCTACCGCTTCATCGGCAAAATTGATTGAATGACACCAATATCTTTAAGTATGTGATACCGGCTTGTCCGTCCCGGACGCCGATCTGCTCATCGCCCTGTCGGAGGCGCTGGAGACCCCTGTCAGCACCCTGCTTGGGGAGAATGTGGCGGAGACGGAGGCGGATACCGTCAAGGCCCTCTCGGAAAAACTGGAGATCATTAATTTACAGTTTGCCCGGAGAAAAGCCCTGCGGCGCTCGGCCCTCCACTGGGGGCTCATCGCGGTGTGTGTGGGCATTCTGGCCGTCGCCGCGGTGCTGGCGGTGGTGAACAGCCCCTATCTGGGGTGGGATTACAGCGCTCCGGAGACCGCCGTCATGGGGGTGGCCGTCCACGCCTTTGAGTGGGGCTTTGTCCGTCTGGCGCCCTTCGCCCTGGTGGCGGCGCTGGTGGGCGTGTTCCTGACGCGGAAAAAGGCATAGGACAGCGGCCTCCGGCAAAACCGGAGGCCGCTCTTGCGTCTTACTTTATCCAATGGGCAACGGCGTCCCGCAGGAAGCGGGCACAGCCGGGCACCTGTTTGTCGTAGTAGGCGGTAAACCGCTCGTCCATCACATAGAGCTCGGCGATTCCCCGGTGTTTCGCCGGGTCATACCGGTTCCCGGTAATGGTGAGCCACCGGCGGTGGAGAGCACAGATTTCCTTGCCCTCCTGGCTCTCCGGGGAGAGCCCCGCCCGGACGGCGGCCTCCAGCCGCCCCTGGATCTCCCGGCCCAGGTCCGTCCACTCCTGGTACTGTTTCTGGGTGAGGTTACTCACCGCGGCGTTGGCCTCGTCTACCTCCTGGTTGCCATACTTGGCGCGGATCTCCGCTCCGTAGGTTTCCTCGTTGTGTTCCACGGCCCGCATTTTGAAGGCTTCAAATTTCTGCTCGTCGCTCATGATCTCGTTCCTTTCTTCCGCTCCGATGGTGTCTTTCACCGACCGGATGAGCTGTTCCAGCCGCTCCCGCTCCGCCTCCAACGCGGCCAGGTGGTTTCGCAGGGCGGCCAGACGGTCAAAGGAGGGATCGTCCAAACATTCCTTGATCCGGGCCAGCTCCACCCCGAGGGCCCGGTAATAGAGAATGTCCTGCAGCCGATCCACCTCCGCCCCGCCATAGTAGCGGTAGCCGCTCTCCGCCACCCGGCTGGGCTTCAGCAGGCCGATCTGGTCGTACCAGCGCAGGGTGCGGGTGGTCACCCCGGACAGGCGCGACAGCTCCTGAATGGAATACTCCATAGATATCCCTCCTTACGGATACTGTATCAGTTGACGGGGCGTCAAAGTCAAGGGAAACTTTCCAATTTGACGATTCTTCCCCGGCAGCCAATTTCCATATTCCCAAACCCAAATCCGTAGTATAATGATAGCACATACATACCCGTACAAGGAGGCATCGATATGCGCAAGAATTTTGGAGCCAAGCCCTGGACCTATCCCCAGCCGGTCTTTATCCTGGCCACCTACAATGAAGACGGCACTCCCGACGCCATGAACGCGGCCTGGGGCGGCATCAGTGAGGACAAGGAACTGAGCATGTGTATCAGCGAAGGTCATAAGACCACCGCCAATATTCTGGCCCGCAAGGCCTTTACTGTAAGTATGGCCACGGCGGAGCAGATGGTGGCCTGCGACTATGTGGGCATCGAGTCCAGCAATCAGGTGGCGGACAAGGTGGCAAAGGCCGGCTGGCACACCACCAAGTCGGAATTTGTAGACGCGCCTCTCATCGACGAACTTCCCATGGCGGTAGAGTGCCGCCTGGTGAGCTATGACCCGGAGAGCTGCCGCCTGGTGGGCGAGATCGTCAATGTCAGCGCCGACGAGTCCGTGCTGGATGAGGACGGGAAGATCGACCCGGACAAGCTGCGGCCCATTACCTTTGACCCCATCCACAACGCATACCGGGTACTGGGCGAAAAGGTGGGCAACGCCTTTAAGGATGGTGCCAAACTGAAGTGACCGGTTGATTTGATCCCGGTGCAGATGAGGGACGGAGGTGTTGCCTCCGCCCCTCATTTATTTTGGATATCAGATCATTTCCGCCCTTTCTTCTGCCGCTTGCGGAAGTCCGCCTCGATGGCGTCTTTCCAGTGCTCGTCCAGAGGGGCGCTGCACCGGACGGCGGCCACAGCCTGGCCCACCACCTCGTAGTTGAGGCGGGTACCCACGCTGTCGCAGTGGTAGTTCACTGCCCGGTCGGGGGCGATGCCCAGGTGGCCTGCCGTCTCCACCGCGTCGATGTTGGCCCCCAGGAAGAGAAACTCCCAACCGTACTGCTCCTTCTGCCGCTGAATCATCTCTTTCACCCGTTGGGCGGAGTAGCGGCGGCTGGCGTTCTCCATGCCGTCGGTGGTAATGACGAAGAGGGTGTGCTCCGGCACATCCTCCGGACGGGCGTACTTGTGGATGTTCCCTATGTGGTGGATGGCCCCGCCGATGGCGTCCAGCAGGGCGGTGCAGCCCCGGACATAGTACTCTTTTTCGGTGATGGGGCGAACCTCGCCCACTTTTACCCGGTCGTGGAGCACCTCGCTCCGGTCGTCAAAGAGGACGGTGGAGACGAAGGCCTCGCCGGGCTCCTTCTTCTGCTTTTCGATCATGGCGTTGAAGCCGCCGATGGTGTCGCCCTCCAAGCCCTGCATGGAGCCGCTGCGGTCCAGGATGAACACCAATTCCGTCAAATTCTTCTTCATATAAAATCCCCCTATACTGTGTTGTTTGGTTTACAAGCACAGTATAGGGGGAATCCAGTTTGGATGGGTCGCCTGGGAGGCGACAAATCCCGCCGCTTTCTCCGGCATCAAACAGAGTGAACCGGGTGCTGTTTTCCTCCAGAAGCTTAAGCAGATCCTGAGCCTTGAGCCACACGGTGGCGGTGTTATCGTTGGGGTGGACCCCGATCAGGCCGGAGCCCTCCAAAAAGGACTTGTCCAAAAAGAAGGTCACCTTGTGTTCCCGGTCGTTGAGCAGGCCCAGGGGCGTCACCGCGCCAGGGATCAGCCCCAGAATATCCATCAAATCCTGATCCGAGGCAAATGTCAGCGGCCGGGTGCCGTTCTGCTTCCGGAATGCCTTCAGGTCGGTTCGCTTGTCGCCCTTGACTGTGATGAGGTAGTAATTGCGCTTTTTGTCGTCCCGGATGAAGATGTTCTTGGCGTCGGCCTCCGGGTAGGGCAGGTAGATCTCTGCCACCTCTGCCATGTTGTAAACAGCTTTGTGCTCCGTTACCTCATGCCAGATGTTTCTTTCATCCAGAAGAGCGTAAATTTCCTGCTTATTCATCGTCAGACATCTGCTTTCTCAGAATTTTTTCCATGGCCTTGCCCTTGGCCAGTTCGTCCACCAGCTTGTCCAGGTACCGGATGTCCCGCATGAGGGGATCCTCAATCTCCTCCACCCGGACACCGCAGATCTTACCAGTGATCAAGTTTCGGTTTGGGTTCATGGTGGGGGCGTTCCGGAAGAAGTCTCCGTAGCTCACATCGGACTGCTCCAGCCGGGCAAGCTCCTCCGGCGTATAACCGGTGAGCCATGCGGTGACCTGATCCACCTCTCCCCTGTTGCGGCCCTTTTTCTCCGCCTTGGCCACCAGCAGAGGATAGAGTTTGGCAAAGGGCATTTCCGTGACATCCATACGGGGCATATCGGCACCTCCTTCCATTCTGGTGTCATCATACCATAAGCGGGGTGACCTGGCAATCCGGCAGAGCAAGAGGAGCGGTTTCCTGGATACCCAGCATCTTATGGATCGTCTCATAGTGCTTGGCCACCGTGTGTCGGGTCACCTTTGCACCTTTGGCGATGGCACTGTAGTTGGTCTCGTCTGGACAAAGCCTCATGTACTCCCAGATCTGCCGCTGTTTCTTGGTGAGTTTCTCAGGCGATGGTATCCCTCGCATCCGGTCCTGGATTGCCTTCCGCTCGGCGTTCAGCTACTGGATGAGCACCTTCAGTTTCTTCTCACACTCTTCACGGGTATGGGCTTAGACGCATTTGGAGTGCTTGGTGCCGTCCGGCCAGGTGGGTGAGTAGCGTCCCTCAAAGAGGTGGTCGTTGATCTGGGTGATGCAGCCGGTTCCCGGCTTACGGGTGCGCCGCATGACCGGCTGGAAGTCGGTGAGCGGATTTGCCTCAGAAGAGTCCTCCGCCACTTCATTGCCCAGGCCACGGTCGATCTTGGCGGCGGCTTCGCTGAGCATATCGCCGGTGATGTGGGTGTAGATATCCAACGTTGTTGCCGCCGACACGTGGCCCAGCATGGCGGAGAGGGTCTTGATGTCCATTCCGTTTTCCAGCGCCATGGTGGCAAAGGTATGACGCAGATCGTGAAATCTGATTTGCTTGCACTCGGCCCGTTCCAGAATGATATGGAGCCGACGGAGCATGGAGCCAGGTGTGAGCGGCATATCCAAATTCTTCGGAGAGGGGAACAGCCACCGGGACTTTGCCGTCTTTCGGTATTCCCGGAACACCTCCACCACGGCAGGCGGCAGCACTAATTTGCGGATAGAGGCTTTTGTCTTGGGAACACTTAGCTGCATCTTTCCATTTACCTCATAGACCTGTTTGGTCACGGACAATGTTCCGGTATCCAAATCCAGGTCGGACCATTGGAGGGCCAGCAGCTCACCTCGGCGAAGACCAGTAGATAAGTCCAGCAGGAACAGTTCAAAGTAGCCATCCGCCTTGGCCTGAATGAGAAACCGCTGGAGCTCCTGGCGAGACAGCACTTGCATCTCCCGGCTCCGCTTGGGCGGAAGCTTGCAGCCCACTGCAGGATTGGTTCGGATCAGGTTCTCCTGCACCGCCTGATCCAGCGCTGCCCGACATTTGGCGTGACACATTCGCACCACCCGATCGGACAGGCCCTTCCCATATTGCTCTGTGCGAACGAGCCGTCCCTCCTTTTTCAGGTGGGCATAGAATTGCTGGAGGTCCTTCTGGGTCAACTGACACAGCGGAATCTTGCCCAGCTACGGGATGATATGCTGATAGATGGTACTCTCATAAGTGTTCTGCGTAGCGGGGCGGAGACCGGACTTGATGTAAGTCTGATACCAGAAGTCCATCCACTCTCCGAAGGGCATATCGGCGCAGATCTTTTCGGACTTGGTGCTGCCCACTGTCTCCATCAGCTTGGTCAGCTTTTCCTGACACTCATGCTTGGTCTTGGCCAGCACATTTTTCGTTTTGGGCAGGCCCTTGTCGTCATAGCCCACCACAGCCCGACCTTCCCAGCGGCCATCCTTGCGCTGCCTTATGGTGCCGGTTCCACTTTTTCGTTTCCTTGCCATGGGTTCAACTCCTCTCCCAATAGATTTTTGAGAAAGCCGTCAACTACATCGCTGGCGGCTCTCTGCATGTCCGGCGTCACATGGGTGTAGGTATCCAGGGTGAAGGATGCGTTGGTGTGTCCAAGGATGCCGGAGAGCGTCTTGGCATCCACACCGCTGGCCAGAGCGTGGGTCGCGAAAGTGTGGCGTAAATCATGGAACCTGATGTGAGGCAGTCCCGCCTCTTTCAGCAGTACCTTCATCCAGTAGTAGGCGGCACTGGGCCGCACCGGTTTCTCTGGGGCCAGTGGTTCCGGAAAGATCCACTGACTGATGGCGTGTTTTTTCCTCTCCTTTAATCGCTGGACAGTACTGGGGGGCAGGCGGATGGTGCGTCTGCCCCGCTCAGTCTTGGTCTCGCCGATCTCCATTTCACCCCGCTTGGGTACATTCACCGAGCGGAGGATTTTCAGTGTCCCGGCGTTCTCATCGAAGTCTCTCCACATAAGGCCGCAGATCTCACCCCGCCGCAGGCCGGTGGTCAACTCCGTGTAGAAGAAGTCCCGCCAGATTTCATTCTTGTCTACTGCCGCCAGGAAGGCGTCCATCTGCTCCCGGTCCAGAACCTGCTTTGGTTTGTAGTTGTTCTTGGGCAGCTTGACGCCGTCCGTCGGGTTGTAGGGGATGATGTGATCCCGTTCCGCATCCTTGAGGCAGCGGTGGAGCATGGCGTGGATGCGGAGCACCATGGTGTCCGACAGTTCGTGCCCATATTCCGGGTGGTCATGGATACGCCCCTCTTTCTTCAGTTTCCGGTACAGTTTTTGAATGTCCAGCCGTGTAACGCGGGAGACGATCTTGCCGCCCAGGTAGGGCTTCACATAGCACCGGATGTACTGCTCGTAACTGCGCAGAGTGTTGGGCCGCAGGGTGACGGCACCGTACTCCTCCATCCAGCGATCCAGCCACTCGCCCAGAGTCATGCGGCTGTCCTCGGTGAGTTGCGCATCCTGATAGAGATCCATGTCACGGTGAAGCTTAGCCAGCAGTTCTTTCTGGGTTTTGGCCAGCACATATCGGAAGATGGGCTCGCCGTTTTCCTTGTGTCTGCCCCCATACCCGATTTGCCGGACAGAAAAACAATCTGTATAATGGAAAGGGG
>OGXN01002895.1_pt1 | contig 10940 bp, 6 predicted proteins | sample 1576281 | NCBI WGS metagenome assembly OGXN01 (sample SAMEA3541494, study PRJEB24748) | human gut metagenome | biome: human gut; feature: human-associated habitat; material: faeces | place: China | collected 2012
TATTCGTCCTCCAACGGGTCAAAGGCGCAGGTTTCGGAGGCGAACACATAGGCGTCGTCCACCTTGCCCATTGCCAACGGATGGAAGCCGTGGGCGTCGCGCAGCGCGATGATGCGGCCTTCGGACAGGATGATGAGGGAATACGCCCCGCGCACGCGATCGCAAGCGGAGAGGATGGCCTCCTCAAGATCCTTCTTTTTGGCAAGGCTGCGCGCAATGAGGTGCACGAAAATTTCACTGTCGCTGCTGGTCTGGAAGATGGCGCCTTCGCTTTCCAGTTCGCCGCGGAGTTCCGAGGCATTGGTCAGATTGCCGTTGTGGGCCAGCGCGATCTCGATGCCGCAAACCCGGACGACCAGCGGCTGGGCGTTCTTGCGGACCGAAACCCCCGAGGTGGAGTAACGCACGTGGCCGATGGCCCTGTTGCCCTGCAATTCCTGACCAAGCGTCGCTTCGTCGTATACGTCCGGCACGAGCCCCATGCCCGCGTGCAGCCGGATGTGCTTGCCGTCATAACTTGCGATGCCCGTGCTTTCCTGCCCGCGATGCTGGAGGGCGTACAGACCGAAATAGGCCATCCGAGCCGCTTCAGGATGTCCAGAAATACCAAAAATTCCGCACATACAATACCTTTTGTCACGAAGAGGGCGGAAAAAGCCCCTTGAAGAAAGGCTTCTTCCGCCCTCTTCAGGCTTTCCTTCCGCTCCGTCGACCTTTGTTGTGGTCAGTGGATAACGCCCGCGGAGGCAGGGCGCTCGTTGTACGCTTGTCGCAGTCCAGCGGGGCTTTGCCCCATTCCCGGCAGGGTCCCGCCCCGTCGGCGGATAGCCTTCCGCCCCAAAAAGGGCAGGGATTCCGGCATCGCGTTTCCGCGAGAGGCCGCAGGCTGGCCTAAACAGGCAAGCCTTCCGGTACAACGGCATCACGGTTGCATACCGTTTCCGCCGCCGTCCCGGAAGGCCGGGTATCTTTTCAAAAAAGGAGGGAGAAATGATAAAAAAAACTTCCGGTTCTTGCAACACGCGGAGAACCGCCCCCTCCTTAAGAGGCTTTCAGCAGGGGAGGAACGAGGGAGGGCCGCCTCATCAGAAGCGCCCTCCCCGCGGGTTACTCGCCCTTATAATATTCCTGAAGGCTCTTTACGCGCACTTCGGTGGTCCGGGCCGCACCGATGGCGCGGGCAATGGCCTTCGCGCCGGACAACGTGGTTCTGTACGGCACGCCGTAATGGAGCGTAGCCTGCCGGATGGCCTTGGAGTCGTGCGCGGTGCGCTTGCCCGAGGCGGTGTTGATGACCAGCGAGACTTCGCCGTTCTTGATGAGGTCGACGATGTTCGGGCGGCCTTCGTACACCTTGAGCACGCGGGTGGACGGGATGCCCTGCCCAGCCAAAAGCCCGGCGGTACCGGAGGTGGCGAGCAGTTCGAAACCGAGATCCACATACTGGCGGGCGACCTCAGCCACAAAGCGCTTGTCGCGGTCGTTCACGGACAGGAACACCTTGCCGCCTTCCGGCAGCTTCTGGCCCGCGCCCCACTGCCCCTTGAGGAAAGCTTCCTCAAAGGTCGGGGCGATGCCCATGACTTCGCCGGTGGAACGCATTTCAGGTCCGAGCAGGATGTCCACGCCGGGGAAGCGGCGGAACGGGAAGACGGATTCCTTGACGGACACGTACCCGGAACGGCGCATGGACCAGGGGTCCAGTTCCTTGAGGGTCTTGCCGAGCATGACCTGCGTGGCGAGACGCGGCAGGGGCACGCCCGTGGCCTTGGAGACGAACGGCGCGGTACGGGAGGCGCGGGGGTTCACTTCGAGGATGAACACAACCCCATCCTTGACCGCGAACTGGATGTTCATCAGGCCGACGACGCGCAGTTCCTTGGCAAGGGCCACGGTCTGGCGTTCGATTTCGGCGACGGTCTCGGCGGGCAGCGAATAGGGAGGCAAGACGCAAGAGGAGTCGCCCGAGTGGATGCCCGCTTCTTCGATGTGCTCCATAACCCCGGCGACGTACACGTCCTCACCGTCGGACAGCGCGTCCACGTCCACTTCAATGGCGTTTTCAAGGAATTTGTCGATGAGCACGGGATGCTCAAGCTTCTGCTTGCCGACATGCAGCGCGAAGTATTCCGCCATCTCCTCGTCGTCATAGACGATCATCATGGCCCGCCCGCCAAGCACGTAGCTCGGGCGGATCACAATGGGATAGCCGATGCGGTGGGCGATCTCGCGGGATTCTTCCAGCGTGGTCGCCGTGCCGTTGGCGGTCTGGAGAAGCGACAGCTTCTGGAGCAGAGCCTGAAAACGTTCGCGGTCTTCGGCGCGGTCGATGGCGTCCGGGCTGGTGCCGAGGATGGGCACGCCCGCGCGCAACAGCGGCACGGCGAGGTTCAGCGGCGTCTGGCCGCCGAACTGGACGATCACGCCGTCGGGCCGTTCCTTTTCCACAATGTGCATCACGTCTTCAAAAGTCAGCGGCTCGAAATAGAGGCGGTCGGACGTGTCGTAGTCGGTGGACACCGTCTCGGGGTTGCAGTTCACCATGATCGTCTCGAACCCGGCCTCGTGCAGAGCGTAGCTGGCGTGCACGCAGCAATAGTCGAACTCGATGCCCTGGCCGATGCGGTTCGGCCCCGCGCCCAGAATCATGGCGCGCCGCCGCGTCTTCGGCGCCGTCTCGGTCTCGTCGGCATCGTAGGTCTTGTAATGGTAGGCCGTGGCGCTGGGGAACTCGGCGGCGCAGGTGTCCACGGTCTTGAACGCAGGCCTCACGCCCAGCATCTTACGGCACGTGCGCACGGTGAGCTCGTCGGATCCCGTGAGGTGCGCGATCTGCGCGTCGGCCAGCCCCATGCGCTTGAGCAGGCGGAACGCGTCGGCATCGAGCTCGTCCAGCGCCATGCCGCGCAGGTTCTCCTGCACGCGCACGATGTCGGCCATGCGCGCGACGAAGAAGGGGTCCACGCGGCTCGCCGCGCTCGCGCGCTCGACCGTCCAGCCGCGGCGCAGCGCCTCGGCCAGGTAGAAGATGCGCTCGGCCGTGGGACGCGCCACGAGGTCTTCCAGCGCCTCGTCGGACGCGTCGGCCTCGCCGCCTTTGCCGTCGGCTCCCAGGCCCGCGCGCCCGTTCTCCAGCGAGCGCATGGCCTTGCCGAGCGACTCCTCGAACGTGCGGCCGATGGCCATGATCTCGCCCACGGCCTTCATGCGCGTGGACAGCGTGTCGTCGGTGCCCTGGAACTTCTCGAACGCGAAGCGCGGCACCTTCACCACGCAGTAGTCGATGGACGGCTCGAAGCAGGCGGGCGTGGCCTTCGTGATGTCGTTCACGATCTCGTCGAGCGTGTAGCCCACGGCCAGCTTCGCGGCCGCCTTCGCGATGGGAAAGCCCGTGGCCTTCGACGCGAGCGCCGAGGAGCGCGACACGCGGGGGTTCATCTCGATGACGATCATGCGGCCGTTTTCCGGGTTGACGGCGAACTGCACGTTGGAGCCGCCGGTCTCCACGCCGATCTTCTCGAGGATGGCCAGCGACGCCGCGCGCATGCGCTGGTACTCCACGTCCGAGAGCGTCTGCGCGGGCGCCACCGTGATGGAGTCGCCCGTGTGCACGCCCATGGCGTCGAAGTTCTCGATGGAGCACACGATGATGCCGTTGCCGGCGCGGTCGCGCATGACCTCCATCTCGTACTCTTTCCAGCCCTCGATGCTCTCCTCCACCAGCACCTCGCCGGCCGGCGACAGCTCCAGGCCCTGGCCCACGATCTCGTGCAGCTCGGCCGCGTCGTGCGCGATGCCGCCGCCCGCGCCGCCCAGCGTGAACGAGGGGCGCAGCACCACGGGGTAGCCGAGCTCGGCCACGATGTCCTCGGCGTCGGCGATAGAATAGGCGTAGCCGGAGCGCGACGTCTCGATGCCAAGCTCCGCCATGCACTCGTTGAACTGCTTGCGGTCCTCGCCGCGCTCGATGGCCTCGAGGTCGCAGCCGATCATCTCCACGCCGTACTTGGCCAGGATGCCGGCGCACGCGAGCTCGACGGCCGTGTTGAGCCCGGTCTGGCCGCCCAGCGTGGGCAAGAGGGCGTCGGGGCGCTCCTTCGCAATGACCTGCTCGACGAACTCCACGGTGATGGGTTCGACGTAGGTGCGGTCGGCCAGGCCCGGGTCGGTCATGATGGTCGCGGGGTTGCTGTTCACGAGCACCACGCGATAGCCGTCGGCCTTCAACACCTTGCAGGCCTGCGCGCCCGAGTAGTCGAACTCGCACGCCTGCCCGATGACGATGGGGCCGCTTCCGATGACGAGGATGGTTTGGATGTCTTCGCGCTTAGGCATGGGAGGCCTCCTTCCCTTCGGCGAACGACCAGCCGGCCAGGCGATCCTCGGCGATGTCGATGTCGAGGTAGTTTGCACATTCGCGCGGGTCAGGCAAGGTCAGCGAGGGCGCGGCTGGTGCCCCAGATTGCCCTGATGCAAGGCTGGACTGGACTTCTGTCCGTCCAGCCGCAGCAGAAGGGCAAGATAGGGTGCCAGCCGCGGCCGCAGCGTCGGCAACGCCGCCGTTCGCCAGAACGGCGGAATCCATCAACCGCGCGAACGCAGCGAACAGGTAATGGGCGTCGGTGGGGCCCGGCGAGGCTTCCGGGTGGTACTGCACGGAGAACGCCGGTATATCGAGGAACGCGACGCCCTCGGCCGTGCCGTCGTTGAGGTTCACGTGCGTGAGCTGGATGCGTCCGAAGCGCTCGTTTTGCACCACCGGCGCGACGCCGCGGCGCGCCCAGCAGCGCAGGTCGTCCTCGTGCGTGCAGACGCCGGCCGATAGCTCCGGCACGAGCGCGCCCAAGCTGGGGAACACGAGGCCGAAGCCGTGGTTCTGCGCGGTGATCTCCACGCGGCGCGTGCGCAGGTTCATGACGGGATGGTTGCCGCCGCGGTGGCCGAACTTGAGCTTCTCGATATCCGCGCCCGCCGCCTTGGCGATCATCTGGTGCCCCAGGCAGATGCCGAACACGGGCACCTTCCCCAGCAGCTGCTCCACCTGGGCGTACGTGCCCTCGACGGCTTCGGGGTCGCCCGGGCCGTTCGACAGGAACACGCCGTCGGGAGCCATGGCCAGCACCTCGGGCGCCGGGGTGTCCCACGGCACGCAGGTCACGTCGCAGCCGGCGCGCACGAGGTTTTCGAGGATGGAGCGCTTCGCTCCGCAGTCGTAGGCGACCACTTTGAAGCGCGGCTCGGGAGGCGCGGCGAGCGCGAACGCCTGCGAAGCCGGCAGGTCGTCGGCCGAGAAGCGGCGCGGACGCGCGCACGACACCGTGGAGGCCAGGTTCTGCCCGACGATGGATGCGCTCGCACGCACTTTCGCCAGAAGGCTGGCCTCGTCCACGTCGACGGTGGACAGCACGGCCCGTTGTGCGCCGCAGTCGCGCACATGGCGCACGAGCGCGCGGGTGTCCACCCCTTCGACGGCCACCACGCCGTGGTCGCGCAGGTAGTCGGGCAGGCCCTGCGCGCTGCGCCAGTTCGACGGCGTCGCGCACAGGTCGCGCACGACGAGGCCGCGCAGGGCGGGCTCGTCCGCCTGCGCGTCGTCCACGTTCACGCCGTAGTTTCCGATCTGGGGATACGTCATCGTCACGATCTGACCCGCGTACGACGGGTCGGTGATCACCTCGAGGTAGCCCTCGAGCGAGGTGTTGAAGCAGATCTCGCCGAACACCTCCCCCGCCGCCGCGCACGACGTGCCGCGGAACACGGCGCCGTCCTCCAACACGAGCGCCGCGGGCGCGCCCGCGGGCTTCGACGTCCCCTGCAACAACCGCTTCGAAATCTCGCTCAAGCTTCCATCCTTCCGTTCGGGCAACGCCCCTACAAAAAAAGCGCCTCAATCTGATGTGGGAGGCGCACGGATGCAGGGTGTATGTTGCGCACCTTGTCGGTCTCTCCGTACCGCCCTTAAAGGTCGAAGCGTAGTATACGCCTATAACGAGTTTTATCGATTAGAAATGCAATATTTTCTCTTATTCAAGTAATTTTATGCAATTACAAGAAACGATACCGAAAGACGCGCACAGCTTCCGACCGTCGGACGTTCTATCCCGTCGGCGGCCGGCGCACGCGTGCCGAAGAAGCGGCGTGCCGCGTGCGATTCTTCCCGCAATGTTGCGTTTTTTCGGACCGTATCGGCATGCATCGAAAGTAATCATTGCAAACTGCCTGATCATCGTCTCGCGCTCTTCCGCGTCGATGAGAGCGCCCCGTCAAACGCAACATTCCTGTGATAATCGCACATCGAGGCCGCACCTACGGCGGCCGGCCTAGTCGTAGCCCACCGGAAGCCCGAGCTGCCGCCGGAGCCGCAGCTTGCGAGCATGGTAGTCCGACACGCGCACTTGCACGCGCTTTCCCAGGAGCCGACGTATCGTGTCGGCTATCGCATCGGTTGCAGCCAGGCTGTCCAGCTCGTCGTTCGTGACGCCTACGACCGTCCAGCCCATCGCCATCAACGCGTTCGTCCTTCTAGAATCCCTGATACGGCTTTCCTCCCCTTCGTGCATCTCCCTGCTTTGGTACTCCACGTCGAGTTTCGCATCCGGCCAGCAAAGGTCGCAACGAAAACTCGATCTGCCGGAAGTCGTGCGGGCTCCTGCGATTGCCTTCACCTCGTAATTCATCCTCGGGATGCCCAAACCGTACCCGCCGTACGATGTCGGCAAGCCCAACACGAGCGCCTGCTTCGTCTCCCTCGGAGAAGCCGAACCATCCGCCAGGTACGGCAGGACGCGCGCCACGATCCGAGCGCCCGCGATGGAAGGGTTGAGCGAAACGAAGCTGCGTAGAGAACGCATCGTCATCAAAGGAGGCACCTGATACGCAGGAGCAGTCGACGTTCGCCGAGTGCGATAGGTTCCGCAAAGCTCGTAAGCAAGTTCAAGCAGATCGATCTTGTTTTTCGCTGACGGAGCCGCCTGAACGCAGGCAAACGGCGCACTGCATACGCCAACACCGTCCGACAGCCGGAGCAAGGGCTTCCCACGCATCTGCCGTGTGCACACGTGCGACACGCGACGCGAAGTGGAGCGGCATCTTGAAGCCGCTCCCAGGAGAATATGGACGGGACGCTCGATCGATAACCCAGGGCGATCGTTCTCAATGCGCTTGACGACCTCTTCGAGCTCCCGCGCACTCGGCGCACGAGCGGGAAGCCGCCGCGCCGTGTCGCCAGACCCTGCAAGCTCCCGCGCGTCGATCGCCCTCAACACCTGAAAAGCCGTTTGATGGGAGAAGCAAACCTGCATAGGTTCCATTGGAGCCTCCTCGTCTGCCCTGGGCTGCGAGGATCTTGCAGACGTGGTACTAGGAAGCGAGGGCCCGGCTTCCTCCATGGGCTGCTTCAAAAAAGAAGAGCGCCTGCACTGGCTCGATAAGGAGATGATTTTATCACGCAGTGCTTGCCCGGATGCCCGATATTTCCCGTAATGTTGCGAAAGAACGCGCATCAATCGGACATTCTCCAGCAGTTGCGTTTGCAACCAGGGAAAACGCGCAAAAGCACTCAGGATCGCCCTTCTTCTACCCCCGCAACGCAACATCGCAGGAAGAATCGGGCATCTGGAACCGCAGCGGGCGACCTGCGCCGCCTAGTCGGCTCATCGGAGCGTTTCTTACGCCCCGTATGGCCATCGGGCGCACCGGGCATCGCGCAGAACGGCCCCGCATCGTTCGCTCGATGCGGGGCCGCGTGGTTCGAAGATCGTGCAGGGCTCGACCCTACTCGACGATGGCGCCGTCCTCCATGGTGGCGTAGCCGCCCACGTAGACGTCGGTGGCGCGACCGGTCAGCTCGGCGCCGAGGAAGCCCGAGTTCACGGCCTTGGACTGGAAGTCCGCGGCGTCCACCGTCCAGGCGGCGTCCAGGTCGATGACCGTGAGGTCGGCCGTCGCGCCCGGCTCGAGGGCCACGCGCTCGACGCGCAGGATCTCGCGGGGACGCACGGCCATGAGCTCGACGGCGCGCTCCCAGCTGATGACGCCCGGCGCAACCAGGTTCGTGATGACCAGCGAAAGCGCCGTCTCCAGGCCGATCATGCCGAAGGGCGCCAGCTCGAACTCGGCGTTCTTCTCGAAGTCGTTGTGCGGCGCGTGGTCGGTGACGATGGCGTCCACCGTGCCGTCCTTCACGCCCTCCACCAGCGCGGCGGCGTCCTCGGCCGTGCGCAGCGGCGGGTTCACCTTGAGGAAGGTGTTGTAGTCGTCGCCGATGGCGTCCTCGGTGAGGAACAGGTGGTGCGGCGTGACCTCGCAGGTGACCGGCAGGCCCTCGGCCTTGGCGGCGCGCACCAGGTCCAGGCCGCGCGCCGTGGTGAGGTGCTGGATGTGCAGCGGGCAGCCGGTGAGGCGGCAGATAGCGATGTCGCGGGCGATCTGGATCTCCTCGCCTTCGGCCGGCCAGCCCAGCATGCCCAGGCGCGTTGACACGACGCCCTCGTTCACCTGGCCGGCGCCGACGAGGTCCTCGTCCTGGCAGTGGCTCATCACCACGCGGTCGAACTGCGCGGCGTAGTCCATGACGCGGCGCATCATGCCCGCGCCCTGCACCCCGCGGCCGTCGTCGGTGAAGGCGACGGCGCCGTGCGCCACCATGTCGCCCATCTCGGACAGCGTGTCGCCCTTGAGCCCTTGCGAGCAGGAGCCGGCCACGTGCACGCGGCACTTGCCCACGGCCGCCGCGCGAGCCTTCACGTACTCCACGCCCACGGCGTTGTCGATGACGGGCTTCGTGTTCGGCATGCAGCACACCGCCGTGAAGCCGCCGTGCGCCGCGGCGCGCGTGCCGGAGGCGATATCCTCCTTCAGCTCGTAGCCGGGCTCGCGCAGATGCACGTGGATGTCCACGAGGCCGGGAACGACGATCTTGCCGCCCAGGTCGCGCTCGACGCCCTTCTCCATCGTCAGGTTCTGGCCGATCTCGACGATATTCCCGTCGCGCACGAGGATGTCGGCCGTTTCGTTCAGACCGACCTGCGGGTCGATCACATGGGCGTTCTTAAGCAGTAAGGCCATCTTCGCTCCCTCCGAGCAGCAGGTACATTTCGGCCATGCGGGTCAGGATGCCGGCATAGACCTGATCGAGAATGACCGAGCGCTTCGGGTGGTCGGCCATGTAGCTATCCAGTTCGACGCCGCGGTTGATGGGGCCGGGGTGGCAGATGAGGGCGTCGGGCTTCATGAGGTGCTCGCGGTCCTTCGTGAGGCCGTACAGCATGTTGTACTCGCGCAGCGACGGGTACGGCGCGCCCTCGAGGCGCTCGCGCTGGATGCGCAGCATGTACACCACGTCCAGGTCGGGCAGCACCTCGTCGAGCTTCGTGGTGACGTGGTCGGCACCGAGGATGTCGGGGCGCGCCGGCAGCAGCGTCGGCGGGGCAACCACCGTCACCTCGCAGCCCATGATCTTGAGCGCGGGGATCAGGCTGCCGCACACGCGGGAGTGGCCGATGTCGCCCACGACGCCCACCTTGAGGCCGTTCAGGTCGCCCTTGACCTCCCAGATGGAGTACAGGTCCAGCAGCGCCTGCGTGGGGTGCTGGTGCTTGCCGTCGCCCGCATCGATGACGTGCGCGCCGGAGACGTCGGCGATCTTGCGGGGCACGCCGGCGTGCTTGTCGCGCACGATGATCATGTCGATCTTGTAGGCGCACAGCGTCTCCACCGTGTCCACGAGGCTCTCGCCCTTCACCGTGGAGGTGGAGCTGCCGCCGAAGTTCAGGCTGTTGGCGCTCAGGCGCTTCTCGGCGATCTCGAACGAGGAGCGCGTGCGAGTGGACGGCTCGTTGAACATGTTGACCACGGTGACGCCCTTGAGCGTGGGCACCTGCTTGATGCGGCGCTCGTTGACTTCCTTGAAGCGGACCGCCGTTTCCAGAACGGTCATGATGTCGTCGGCGGAGTACTCCGTGATGTCGATTAGATGCTTGTGATTGAAGGCCATGCCCTATTCACCTCCCAGCGGTGCCGAACCCGCGCGGGAGCCCGGAGCGATTTCCAGTATCTCGACCTCGGACTTGCCGTCCGCCTCTTCCAAGAACAGGCGCACGTTCTCGTCGGAGGAAGACGGGACGTTCTTGCCCACGAAGTCGGCGCGGATGGGCAGCTGACGATGGCCGCGATCCACGAGGACGGCCAGCTGCACCGTGGAGGGACGGCCGATATCCATGAGCGCGTCGAGCGCGGCGCGGATGGTGCGGCCGGTGTACAGCACGTCGTCGACGAGCACGACGTCCTTGCCGTCGAGGTCGAAGAGGATGTCGGTGGAATGCACCTCGGGCGAGAGATGCGTCGCGAAGTCGTCGCGATAGAAGCTGATGTCGAGCTTGCCGAGCGGCACCTTCGTGCCCTCGATGGCCTCGATCTTCTCGGCCAGGCGCTTGGCGAGCAAGTCGCCGCGCGTCACGATGCCGATGAGCGCGATGTTGCCCGCGCCCTTGTTGGTCTCGAGGATCTGATGCGCGATGCGCGTCAGCGACCGCTCGATCTCGTCTGCGTCCATGCAGACGGTCTTGACCGTTCCTGCGTCGTTCATACACACCCTTTCTTGACGTCGAGTGCGTACAGACGGACCTGTTCTCCGCCGGGTTTCGCGCCCGCACCGGCGATGCCGGGCGTCCGCGTCGCCCCCGAGTTGGCGGCGTCTGCGCGAGGGCATGAAAAAAGCCTCCGCGACAGACAAAGGCTTCGACTCGTCGCGCTCTTGTTCGGGTGAGCGCTTGGGGTTCTACCTTGTCGGTCTCTCTGTACCGCTTTTAAAGGACTGGAAGCAGTATATTCGGTTCGGAGCCGATTTGTAACCCCTTTTATGCAGAAACTTGCGAGAATATGTATAAGGCGAGGTCGCGCAAGCGCCTATGCGGCCGCCTTTCTGCAGATACTCCAGCGTG
>OGXN01002899.1_pt1 | contig 10922 bp, 8 predicted proteins | sample 1576281 | NCBI WGS metagenome assembly OGXN01 (sample SAMEA3541494, study PRJEB24748) | human gut metagenome | biome: human gut; feature: human-associated habitat; material: faeces | place: China | collected 2012
GACGAACCCCGACGACCTCGCCGGCATGATCGCCGCCGAGGGCATCCTCACCTCGCACGGCGGCAAGACGTCGCACGCGGCCGTCATCGCCCGCGGCATGGGCGCCCCGTGCGTCTGCGGCGTGGAGGCGCTGCGCATCGACGCCGAGAAGAAGCAGGCCAGCGTCGTGGGCACCGACATCGTCATCAAGGAAGGCGACATGATCTCCATCGACGGCACCACCGGCTCCGTGGTGCTGGGCGCGGTCGAGCTCGTGCTGCCCGAGATGACGGGCGACCTCGACACCATCCTCGAGTGGGCCGACGAGTTCCGCACGCTGGGCGTGCGCGCCAACGCCGACAACCCCGAGGACGCCGAGCTGTCCCGCGGCTTCGGCGCCGAGGGCATCGGACTGTGCCGTACCGAGCACATGTTCCTGGGCGACCGCAAGCAGATCATCCAGACCTTCATCCTCAACGAGGATCCGGCCGTGCGCGAGAAGGCCGTGGGCGAGCTCTTGGCCGCCCAGACGGGCGACTTCCTGGGCATGTTCCGCGCCATGGACGGGCTGCCGGTCATCGTGCGCCTGCTCGACCCGCCGCTGCACGAGTTCCTGGAGAGCCCCCGCGCGCTCGACGTGGAGATCGCCAAGCTCGAGGCCACGGGCGGCGACAAGGCGCTCATCGCCGAGAAGCGCATGCTCATGGAGCAGATCGACGGCATGAGCGAGGCGAACCCGATGCTGGGCCTGCGCGGCTGCCGCCTGGGCATCGTGTACCCCATCCTACCGGTGATGCAGGTGCGCGCCATCGCCACCGCCTGCGCCCAGCTGCAGAAGGAGGGCTTGAACCCGAAGCCCGAGATCATGATCCCGCTCGTGTCCGTGGTGGCCGAGCTCGAGAAGCTGCGCAAGGTCGCCGAGGACACTATCGCCGAAGTCGCCGCCGAGCAGGGCGTCGAGCTGGACATCCCCGTGGGCACGATGATCGAGCTGCCGCGCGCGGCCGTCACGGCCGACGAGATCGGCGCGGTTGCCGACTTCTTCAGCTTCGGCACGAATGACCTCACCCAGACGACGTTCGGCTTCAGCCGCGACGACGTGGAGGCCGAGTTCGTCCCGCAGTACCTGGCCGAGCGCCTGCTGCCCTACAACCCCTTCGCCACCATCGATCCGGGCGTGGCGAAGCTCGTGGAGATGGGTGTCGAGCTGGGCCACAAGGGCAACCCCGACCTCGTTTGCGGCGTGTGCGGCGAGCACGGCGGCGATCCCGACTCCGTGAAGACCTTCCACACGATCGGCCTCGACTACGTCAGCTGCTCCCCGTACCGCGTGCCGCTGGCCCGTCTGGCCGCCGGCCAGGCCGCCCTGGCCGAGAAGATGGGCGACGGCCGCGACAAGTAGCCTCCGTCCGAAACCTCGCATGATCGAAGGGCCCGCAGCACCGCGCTGCGGGCCCTTTCGCGTTCGGCGTCGAGTTGCGAGTGCGACGGGACGCGAAACCTTCAGTGAGAGGGTGCGAAAAGGGCTCCATCTTGTTGACGGAGCCCTTTTTGAAAGCTTGGACAGCTTGTTTCAAACTGTATGCTGCAAAACAGGTCGCGCGATGTGCCGGCTCTGTTGGGAGCAGCTAGACCGTCTCAAGGTACTTGGCAACGCTCTTGCCCGCTTCGCGGCCCAGCACGATGGCCATGCCGAGGCTTACGCCGGGCGTGGGGGTGATGTATTCCACGCCGAAACGACGACCGCAATCGTTGCCGGAAACGTACAGGCCGGGAATCGGCTCGAAGTTGGCATCGAGGGCGTTCTGCTCTGCGTTGGTGATGATTCCGCCGCAGGTGCTCATGATCTCGCCAAGTCCCGGATTGCCCGCGAGCGCGTAGAACGGACCATCCTTGACGGGGAAGAGCACTTCCGCGTAGCGACCGAAATCCTCGTCGATGCCGTATTCGCAGAACTTGTTGTACTTCTCGATTTCCGCGACGAACGTCTCGACAGCATCGCCTTCGAGCCCGAGCTGCTTCGCCAGGCCCTCCAGCGTATCGTCCGCGATGAATTCCGGTGCTGCGAACATCGCTCCAGCCTGGTTGTCCTCCTTGGAGGATTCGGGCTCGACCCAGGTTCCCTTGAACTTCTGATAAGCCTTGTCCATGCCTGTTTTTAGCTCTTCGATCGCGGACGTTGTCGGGCTGAACATGCCGTGTTGCGGCACGGTGTACTGGCGGTACTCGGGGAAGTTCGAATCGAACACGCAGGAGATGGGCTCTCGGGGCAGATACACGTTCGGCACGCCGCGCTGCTCGACAACGGGGTAGAACTCGTTCATGAAGCGCTTGCCATCGGAGCGGACCCATACAGCTTGAGGGAAGTTGTTCATAGAAGTGGGTGCTTGGATGTGCTTGGCGTTCATGCCGGGGATGATGCTCTCCAAATGAGCTCCCGCCCAATGAGCCATCTTGATGCCGTCGCCTTGATACTGCCAATTCGAGGCGTCCCCGACGAACCTTTCATTGCCGAAGGCATCTTTCCAAGCTTCTCCCTCGATCATGTTGTTCTTGATGTCGGGCATCAGGTCGTTGAGCATTTCCTCGTTGTAGGCGAAGCCGCCCGTGGCCACCACCACGGCCTTGCAGCCGAACTTGAGGTACGACCCGTCGGCCCGGTTCTCGGCGATGACGCCGGACACCTTGCCATTGTCCTGCAGGATCTGCAGTCCCCGCGTGTTGAAGAAGAACTCCGCTCCTGCGGCTTTCGCCTTTTCGCGGTTGTATCCCTGGATCTTGGTCTGATTACACTCTTCCGCATATGCGGATATGACGCCGGGGTAGAACTTGATGGGTCCGATATTGGGCAGCAGGTGCGGCCATGTTTCGCCTGCTGCGGGGGATCCGCTATGGCTCAAGGTGGCGATGTCCGAATCGGTCAGGCTGTCGTAGTACCAATCGATGTTATCGCCCATGTTCTGGCAGTACCTCATGATGAGCCCGGGGTTGCCCTGGTTGCCGATCATGGTCATCCAATTCTGGTAGTACTCGACCGGGTCGACATCATGGTACTGGTTGCCTTCGGTGATCTTGTTGACAAGGTTCGAGTTGACGCCACAGCTCTCGTTGCCCGTTGCCATGTACGTTTCTTCGGGTTGGAACTCGAGAAGGGCGACCCGGTAACCCTGCTCGGACAGCTCTCGGCACGAGGTTACGCCCGCGTACCCATGGCCCACCACGACCGCATCGTAATCACCGGCTTCGCTTGCTTGCGCGGAGTAATCTTGCGGCGTCCGCCAAGAGATTGCGCCCTCCGTCGCGCTGCCGTCGGATACGTTCTTCGCATCGGACTTGTCGCTGTCCGTTTTTCCGTTCGGCGAGCACGCCGCCAAGAAACCCGCTCCTACGGTTCCTACGCCAGCAAGCGCTGCGCCTTTGATGAAACTACGCCTATCCATCCCTCTCTCCGTTCATCTCAACAGCTAACACGAAAGATGCTGCCGGTCGGTTTGCCTTCAAGCCGGGCAGCAAGGCAAAGACTACGCAAACCGCTTCTTTTTCGGAATCGCGATATTGAGGGAATTGGGAAAAGAGTCCTTGCAAAGCGCCTGGAAAGCATCGCGGTTTTTGGGGAATTACGCAAAACACGAGGTGAAACGCTTATGGCGTTCGCCGGTTCGCCGGAGCGAAGCTGCTTGGGCGACGAGTCTCCGGTTTTAGAAATCCGTCATCGAAGACGGCTCGTTCTCGTTTTCTATAAGCTGCAGAAGGTCCTCGCGCGAGTGGATGTCCAGCTTTTTGTAGATGCTCTTGATATGGGAGCGGACGGTGGAGTCGGACAAGAACATCTTCTTTGCGACGTAGGCGGGGGAGTAGCCGCGCCCTAGGAACAGGAGCACCTCTCTCTCGCGTTTCGACAGGCCGCCCTTGTCGGCAACCCGATTGCAGCATGTTTCCAAGTCCGACAGCAGGTTCGGCTTGTTCGCCTGCTGCGAAGGGAGGTACATTGTTTTCCACGAGCGTATATTGGGCACCAGAACCAACGAGATGAAGTACAGGGTGGAAAGCGCAAGCAATACTGCTTCCTCGTTCCCGCTGATGCCCGCAAGATCGCCGAAATGCAAGCCGATGATCGAAACCAAGCAAAAAGCGGAGATCGAGCTGCCGAAGATCAGAGGCACCGAGAACTCTTGCGCGTGCGCGATCGCGCAGAACGAGGCCAGCGCAAGCACCCCTATAGCGCCGAAGAACACGTAAATGCCGATCATGCCGATGCTGTGCACCGCATGACCTGTGGGGAAGCTGCTGAGAAACAACAATATGGCGGCGAAGATGGGCAGGTATATTTGGAACACGAACGGCAAAAGAGGCTTGTCCGACTTCCTAAGCCATAAAGGCAGAACCGAGACGACGGCGAGGATCGTGCCGATGCTTTCGGCGTACATGTTGCCGAAAACCGCGATCTTGCGTACCGCCATCGTCAAGGCGAACAGCAAAAAACCCACGAACGGACCGAGGGCGACCGAGAAGAAGGAGTGGAACACGGTGGAATCTTGGCTTTTCGCATCGCGTTGCACGTTCAGCAGGCGAACGAACTCGCCGTGCGTAGAGCGGATCAGCAGGGGCACGAGTCCGAGAATGCTGAGCAGAAGAAAGCTCGCGACCCCGGTTTCGGGACCCATGTAAACGAATCCCGTATTGATGAGCGCGCAGATGGCCAGCAGGACGCTCAGGCGAATGAGGGCTTCCCGGAACGTGAGGGTGGAGAATACGCTTCCCCAAGCGATGCAAAGGAGCAAGGTCGTCGTTCCGCAGAGCGTTCCTCCGAGCAAGGAGCACAATTCGACCGGAACTCCGGGGAGAAGAAGGGAAGCGAAGAGCAGGAAAAGCCCCGTCAGGTAGAGAAGCGCGACGATCGTCATTCGAAGAGGAGTTAGGAATGTTATCCGACTTGGTTCTTTCGCGCACAGCGCGATGCACGCGGCTGCCATGCCGGCGACCATGGCGCTCGCCAACGTGGAGTGGACGAAATACGGCATGGCCAAGTCGAAGCCTGCCAAGTCGGGGCTGAATATCATGTTCGGGGAGTAGAGTGGCAAGGTTGCGAAAAAGGCTACGAAACAAACTTGTTCGAATGCGGATGGCTGGCTCATGTCGAATCCTTCTCGCTTGTACCTATCTGCCAAGTGCATGGATCTTCGCGCTCCGGTCATGCGGCACCGTCTTTTTCCGGTAGCGCTTGGGCGGCCGCCGTTTCGCCCACGAGCCAGATGCGGTCATCGGGGAACAGGCGCGTGTTGCGGCTCGGCTTCATCTTGAGCAGCTTCTCATGCTCGTGTGCGACGACGAGGCAGCCGAAGGAGCCCTTGAAATCGACGGCGCCGATGGTCTTGCCGGCGAAGGGCGAGCCCGCTTCCACGGAAAGCGACACGCATGCGAGATCCAACTTGTCGGGGTGCGCGGCCGCGTACTCGTCGAACGATGCGCTGACGGCATCGGCCTCGTCGATGGAGTCCTCCTTGAGCAGGGTTTGCAGGTAGGCGTCCACCTCGTTCTCGGTGCCGAGGAACGTCAGCACGTCGCCCTCGCGTATGCCCAGCGGGTCGGCCGGGTCGTTGATGCGCCGCACAAGCTCCTCCTTGGTCAGTCGCGCGAGCGCTTGCGATCCCATGCGCACGCCCTCGCGCTCGATGGCCATGAGGTCCAGGTTGTGCGCTATGCCGAACAGGAAGTCGCTCGACCGCTCGGCGCCCAATCGGCGCAGCGTGCGCGACGCTTCGACCTCCACCACGTACAGGCGCTCCTCCACCCACCCGGCGCGTTCCTCCTCGTCGGATTCCGCCAGGCGCTCGGCCAGGATGGACTCGTTGAGGTTGCCGACGAAGCTCGTCTCCAGCTTGAGGAACCACGAATGCAGCGTGCGCGAGCGCGCGAGCAACAGCGAGCACGTCGCCGCCAGAACGAACATCCACACCGATTGGCGCGCGCCGGCCGCATGCACGATGTAGGCCACCACGCCGCAGGACGCCGCGCCGCCCGCCAGCATCAGGACGGCCAACGGCACATGGTTTCGACGGCTCTTCATCCACAGCACGCCGAACTCGTTCTTTCGTCCCGTGTAGAACAGGTTCGACAGGAACAGTCCCGTCACGAAGATGCCCACCGCGGCAAGCAACGGGTTGAGAACGGCCTCCGGCACGAAACCCGACAGCAAAGGAAGGGCCGTGTTCATGAGCACCTCCACCGATGCGATGCCGGCCAGCACCACGAGCCCCAGCTTGAGCGTCCAGCGTTTGAGGTAGTCCACCCATAAGTTCGGTTCGCCGTCCTCTTCCTGCGCGCGCTCCAGATGCTCATGGCGCAGTGCGAACAGGCTTTCGGGCAAGACGCGCACGAGGAGGTGGTAGATGCGTTCGGAATTCTTCACCAGAAGAGGCGAGGCGAGCGTCGTCGCCACCGACACGGTGACGATGACGGGGTAGAGGAAATCGGGAGTCACGCCCGTCGCCGATCCCAGCGCGGCGATGATGAACGAGAACTCGCCGATCTGCGCCAGGCTGAGCCCGCTCATCACCGAGGTTTTCAGCGTTGCCCCCGACAACAGAGCGCCCAACCCGCAGAACAGCGAGCGTCCGATGATGGCCACCAAGGCGATGACGACGATGGCCCCCAGGTTCTCCGTCACGGCCGAGGGCGTGACCAGCATTCCCACCGATACGAAGAACACGGCTCCGAACAGATCCTTGATGGGCTTGAACAGCGCGTCGACGCGCTTTGCCTGCACGGTGCCGGCCAGGATGGATCCGGCGAGGAACGCGCCCAGCGCCGAAGAGAACCCGATGGCGTCGGCCAGAACCACCATCCCCAAGCACAGCGCGATGGACGCGATGAGCAGGATCTCGTCGTTGAGCTCGGAACGCAGGCGCTTGAGGGCGCTCGGCACGAGGATGACGCTGAGCGCGAACCATACCACGAGGTACAGCGCCATGCGTCCGATACGCACGGCCACCGCACCGCCGTCCACCGACGCGCTGACCGCCACCGTGGACAGCACCACGAGCAGGAACACGCCTGCGATGTCCTCGATGACCAGCACGCCGAACACGAGCTGGGCGAAGGCCTTGGTGCGCAGGCCCAGCTCGCCGAACGTCTTCACGATGATGCTGGACGACGAGATGGCCAGCATGCCGCCGAGGAACAGGCTGGTTGACGGCGACCAGCCAAGCAGCGTGCCGCAGGCGAACCCTGCCGCTATCATGAGCGACATCTCCACGACGGCCGTGACGAGCGCCGGACGGCCCACGGTGGTCAGCTTCACCACGCTGAACTGCAGTCCCAGGCCGAACATGAGGAAGATGACGCCGATCTGCGACCAGGTGGACACGTCGGCCGTCTCCACGATGTTGGGGATCCAGCCGATAGCGGGGCTCACGAGGAATCCGGCCACCACGTACCCCAGCACGAGCGGCTGTTTGAAACGCCGGCAGACGATGGTGGCCACCGCCGCCACGGCGAGCAGCAAGGCGAGGTCGTTGACGAGCTGGGGTATGGACTGCATAGGTTCCTCTTCGCGCACTGTACGGTCGAAACCTCATTGTAGCAAGCCGAGACGCGTCGGCGGACGAAAAAGAAGCGGCCCTTGCGGGCCGCTTCCCAAACATGGATCGGTTTCTGGTTTCTTACGATTCCGCCAGCTCCGCGGGGGTGGCGCGGCGCGCCATGGCCTTGTCGTAGTCTTTCGTGCCGGCGAACACCTCGTTCATGTACGGGTTCACCTTGAGCTTCTTGGCGCGGTACATGATGTAGGCGAACGCGGCGATGTTGGCCAGAAGCGCGATGACGGACACGGCCAGGTTCACGTTCGGGTTGTTCACCGACTGCACGCTGAACACGCTGTAGTCCTGGAACGCCGGCACGCACTGGGCGAACATGCACCAGATGGCCAGTGTGAACGCGCGGTTCTGGATCCAGCCGCCTTTGTTCCAGAAGAACGCCGCCACGGTGGGGGCCAGCAGCAGGGCCAGGCCGCAGTACCAGGAGTGCGTGGGCAGGCAGTTGTAGGTGTAGCAGAAGTTCCACAGGTCGTAGGCGATGATGAACACCCAGGTCATGTCCGGCCACAGCATGTCCTGGCGCTTCTTGGAAATGTAGATGCCGAACCAGCCGGTCATGCAGGCGATGTTGATGATGCCCGCCACGCCGTTGAACACGTTGTGCCAACCGCCGTACAGCGTGACGCCCTCGGAGGACACCCAGGTGGTGCCCCAGGCGCGGATGGCGCTCTCGAAGTCGCTGACCACGGCGATGAGGATGTTGATGGCCACGATGACGAACGGGAAGCACTTGAACCAGTGCGCCTTGCCGATAGCGCCCCACGAGTACTTGATGGCCATGAAGCCGATGCACCCGATGGTGGCCGCGTAGAGCTTCGCGTAGTGGAACCAGCTGTTCATGTGCACGTGCGTGGGGTTGTCGAGCGCCCACTGCTGGCCGATGCCGGCGCCGATGGAAATGGCGACGAAGTACGCCGTCAACGCGACGGGCAGCACGATGAAGCAGAACACGCCGCCCGCCTTCGTGCGGCGCGCCACTTCGTTGATGAGGATCAACCCGATGAACACGATGGCCCAGCCGAGCCATTGGTACAGGGCGTTCTCCCCGTAGACTTGGAACAACATGACACCCTCCTTCTTCAGGGTACGCTTCGCACAGGCCGCCTTCCGGCCTGCTGTTTCTTCAGATGAGATTATCGATACCGTTGCATGCGGGTTCGCCTGCGCAGGTTCTATCCGCTTTCGGGTGCGCCGTTCGCGCCGCGGTCCATGTGCAGCGTTTGGGCGATGAGATCCTTCAGCACCTCGTCGTCGACGTCCGGATGCGTTCGCAGGTAGCCGACGATGCCCAAGATGAGCACGTAGAACGTCTCGTAGACGTGCTCGATGCGTATCTCGTGCAGCGCGCCGTAGTCGCGCACCGTGGTGTCCACGATGTACGTGGCCACGCGGTCGGCCACGCGGTTCACGAAGTCGATGTAAAGCGCTGCGTTCTCGTGCGAGGCTAGCGAGCGGCGGAACGCGTCGTGCTCGAACACGCCGAGGCGCATGAGCTTTACGACGCTGGAAAGGGCGCTTTCGATGTCGCCCGGGTGCCGTTGCGCGTTCCAGTAATGAGTGGCCTCGATGAAGTCGGCCACGTAGTCGTCGAGGACGGCCGAGGTGACGGCCTCCTTGTCAGGGAAGTAATGGTAGAACAGCGAGCGCGCCACGCCCATGCGGTTGGTGATGTCCTGCACGGAGGTTTTCGAGAGCCCCTGCTCCTCGTACAGCTCGCGGGCCGCGGCCACGATGTCGGCTCGACGCTCGGCCGATGCCGCGTTGCGCGCCTTCTCGTTCGAGGTTGCCATGCCGCCCTCCTTGCCCCGTTCGCTTGAACGATCCTGCGGTTCGCCGCCATGGCGGCGTGTTTCGTTCGATCCCCTGATGAGCGCAGCATACGCCCCTGGTTGACGGAGCGTCAATAGACAGTTTCAGGGATTCGTCAACGAAGAGGGGGACGTAAGCGGCGAAGCGCGCGCGTCCGCGACGGCAATGACGAAACGCGCGAAGCCGTCAACCGCGGCTTCCTCTTTGCCTGCGAGGATGCTAGCATGCAGGTCATTAAGTTCATTTGTGAAACGAAAAAAGAACGCAGATGAACTAATGAGGGAGCAAGCGGACGCAGGGCCGCATCTCGGCCGAGGCGGCGTCGGGCGATCCGATGCCGAGGGCATCGCGGAGCAGCGGACGCGAAACCGAGAAGGAGGGGTCATGAAGGAGAGCAAGCGGATCGGAAAGCGGAAAGGAAGGCGCTGGCCTATCGTGGTCGGCGTGATCGCGGCGGTCGTCGTGGCGGCGGGCGCGGGTTTCTGGGTTTGGCACGAGCAGCCGAGCTTCTGCAACGCCGTTTGCCACGATCCGATGGACGTCTACGTGGACGGCTACTTCAACGACGCGACGCTTATGGCGAACGCCCACGAGCGCGCCGACGTTACGTGTTTGAAGTGCCACGAGGCGAAGTTGTCCGATCAGGTCGCCGAAGGGCTGTCGTGGGTGCGCGGAGATTTCGCCACTGACGAGACGGGGCATCTGACTACCCATGGCGTGACGGCCGACAAGAAGATGTGCGCATCGGCCGGCTGCCATGATTGGGAAGACGTGGAGGCCGCCACCGAGGATTGGGGAGGCGAGGCGGGGGTGAACCCGCATGCGTCGCATCAGGGCGAGGCCATCGATTGCAGCAACTGCCACGGCGCGCATGGATCGTCGTATATGTACTGCAACGCGTGTCACGACTACGCGGTTCCCGACGGCTGGGAAAGCCCCCGGTAGGGCATGCGAAAAGGAGGAGCGATGATGAAGAGGACGGCAGCGGCCGTATGCGGGGCCGCGGTGCTGGCGGCGGGCATGACGGGCTGCGGCGCGGGATTCGAAGGTTCGGGGTCGAAAGACGCGGCCAGCGCCGAGCAGCTGGCCATGCGCCTGGACGATCCGTGGGCTCAGGAGGTTCAGGCCGATCAGGGCGCGAAGGCCGAAGGCGAGCTCGCCGACGGCGTGTACACGGGCACGGGCAAAGGGATGGAGGGCCTCGTGACCGTCAAGCTGCTCGTGCAGGACAACCGCATCTCGTGTTTGGAAACCGCGCAGGAGGGCGAGAGCCAGAGCCGCGGAGGCTACGAGGCCATCCGCGACGGCAGGTTCGCCGCCATGATCGAGGCCGCGCAAGGCGCCGGCATCGACGCGATCAGCGGCGCCACCATCACCACGGCGGGCGTCAGGCAGGCGGTGGAGGACGCGCTCTCGCAGGCAGAAGCCACCGCCGCGAAGCAGGAACAGGGGGGATCCCGATGACGAAGCAGGTTCACGGGCAGACGGGCGCGCATGCGCCGCTGTCTCGCCGCGATTTCTTGACGAGGGCGGGCTTGA
>OGXN01002906.1_pt1 | contig 10899 bp, 8 predicted proteins | sample 1576281 | NCBI WGS metagenome assembly OGXN01 (sample SAMEA3541494, study PRJEB24748) | human gut metagenome | biome: human gut; feature: human-associated habitat; material: faeces | place: China | collected 2012
TGCGTCGCGAGACGCCCGCTCCGGGCGACGTGGTGGTGCTGCTGGGCGGCCGCACGGGCCGCGACGGCATCGGCGGCGCCACGGGCTCCTCGAAGGCGCACAAGCTGGAATCGCTCGAGAGCTGCGGCGCCGAGGTGCAGAAGGGCAACGCGCCCGTGGAGCGCAAGATCCAGCGCCTGTTCCGTCGGGGCGACGCCTGCAAGCTGATCAAGCGCTGCAACGACTTCGGCGCGGGCGGCGTGTCCGTGGCCATCGGCGAGCTGGCCGACGGCCTGTTCATCGACCTCAACAAGGTGCCGAAGAAGTACGACGGCCTTGACGGCACCGAGCTGGCCATCTCCGAGAGCCAGGAGCGCATGGCCGTTGCCCTGGCGGCCGAGGACGTGGACGAGTTCATCGGCTACGCGCACGAGGAGAACCTCGAAGCAACCCCCATCGCCACGGTGACGGAGGAGGCGCGCGTGCGCATGGAGTGGAACGGCGCCGTCATCGTGGACGTGAGCCGCGACTTCCTCAACAGCAACGGCGCGGCGAAGCACCAGGACGTGCGCGTGCTGCCGGGTGGAACGTACGAGCGCACCTGGGCGGGCGACACGCTGGCCGAGCGCATGAACGCGCTGGTCACCGACTTGAACGTGTGCTCGAACAAGGGCCTGTCCGAGCGCTTCGACTCCACCATCGGCGCGGGCACGGTGCTCATGCCGTTCGGCGGGTCGCGTCAGCTGACGCCGGCCATGGCCATGGTGGCGAAGCTGCCCGTGTTCGGCGAGACCACCACGGTCAGCGGCATGGCCTGGGGCTTCAACCCCTACCTCACCGAGGCGAACCAGTTCACCGGCTCGTACATCGCCGTGGTGGAGAGCGTGGCGCGCCTCGTGGCCGCCGGCTTCTTCCACAAGGACATGTACCTGACGTTCCAGGAGTACTTCGAGAAGCTGCGCGACGAGCCCGAGCGCTGGGGCAAGCCCGCCGCCGCCGTGCTGGGCGCGCTGATGGCGCAGGTGGACCTGGGCATCGGCTCCATCGGCGGCAAGGATTCCATGTCGGGCAGCTTCGAGCAGCTGGATGTGCCGCCCACGCTGGTGTCGTTCGCCACGGCCATCGGCTCGGTGGATCGCGCGACGTCGCCCGAGTTCAAGCAGGCGGGCAGCCGCGTGGTGCGCATCGCGCCCGCGTCGTACGACGGTGTCACGCCCGACGCCGCCGGCTTGGTGGAGGCGTTCGAGCTGGTGGAGCGCTTGATCGGTGACGGTGCGGCGCTGGCCGTGTCCACGCCGGGATACGGCGCGACGGCTGAGGCTCTGTTCAAGATGAGCGTGGGCAACGGCATCGGCGTGAAGCTGACTGATTCGGTGACGGCCGACGAGCTGTTCGCCCCGTCGTACGGCAGCTTCCTCGTGGAGCTGGCTCCGTGCGTGGAGCTGCCGCATGCGTCCGACGTCGTGCGCGTGGACGAGGTGGGCGAGACGACCGAGGCCTACGAGTTCGCCGCCTGCGGCGAGGTCATCGACCTGGTCGGGTTGCAGGAAGCGTGGGAGGGCCACCTCGAGTCGGTGTTCCCGTACCGCGCCGAGGGCGATGCCGTGGAAACGGTGTCCTTCACCAGTGCCGCGCCGCTGGTGTACAACGGCACCATCGCGCGCCCGCGCGTCATCATCCCCGTGTTCCCGGGCAACAACTGCGAGTACGATTCGGCGCGCGCCTTCGAGCAGGCGGGAGCTGTGGCCGAGACGCTCATCATCAACAATCTGACCCCCGACAAGGTGGCCGAGAGCACCGAGGCGTTGGTGAAGGCCATCGAGAACAGCCAGATCATCATGATCCCCGGCGGGTTCTCCGGCGGCGACGAGCCCGACGGCTCGGCCAAGTTCATCACCGCGTTCTTCCGCGCTCCGGCCGTCACCGAAGCGGTGCGCGACCTGCTGCAGAACCGCGACGGCCTCATGCTGGGCATCTGCAACGGTTTCCAGGCGCTCGTGAAGTTGGGCCTCGTGCCGTTCGGCGACATCCGCCCCATGGACGAGGAGTGCCCCACGCTCACGTTCAACACCATCGGTCGTCATCAGAGCCGTCTGGTGCGCACGCGCGTGGCATCGAACCTGTCGCCGTGGCTGAGCCGCTGCGAGGTGGACGACATCCATACGGTGCCCGTGAGCCACGGCGAGGGCCGCTTCGTCGCGTCGCCCGAGCTGGCGGCCCAGTTGGCTGCGAACGGCCAGATCGCCACGCAGTACGTGGACGAGCAGGGCGTGCCGTCGATGAGCCTTGACGTGAACCCGAACGGATCGGTACTGGCCATCGAGGGCATCACCAGCCCCGACGGCCGCATCCTCGGCAAGATGGGCCACAGCGAGCGCCGCGGCTACGGTCTGTACCAGAACGTCCCCGGCGACCGCTACCAGCAGCTGTTCGAGGGCGGCGTGGGTTACTTCACGGACTAGGGGCTTCTCGCATCAAGTTTTCTCGCGCGGCGCATCTTCGGGTGCGCCGCGCTTGCTATACTGGTTGAAAAAGGCCTCGCGGAAAGGCGGCTTCATGAAGATACTGGGTTTGGGTGTTCCGGAAATGCTCATCATGCTGATGTTGCTGGTGCCCGTCGCACTCGTGGTCGCGCTCATCGTGGTGTTGGCGAAGCGCGCCGGCAGCCAACAGCCTTTGCCCGATGAGCGCCAGCGCGCGAGCGCGCTTGCCTACCAGCGTCTTTCGCAGCTTGACGACCTGTATAAACGCGGCGCCATCACCGAAGAAGAGTACGCGTTGAAAAAGCAGGAGTGTATGCGCGATCTGTAAGCCTGATCGGAAAGGCGGCTCTCATGGGGTTCATGGATGGGTTCGAGCGCGGGTTGTCTGGCAATTACCGTTACGAGATCGCGGGGAAGGCGGTGGTCTGCTCGCATTGCGGCGGCGAGGAATTCGATGAGCGCTCGGGGCAATTGAACACAGCCGGCGCGTCGCTTCTCAACCTCGATTGGGCCAACGCGACCGCGCGTGTGCTTGTATGCCAAAGCTGCGGTCATTTGGAATGGTTTCTTTAGGAGGAGCATGGATCCCGAATTCGTCAACCTAACCCCCGAGAACCTTGCCGACGAGCATCTTTCCTGCATCATTCGCGTCAGGAAGCCCCATCCCGGCGTCGAGGCGAAGCGCCAATGGCTCGCCGATCGGCTGCGCGAAGGCCATGTGTTCCGAAAGCTGCAGGTGAAAGACCCGGTTTTCATCGAGTACGCGCCGCTTGAAACGGCATGGGTTCCCGTGCTGGGCGACAACTACCTGTACGTGTACTGCCTCTGGGCGTACGGTGCCGGCAAGGGCAAAGGCTACGGGCGCGCGCTCATGGAGTACTGCCTGGCCGACGCGCGAGTGCAAGGCAAGTCGGGCGTGTGCCTGCTGGGGGCGAAGAAGCAGAAGGCGTGGCTGACCGATCAGGCGTTCGCGCGGAAGTTCGGCTTCGAAGTGGTCGACGCTACCGACGACGGCTACGAGTTGCTGGCTCTGTCGTTCGACGGGACGGTGCCGCGGTTCGCGCCGCACGCGAAAGCCCAGGCTATCGACAGCGACGAGCTGACGATCTACTACGATTTCCAGTGCCCTTACGTGCCCGAGCGCATCGAGGCGATCCGGCGGTATTGCGAGGCGAACGACGTGCCGCTGACGCTCATCCAAGTGGATTCGCTGCAAAAGGCGAAGGAGCTGCCCGGCGTCTTTAACAACTGGGGCGTGTTCTACAAAGGGAAGTTCGAGACGGTGAACGTTCTGGATACCACGTACCTCAAGAGGATCCTCAAGAAATAGGAGCGTTGCAGACGCGACAACTCACGGTGTCCTGCGCATCATCCAGTCCGTTCCCTCTCCGAAGGCCTAGCCTTTCAAGCTGTGGCTCGCCCAGGTTGGCGCCGAGCGCATCGAGGAAACCGTCGATCCCGAACAGGGAATCGATCGCGCGTTCGAGCTGGTGCTCAACATGCTTGCCGAGGCGCTGAGCGACGTCGAGGCCCTGGAGGCGGGGATGTCCAGCAGCACCGCCCTGAGCGATGTCAGCACCCAGGAGCTGCTCTCGCGCCTTCGCCGTCGGACATCCCCAGCCCATTGAGCACGTAGGAGTCGCTGGACGTCCAACAGCGGTTCGCATCCTCGCACTCTTCGCTGCAAGCTCCGGGCGCGAATCGCCGGCGAGCGGCATCGCCCGTGTGCGCTCGTCGGCTCTGCGCAGCGCGGGTTCGCCGTATGTTGGCGGCTTCGTTCGGGCGCGATCGGGCTTGCCGCTCGCGTGCTTCTTCGCCGCCGCTTGCGGGTCGCTTTCGTTCTCTGCTGCTCGCTGACCGAGCGAGGCGCTACGCCCGCCATCGGTCGGCCTTGGCGGCATCGGTTCCGTGATTGAATGGCGCATCTTTTAACCGAAAACGCTCGAAGGCCTGGCGGCCCCAGAGCGGAGAAGGGAGTATGCGCATGCGGCAGCACACGACGAACCAAACAGGCGGTGAACGGCGTTCGCGCCGATTGCATCCGGCATGGCTCATCCTCATCGCCTGTTGCTTCCTGCAAGCGGGAGGCATGGGCACCATCAACAACGCGGCGGGCATCATGGTTCCCGCCGTGCTGGGCGATCTGCAGTTCTCGCAGGGCAGCTTCATGCTGTACTTCACGATCCAGGGTTTGTGCATGACGGCGGCGCTTCCCGTGGCGGGGAAGCTGTTGCCGAAGGTGAGCATGCGCGTGCTGGTGAGCGTCGGCATGGTGGCGGCCGCGCTGGCGTTCGCGTCCATGGGGCAGTTCAACGCGGTGTGGCAGTGGTACGTGGCGGGGGCGGTGCTGGGCGTGGCGGCCGCGTTCGCGTTCCTGCTGCCCGCGCCCGTGATGATAGGCAACTGGTTCAAGAAGAAGGCGGGCCTTGCGATGGGCATCGCCATGGCCTGCTCGGGCATCGGCGGGGCGGTGATGAACCCGTTGGGCGGCGCGCTCATCCAATCGTTGGGATGGCGGCCCACCTATGCGGTGCTCGCCCTGATCGCAGCCGTGCTGGTGCTGCCGTTCTCGCTGCTGGTGATGAAGTTCAAGCCGGCCGACCCGCGCGATGCCTATGGAGCCGACGAGGTGGAAGACACCCCGGCGAGCAGCGGAGCCGAAACGGCGTCCGGCGTCTCGGCGGCTCGCGCCGTGCGTTCGCTGGCGTTCGCGTGCGTGTTCCTGGTTGCGGGATTCCTGTCGCTCGAGAGCGCGTTTTTGCAGCTGATGCCCACGTACGCCGGCACCGTCGGGCTCGCCGCCGTCGCAGCGTTCCTTCCTTCCATCGCCATGATCAGCAACATCGTGGGCAAGCTGGTGCTGGGGTGGCTGGCCGACGCCGTGGGGCCGCGCAACGCGACGCTGTGCGGCTTCGGCGTGGGCGTGACCGCGTTCGCGCTGTTCCTGGCCTCGAACGGCAACGTGGGGATGGTCATGGTGGCGGCCGCCTTGTTCGGCGTGCTTACGGCGATGGTGACGGTGAACGTGCCGCTGCTGGTGCGCAGCGCGTTCGGATCGAAGGATTACGGCACGCTGTTCTCGTACGTGAGCATCGGCACATCGCTGGTAGGCTCGCTGGGCATTTCGGTGTATGGGTTCCTGTTCGACCGCTTCGGCTCGTACGATCCCGGCCTGATGCTGGGCATTGGCACGGGCGTTGCGAGCGCCGCGCTGCTGCTGGTGGGTATGGCTGCGGCAAAGCGCCTGATGGGCGCCGCGCACGTGCGAAGCGGCGCGGTGCAGGCGGAGGAGCCCGCGTTCTAAGAGCGCGCTTTTTTCTTCGGGACGATGCGTTCGACGATGCCCTGGGTGACGCGGTGGCCTGCCAGCTCGGCAAGCGAGCCGAGGGCGCCGACCAGGGTTTCGCGAGCGGTCCCGTCGATGTTCTTGGCCGCCTCGCTCAGCAGGGCCACCGTTTTCGCCCCGCCGAAGAAGACCTCGGTGGCGTTCTGGGCGCCCGAGGCCTCGACGGCTTTGAACAGCGCGTCGACGATGGCCGCCGCTTCCTCGTCGGAGTAGCGCGCCAGCCATTCGGTGAGCAGCGCGTCGGTGAACCGGGCGTTTTCGGTGAGGTTGTCGAGGTAGACGAAATCGTCGCCGTCGACCTCCCACGAGAACGGGCTGTGCTGCAAAAGGCCGCGCTCGGTGCTGCGCACCACGAGCGGCGGGGTGTGCGACTCCATGAGCATGCCGATGACGGAGTCCTGCGGGACGGTGCGGTGGATGCGGCCGTCCAGCTTTCTCCAATCATCGGGCGAGAACGCGCCCGCTTTGAAACCGGGGCCGTCGTGCGTGTACACGCGCTCGATGCGGTCCTGCACAGCGGCGGACGCGTTCAGCGCGGCGTACAGCGCGAGGTTGGCGCCCTTCGAGTGGCCGCCCACGAACAGCCGGCGAGGCAGGTGCGGCGCTACGGCCTCCAGGTAGCGCGCGGCTTGCTCCTGGGCGGGCACGGGCGCGGTGTAGCACATGTTGAAGTTCTCGCGCCAGCCGGTGATGGACGTGTCGGTTCCGCGGAAGCCCACGTAGGCGAATTCCTTCTTGTAGACGAACGTCATGGCGGCGAACTGCGTCTGCCGCTCGGTATCGAACAGGCTGAGGTAATCGCGGATGACCATGTCGCGAAACCGCGGGCTGGCGGCGAGTGCCAGCATATTTTCCTTCACGCGGCCAGGGATGAGGCCCGAGAACATATGCTCATAGTGTTCGGCACGCAATGTATCGAGGAAGTGGGCGGGGCGTCCCGAAGGGGATAGCAGGTTCTTCACGATGGTGCCGAGCCTGCCGAACGCCTTGCGCTCGCGCAGCGGCGGCACGATCCCTTCGGCGCGCACCATGCAGAACTGGGAAAGCGCCGCCGAATCGACCGGGTTGAACGGCTTTTCCTCGAATGAGGCGAACTCCGTGCCGAGATAGTCGAGAATGTTCATGCAGCAGCGCTCCTAGCATCCGATACCGCCTGCGTCGCCTCTCATCATACCGCGTCTCGGGCGCTGCCGGCCTTCAATCTGCCGACCTTCAACCTCTCGGCGTTTCGTCGTCGATCATGGCGAGTAGCTCCTCGCGCGAGTTGATGGCGAGCTTCGCGTAGATGTGGCGCACGTGGGTGCGCACGGTGTTCTCGGAGATGTAGAGCTTCTCGGCCACATAGCCGTGATTGTAGCCTCGTCCCAGGTAGTACAGCACCTCGCGCTCGCGCGGCGACAGCCCCCGTTCGGCTGCCAGCGTGTCGCAGCGGCGGTGGATGTACGTGCGCGAGTCGTCCGCGCCGTGAGGCTCGGTGCGCCGGCCTTCGCGCTGCCGCGAGCCTTGCGCGAACGATATGGCGATGAGCGCCAGGTACACGGTGAGCATGATGAGACAGATCGTGCGGCCGTCGGTGCCGATGACGGCGATGCCGCACAGGCCGGCCACGAACGCGAGCGCTAGCAGCGCGAGACAGGCCGGGAATACGAACGTGGCGGCAAAGGGCACGCTGCGGACGGCGCTGGCCATGCTGCACCAGATGGCCAGCGCGATCACCGCGAAGCTGGCCTGGGTGAGCACGTCGATGATACCCGCTGCGACATCGCTGTCGGAGCTGATGACGGGCAGCGCGAGCAGAAGCGCCACGGCGATGGGATACACGGCCTGGTTGAGCAATCTGAGCGGCGACGAGTTTGCCTTGCGCAGCACGAACAGCGCGACGACGATGGCCAGCAGCGACGGCCCGATGAGCGATTTCCACGCTCCCAGCGGATCGGGCAGGCGCATCTGCTCGCTCGAGATGACGGGATCCCAGGTGAGCCCGAAGATGAAGCAGGTGATGCACGCCCCTACGAGGGGCATCCACAATATGGCGGCTGCCTTGCGCAGCCGGATGCGATGGTCATCCTCGCTTGCGCTTTCGGCGCCGGCGGGGTGCGGTGCCGCAGTCTCGTCGTTGAACGTGCGGGCGACGAACAGCAGCGCCACCGATGTGACAAGCGAGCATGCGATCAGCGCCAACCCGATGGGAGAGGGGGAAAGCGGCTCGGCCGCGAAATGGACGACTGCTGCCGCCACGATGCCCCATGCGCTGTTGAACAGCAAATTCTCCGGTTCGAGCCGCGCGAACACCGAGCCCCACGCCGTGGCGAGCATGGCAAGTCCCGCTCCGAACGCCAGGCCGAACATGGCGGGCTCGGCGAACGGCAGCGTCAGCTGCGTGTACAGCGGCAGCATGAACTGCACTCCGATGGCGACCAGGCAGGCGCCTGTCACCAGAGGCGCCGTGCGGGTGAGGTCGGGCGTGCGTCGATCTGCGCGCTTGGCCAACATGGCCAGCGCGGCGAGCACGATGCCCGCGCCCGTCAGCCCCCAGCCGGCGTACACCGCGAAGGGGTGCAGCGAGGGCGTCGCGCCCGTTCCGTGCTCAGAAAAGAAGCGGATCGCATTGAGGAAGACGGAGAACAGCAGTCCCGCGCCCAGCAGCGCGGGCTTGAACGAGACGGGCGCCGGAGACGCCTGCTTCGAGTCGTGTTGTTGCGCGCTTTCCATGCCCTCCCTGCAACGCCTCGGCGTTTTCCCTCGTAGATAGCGCAAATCACCAAATTCAGCTATAGGGTGGGCGCGTGCGGCGCACCCTGCGGATTCCGAAATCATCGCTTTCAGTGATGGCGAAACCCCGGCCTGCACCGTAGTGTAGCCGAACGTCCGGCGCCGCACAACAGAAGCGGGCGACGCCGGGATCGGAACATGGGCACATGATTGAAGGGAGCGGGAACATGGGAACCACCTCGAAGCACAGCTGGTCGCGTCGCGACTTCTTGAAGGGGGCGGCCGCCGGCACGATGAGCGTCGCCGCGCTGGGAGCGCTGGGCGGATGCTCGCCGCAGCAGTCGGCCTCCACCGCCTCGGCGGCGGCCGCCGATTCCGGCGAAGCGGGCACGTACGACGTGATGCAGGAGCTGTCGACGTTCAACCGCGGCCAGAATGCCAGCGCGAAGGCGCCTACCACGCCCGAAGAGTACATCGCCCTCAAGGGCGACGGCGTGCTGTCCGCGGGCGGCGGCTGCGAGCAGCTGGGCATCAAGCCGGCCGACTTCATGCTGAACAAGCCGGCGTGGTTGGGCGACGCGCCCGTGGTCAGCGACATCGCCGATACCGAGGACTGCGACGTGCTGGTCATCGGCGCGGGCAACGCGGGCACCGTGGCGGCGCTGCGCTGCCAGGAGGAAGGCGCGAACGTCTTCTTGGCCGATATGCAGACCTACGACGAGTACGACGAATACGCCTGCGACATGGCCTGCTACAACTCGAAGCTGTTCCTGGACAAAGGCACGCCCGAGATCGACACCACCGAGGTGTTCAACGAGTACATGCGCCTCTCGCGCGGCCATGCGCACCAGAAGATCGTGCGCGACTACGCCATGCGCTCGGGCGAGATGCTCGACTGGATGGTGGGGCACATTCCCGCCGAGTACGTGGAGAAGTATGCGAAGACCTCGAACTACAAGGGCAACGACAACTTCAACGGCGAGTGCTGCGGGCAGAGGTCGTGGCCGGCCATGACTCAGTGGCGCGACGAGGAATCCAACATCAACATGTGGCCGTTCGTCATCCGCTCGGTGCACGCGGCGTTCGAGGAAGCCGGCGGCACCATCAAGTGGGGTTACCAGGGCGTGGTGCTGGTGCAGGACGGCGACGCGGTGACCGGGGCCGTCTTCCAGGATGTCGACGGCGCGTACCACCAGATCAACGCGAAGGCCGTGGTCGTGGCGGCGGGCGACTTCGGCGGCAACCCCGACATGCGCCTCGACCTGTCCGACCAGATGCGCAACCTGGCCTGGTCGTACGGCAACGACCGCACCGACGCCACCAGCATCGGGGGCATGGGCCGCGACGGCTCGGGCATCCGCATGTGCATGTGGGCCGGCGGCACGATGGAGGGCGGCCCCCGCGCCGGCCAGGCCGCGGGCATCAACGGTGTGCCGGGCTTCGCGTTCGGCGGCGCATGGCCGTGCTTCGGCAACGACGGCAAGCGCTTCATGAACGAGACCATGGTGAAGCACGGCTCCAACGGCTACCTGGACATGCTTCCCGAGGGCCAGCTGCTGGTGAACGTGACCGACGCGAACTGGGAAGAGTACCTGTCGCACCAAGGGTACGGCCACGAGACGATGGACCGCAGCTCGGACTACATGGTGGAAGAAGTGCGCGAGAACATGGCGAACTACAAAACCGGCAAGGACGGCTTCGACGTGCGCGCCTTCTCCCGCTTCGGCAAAGAGTACTCCACGGTGTACGCTGCCGACACGCTTGAGGAGCTGGCCGAGATCGTGGGCTACACCGGCGAGGCCAAGACGAACTTTCTGGCCGAGGTGGAGCGCTACAACGAGCTGTGCGCGAAGGGCCACGACGACGACTGGGGCTGCGACCCGCAGAACCTGCTGCCCATCAAGGACGCTCCCTTCTTCGCCTCGTTCGGCACCACGGGCGGCAATCCTTCCGGCGGCCTGTGCCAGCATGCGGCCATCTGCACCGACGGCCGCTACCAGGTGCTCACCGGCGAGAAGCAGCCCATTGCGGGCCTGTACGCCGCCGGCAACACCTGTGGCCAGCGCTACGGCATCCAGTACGCCACGCCCACGGCTGGCAATAGCTGCGGTTCGGCGCTGACCTCCGGCTACTGCGCTGCCGAAAGCGTCATCGAGGACCTGAAGGCGTAAAGCGGCCCGCAACCGATTCGGGGCCGGTTGGCGTATCCCTCCTCTCCCTCCCCGATGCCAGTCGGCCCATAGCGCGCGGCGGCTGCTTTCAAGTGGCCGCCGCTCCGCGCGAGCAGAAGAAGGAGCAACGATCATGACAGAGAAACGCGATGCGATCGTTCAGGTGTCCGTCCCGTTTTGCGTGGACGATCGCGCGCTTCGCCGCGAG